>Ga0116227_10013199_pt1 | contig 13082 bp, 12 predicted proteins | sample S1TSphgellanicum_FD_89693 | JGI IMG/M metagenome (GOLD analysis project Ga0116227, IMG submission 89693) | Host-associated microbial communities from peat moss isolated from Minnesota, USA - S1T2_Fb - Sphagnum magellanicum MG | ecosystem: Host-associated > Plants > Peat moss > Unclassified...
CTCGCGTGCTCGGGGCGCGCTGCGCCGCTGCAAAGGTCAGGCGCCTCAAGCCGCTCAAGTTCGAGGCCAGCAGTTCGTTGGCGTGGGTTTCGATCCAGGAGGTGACGTCCGTATCGGCGGGGCCGCCGTTGGTGGGGTTGTACTTGAAGCCGCCGCTGTCCGGAGGATTGTGCGACGGTGTGATGACGATGCCATCAGCCAGGCCGCGCTCACGGCCGCGATTGTATTTGAGTATGGCATGCGATACGGCCGGCGTCGGCGTGTACTCACCGTTTGCGGCCGTCATGACCACCACTTCATTGGCCGCCAGCACCTCGAGCGCGCTGGCGAACGCGGGGGCTGAAAGTGCGTGCGTGTCGAAGCCGATGAACAGCGGACCGTCGACCCCCTGCAGTTTGCGATATCGGCAAATCGCCTGGCTGATCGCCAGCACGTGTGCCTCGTTGAAACTCACATCAAAGGAGCTGCCGCGGTGGCCGGAGGTGCCGAAGGCGACCCGCTGCGCGGCGATGGCAGGATCGGGCTTCTCGGTATAGTAGGCGGTGATCAGCCGCGGTACGTCGACCAGCGCGGATGCCGGCGCCGGCTTGCCGGCAAGCGGGTTGACCCTCTCGCTCAAACGTGGGCGCTCAAGCGCTGGCCAGTGCGCTGCTCTTCTCGGCGATGCGCTTCATCAGTTCCGTCCACGACTTGACGAATGAGGCGGCGCCCTCTTTTTGCAATTGCATCGCCAGCGCAGCGACATCGATGCCTGCCGCCGCGAATTTCGCCAGGACAATTTCGGCGTCACCACCATCCGGTGACATGACGCCGCCTATGCGGCCCTTCTCCGCGAAGGCCAGCAAAGTCTTCTCGGGCATGGTGTCGATGGTGTCCGGCGCAGCCAACGCGGATACATACCAATCGGCCGGCGCGTTGGGATCCTTCGTCCCGGTACTCGCCCACAGCATGCGCTGTTTGCGCGCACCCTTGGCTTCGAGATCGCGCCAGCGCTTGCCGGCGATCAGTTCGCAATGCGCCTTATAAGTGCGCTGCATGATGGCTATCCCAAGCCGGTTGACCAGCTCCTTCGGCACCTTGTCCGCGACGCTGCGGTCCCAGCGGCTGACGAATACCGACGCTACGGAATTGATGCGCGGATCGAGTCCCGCGGCGATGCGCCGCTCGATGCCGCGCATATACGCTTCCGCCACCGCGAGGTATTGCTCGCGCGAAAACAGCAGCGTCACGTTTACCGGCACGCCCGCGAAAATCGCCGCCTCGATCGCCGGTACTCCTTCCGGTGTGCCGGGAATCTTGACGTAAAGATTGGGCCGGTTGGCCTGCTCATGTATGCGCATCGCCGACTTGATGGTGCCTTGGGTATCGCTGGCCAGCAACGGCGACACTTCCATGGAAACCCAGCCGTCCAGGCCCTGAGTCCGGTCGAATTCGGGCCTGAACAGGTCGGCCGCGCGGCGCAAGTCCTCGAGGGCAATCTCGATGAACAAATCTTCGCCCGACAAACCGGCCGAGGCCTTTTGCAGAATCGCCTTGTCGTAGACCGCAGTCTTGCTGATTGCCTCGTCGAAGATGGTGGGGTTGGAAGTCAGACCCGTGACGGACAGAGTTTCGATGTAACGGCGCAGGGTGCCGTCGTCGAGAATGTCCCGGGTGATGTTGTCGAGCCATAGGCTTTGACCCAGGTCGTGCAAGCTTTTCGTGATGGTCATAACGGCACCTTGAAGTCGGTTGGTTTTAAGGAGATCAAATCCTCGATACGCTCTATCGTCAAATCCGGCGCGGGCCTCACGAGGTTCGCCTGTGGATCATTGGCATAGTGTCCTTGACGCACGAACACCGCGGTCAGCCGCGCACCCATGCTGAGCTTCATGGCCGCCAGCAGATTCGATTTGTCGTCCACCATGACATAGTGTTTGGCCGGGTAGCGACTCTGAACATGATCGAGCGCCCTTTCCTTGTGCACGTATATCAAGACACGACCCTCGACGGCGGCCCAAATTCCCGAACGCTGAATTTTACGCGGCTGGAACACGATGTCACCGTCCGATAGCACCACCGTGCGACCGAATGTCGCAAGATGCGCGACCGCGTCCAGGGAGCGTTCGAACAGCAGGTCGGCAAAGGGATATTCGAGCAAGAATTGCGACATTTCCAGCAGTTCGGCGTGGTCGTCGAGACCGGTGCGAAACTCCTGCAAGCTGCCGAGGTAATCGACCAAGCCGATTTCATCGCGCCGCCGCGCAATGATCGACCAATAGCGGGCTTTCTCGAACGCACCGAACGATTGCTCCAGACGATCGCCCAGGTCGGAACCGAATTTATCGTTGTCGAGCAGGGTGTTGTCGACATCGAGGAGAAAGACCAGGTCGTTGGCGCTCAACACGGCGGTGATTTCTCCGCCGTCAGATCGAACCAGGCGTCATTTCCCTGCACGATGTCCGCGGCTTGTTTCGGCCCCCAGGTTCCGGGCTCATATTCGATGACCGGAAGTGCGCCCGTGAGTATCGGATCGACCACTTTCCAGGCGGCCTCGACACTGGCGTCCTGAGTGAACAGCGCCGGATCGCCGCGCACTGCGTCGCCGAGCAGCCGCTCGTACGGCGACTTCTCTGCCGGTGAATTGTGTCGCGCGGTCAGTTCGACCGGCTCGCCGCGCATGTCCTCGCCGTCGCGCTTGACCAGCGCGCCCGTCGAGATCACCACCTCCGGGCTCAAGCGTAGCCGAAAATAATTTTCAGGCATGGCGTCGCCGGGATCGAAAATCGCGAGTGGCGGGCGCTTCAGCGTCACCCTGACCTCGGTGGCGGAGATGGGCAGGCACTTACCTGTGCGAATGTAGAACGGCACTCCCGCCCAGCGCCAGGTATCGATGTGCAGGCGCAGCGCGGCAAATGTCTCCACCTGTGAATCCTTGGCGACGCCCTTCTCATCGCGGTAGCCGCGAAATTGGCCGCGCACCAATTCCTGCGGGTCGAGCGGGCGCATGGCGCGAAAGATGCGCAGCTTTTCGGCCTGCATCGTCTTGGTATCGCTGCCGGCGGGGGCATCCATGGCCAACAGCGCGATCACCTGAAGCAAATGATTCTGCACGACGTCGCGTAGGGCGCCGACTTCCTCGTAGAAGCCGCCGCGGCCCTGCACGCCAAATTTCTCGGCCATGGTGATCTGCACGCCGCGGATGTAATCGCGGTTCCAAATCGGCTCGAGAAAGCTGTTCGCGAAGCGAAAATACAGGATGTTCTGCACCGCTTCCTTGCCAAGGTAGTGATCGATGCGAAAAATCGCAGTCTCCGGGAAAACCTCGTGCAGCGTCCTGTCGAGCGCCTGAGCGCTGGCCAAGTCGCGGCCGAAGGGCTTCTCGACGATAACGCGGGCGTCCTTTGCGCATCCGGACTTCTGGAGACCGCTCACCACGGTGGCGAACATGCTGGGGGGGATCGCCAGGTAATAAATCGGGTTCTTGCTCTGCCCCAGCGTTTTCCGCAGTTTGTCGTAGGTCGTCTCGTCGCCATAGTCGCCGTCGGAATAGCGCATGAGGCCGGCGAGTTTGGCGAAAGCAGCCTCGTCGAAATCGCCATTCTGCTTGATGCTGTCGCGCGCACGGTCCTTGATCTTGTCGAGCGTCCAGGCTCCGCGCGCGATGCAGATGATGGGAAATTGCAGGCCGCCGCGCCGCACCATGGCATACAGTGCGGGAAATATCTTTTTGTTGGCAAGATCGCCTGTGGCACCGAAGAAAACGAATGCATCGGATTGAATGGTCGGCATCAGCGCTTCGCTCTGATTTCACGCCGCAGTTGCTGAATTTCATCCATCAGGTCGAGCGCCAACGCGATGCCGACCAGATTCAATTCGAGATCGCGCTGCAGGCGCATGGCAATGCGCGCGCGGCGCAGAGCACCGCCGCGAAATCGCCACTCATCGGCGTCGATCGCGGCCACTTCCAATACCCCTTCCTCGACGAACTCGACGACGTGACGCCGTTCGATGGCGCATATGCGGCACAAATCCTCGATGCTGAGCAGCGTGCTCTCATCGACGAGCGTGCCCAGTAATGCTTGATCCTCTGATCGCGACATAGAACCTCAAACTCCCATGCCGGCACGCGGATTGAAAGGCAGAGCCGCGGCCATGGCAGCGTAAGCCGCCTTAGCCTTCTCGTCCTGCGCCGGCGGCAGCGCTATTTGCAAGATCACATAAAAATCGCCGGGCGGCTTGGCCGGGATGCCGCGGCTCTTTAGCCGCAGCTTGCTTCCCGCATGCGATCCCGGGGGAACCTTGAGGTCGACGACGCCGCCGGGCGTCGGGGTCTTGACCGTTGCGCCGAGAGCGGCTTCCCACGGTGCGACCGGCAACTCGAGCGTCAAATCCCGTCCATCCACGCGATACAAAGGATGAGGTTCAAATTCCACTTCCAGGTACAGATCGCCGGCCTTGCCGGAGTCGTTAGGGCGGGCGCCTTGACCTGCCAGACGAATCTGCTGTCCCGCCAATATTCCCTTTGGGACCTGTACGTTGAGCGTTCGTTCCGCGGTTCTAAGCCGGCCTTCGGTGTCGATCTCGGGCATCTTCAGCGTAAAGGAACGCGAACCTCCGGTGAGCGAGGCCTCGAGATCCAGCATCACCTTCGCATGATGATCTTCGCCCTGACTCGGATGAGAATCGCGCCGCCGGCCGGATTGTGCCCGCGCTTGCGCGCCGAACAGGGTTTCGAAAAAATCGCTGTAGTCGGCCTCGCCGCGTCCGGCGCCGCTGAATTCGAAATCGGTATTCCAATTGGGGGGCGGCCTGAATTCCTCCCCCGATCGATGATTGGCGCCGAGGTTGTCATAGGCTGCGCGCTTCTCTGGGTTGCGCAGCACCTCATAGGCTTCGCCGACCTCCTTGAATCGTGCTTCGGCGTCTTTCTCTTTGCTCACGTCCGGGTGATATTTGCGGGCGAGCTTGCGGTAGGCCTGCTTGATCTGCGCCTCCGTCGCGTCGCGGGCAACGCCCATCACCTGATAATAATCCTTGAACTCCACCATTCACCTGCACAGCGTCCAATTACCGAGAATACTATGCCGATTGCGTGACGGATCATAATCAGGCGTAGGCGTCATCCTACTTCACAGTTGATAGGCGACGGTCAGCAGCAGTCCCTCGCCGATATCGCGCACGATGCCCGGCGCACGCGCATCGAAGGGGCGCGATTGTGGGATCAGCGCTGCGATCCATTCCGCCAGCCAGGAAATTTCCGCGGCTCCGTACAAGACCACGGCGCTCTCGTAATTCAGCAGCAGGCTGCGGGAATCGAGGTTGACCGAGCCCGTGAGCGCCAAGGAATCGTCGAATACCACCGCCTTCGCGTGGTTCATGAAGGGGACCAGGTGAATGGCGACGCCGGCACGATGCAGGGAACGCAGCGCACGGTTGCGGGCAAAGTCCGCCAGGCGATGATTCGATGATGCGGGGAGAACCAAGTCAATCTGCACGCCGCGCCGCGCGGCCAGGCGCAGCGCGGTTTCCAGGCTGGCATCAGGAACGAAATAAGGCGTGACGGCGAGAATGCGTTCGCGCACGTGGAAACAGGCATCGATCAACAGCGCGTGCACCGTGTCCTCGGTTTGGTCCGGACCGCTCGGCAGAAACTGCGCCCGGCTCAGGGCAGCCTCTGGAATGGCGTGCGCCGGACTCGCCGGCTCCGGCACGGCGCTCGTTGGTGTGGCGCGCGCCGGCACGGCGCTCGTGTGCACGGCGCCCGTCAGCACGCTGCCCTTGTGCACCGCGCCCGTCAGCAGGCCACCCGTGAGCACGGCGCCCGTGCGTACCACGCTCTGGTGCCCGCCGCTCAGGTGTACGCCGCTGGTGAGTGCGGCGCCTTCCCCTTGCTCGAGCGCGGCTTCGCCGCCGGCGGCCACCCAATCCGCTTCGAATTGCTTCGCAGCCTCGCCGGCCACCGGCCCGTCGAGGTCGAAGGACAAGTCCCGCCAGGGTGCTTCCCCATGCAAGCCGATGAAGTATTCGGCTGCGATATTGCGCCCGCCGGCCCAGAGTTGCGCTCCATCGGCGATGGCCATCTTGCGGTGATTGCGCAAATTGCGCGGACCTTGCGTTTTGCGGGCGAGCAGTGGGCTGAATATTTCGGTCTTGATGCCCGCGGTCTTCAAACGCTCGAAAAACGCCCGCGGCAGTTGGATCGCGCCCACGCCGTCGAGCAGCAGGCGCACTACCACGCCGCGCTCGACACACTCCGCCATGCGCCGTATGACTTCCAGACCGAACGGATCGTTTCCCAGTATGTAGGTGCAAACGTCCAGGCGGAATTTTGCATTCTGCAGCGTCGCAAACAACGCGGCCGCGGACTCGTTGCCGTCACGGTGCAGGTGCACGCGGGCGTCCGACGCCGGTCCCAAATCGAAACTCTCGATGAGATCCTCGGCCCAGTGCCTGCCGTGGCGGCGAACGCCTCCCGGGGAGGTCTTTTTGCGCGGCATTTTGCGCCGTCCGAACATGAGATAGGTGGGCAGCGCGATATACGGCAGCGCAATCATCCCGAGCACCCAGGCGATCGCAATCGATGGCGGACGGCGTTCGCGTATCGCGCGCGTGGTCAGGACATAGATGAGAATGCTGACCAAGATGGCCAGCGAATGCACGGTCACCCGCGGCAGCCACGCGCTCAGACGGACTCCCGGGCAGCATTACCCTGCGCTTGGGCGGCGCATGCGAGTTGGCGCAGCACGCCGGGAATGAGGTCCGGAAGATCCTCAGCGAGCAAGCCCGGGCCAAAAGTTGCCGCGGCGGCGCCGTGCATCCAAACAGCCGCGCATGCGGCCAGGAAGCAATCCATGCCCTGCGCCAACAATCCCAGTATCAGACCGCCGAGCACGTCGCCGGAACCGGCAGTGGCGAGTGTTGCGGGCGCGTTGCTGTTGATGCTGGCGCGGCCATCCGGCGCCGCGATGACGGTGTCGGACCCCTTCAACACGATGACTGCGCCGCTGCGCCGGGCGGCCGCGCGTGCGCGCGTGAGTTTATCGCCATCAATGTTGAACAAACGCTTGAACTCACCCTCGTGAGGCGTGATCACGCAGGGCGAGCGGATCGCCGTGAAAAGTTGCTGCGGTTGCGAGGCGAAGGCGGTGATGGCGTCGGCATCGAGCAGCACGGCTTTGCCGCTGGCCAACATCTGCAGGGCTCGAGCGCGGGTCGAGTCATTCACGCCGGCGCCGGGTCCGATCAGGCACGCGGTGTAGCGAGGATCCGCCAATAGAGCGCCCAGGTCTTCATCAGTGCCGAGCGGATGCACCATGATACTGGTCAGTGCAGCGGCATAGATTGGCAGAGCCCGCTCCGGCACGCCGATGGTCGTCAAGCCGGCACCCACGCGTGCGGCGGCGCGCGCGGCCATGCGCGCGGCTCCCGTCATCGGATAGCCTCCGACCAGCAGCGCATGGCCGCGGGTGTATTTGTTGGCCGAGAACTGCGGTTGCGGCAGTTCACCGAGCCATTGGACTGGAGCATTTTCCCAGGTGTCGATGCCGAGCGCGCCGAACACGGCGTCGGGGATACCGATATCCGCCACGATCACGTCGCCACACAGATCGCGCGCCGGCAGCAGCACATGCGCGGGCTTCTTGCGCGCAAAGGTGACCGTGCATGCGGCGCCGGCGACTCCGTCGGCCGCGCCGCTGTCACCCTGCACACCGCTCGGCACATCGACGGCGACGATCGGGATGCGGCGATGTTGTACCAGCGCCAGGATTTCTCGGATGTGGACATCGAGCGGCCGGTTGAGACCCGAGCCAAACAGCGCATCGACAATGAGCTCGGCGCCCTCGACCGCGCTCGAGGTCAAGGGCTCCAGCGGGCCGGGCCAGCGTTGCGCGTGGGCGAGTGCCGCGCCGCGCAGGCCATCGCGGACCCCATCGAGCGCAACCTTCACTTTCCAGCCAGACTGCGCCAGCGCCAGGGCGGTCACGAAACCGTCGCCGCCGTTGTTGCCCGGTCCGCAGAGCACGCTGACCGGCCGCGGCGTCCAGCGGCGCGCAATTTCGCCGGCGACCGCCCGCCCGGCATTTTCCATCAATTCGTATACCGTCTTCTGCGCCATGCCGGCGAGCCGATCCGCCTCGTTCATTTGAGCGACGCTCAGCAGCGCGTGGTCGCTGTTCCGTAGAGGCATGGGAATCCTGTATGAATTAACAGTTTGGGAGCAAGGGAGGCCCCGGCGGCCTAGTTTAGGGGAAGGTGGCGCGGCGCGGCGAATTCGATGCTGGCGAGACGGACTGAAGCCCGGTAGGCTTCGCACCCATGCACGGTTCATTGTTTTGGATCGAATGGCTGGACCGCTTGGACCGCGTATTGACCAGTGCTCGGCAGGACTTGGTGTCCCTCAGCCGGGAGATGAATCCGCGCAACATCGCGGCAATCCAAAGATCGATGCGCCAGCTGGCCGCACTCACCAATGACTTGCGCTTGCTGGATCGTAAGGTATTGACCGCAGGCTCGGATGAGGCAGCACCGGAACTCGCAGATGACTTGCAGAGGGCACTCGACACGGCGGTGTTTCGCCTCCGCAGCCTGTCTGAAGTAAGTGCTACAACCGCTCCGGCAATTCGTGAGCGCATCTTGGCGGGCATCGATGCGGCGCTACGCGACAGCCGCTATGAGGCTGCGATGCTGCTGGAACCCCGCCGCCGCCGCGCGTAGCTCATGCTCTGCCGGTCTTTGGTCCGATGAAGTACCAGAGAATGAATCCCACCACGGGCAGGAAAATCACCAGCACCGTCCATAGGACCTTCGTGCCGGTGTCGGCACCGCTCTGAAGAATATTGACGAGCGCCCAGACATCGGCAACCAGCACTATCAGCCCCCACAAGCCTCCTCGATACATCATGCACCCCGCGTCGTGTCGGAAAGTCGCTACGCTACACCTTTGCGAAGCTCAGCGGCTCAAAAGATCAACAATGCACCGCCGGCGGCGCTCAGGCCCAGAACCAGCTTCTCGAAAAGATTTTGATTGATGTGCAGCACGATCCAGCGGCCGGCCAAGATGCCCGCCAATACCGCCGGCGCCAGCAACAAATTGAATTCAAAGCTGCGGGCGGTAATGAGCCCGAGATCGACCATGAAGGGCACCTTGAAGAGGTTCAGCAGCATGAAGAATACCGCCGCGGTGCCGACGTACTGAAGCTTCGGCATGCGCATGGCAACCAGGTAAATCGCCATCAAGGGTCCTGCGGCGTTGGCGATCAGCGTGATGAAGCCGGCCGTGACGCCGATCGCGGCACCCACGGTCCAATGCAACGAAGCCTCGGCGAGCGCTTCTCGCGGCGGGGACACGTAGCGCCGCCAGTAACTCAAGGCGGCCAAGGCCACGATGATGATGCCGATCATGATTTTCGTGGCGTGATCGGAAATCCGCCCAAGCGCGAGGTAACCCAAAACCACGCCGGCGCCGGTCCATGGGAATAGCCGCCAGAGATAGCGCCATTGCGTATGTTTGCGATAGGTGAGCACCGCGGCCAAGTCGCCGAAGATCAAAAGCGGCAGTACCAGGCCGCTGGCTTGTTTGCTGCTCGGAAACACATGCGTGAACAGCGCGACGGAAAGAATGCTCAGTCCGGTGATGCCGGCCTTCGACACGCCGACCATGAAGGCGCCGAGCGCGGCAAGAATCCACTGCAGGGGATCGGTTATCATTTTTGGATGCCCAATCTATACCATGAAACCGCTGAGCCTGCCGCGGCGGGTCCGCCGCTGCGCGGCGACGGTCGTGCAGACGTGATCATCGTGGGCGGCGGGATCACCGGACTGTCGGCGGCCCTGCATCTCGCTGAAGCCGGCCGGCAGGTCGCTTTGTTGGAAGCGCATACCGTGGGTTGGGGCGCTTCCGGACGCAACGGCGGGCAGGTCAATCCCGGATTGAAATTGGATCCGGACGAGGTCGAGCGGCGCTACGGCGCCGATCTCGGCGGCCGCATGAATACCCTGGCAGGCAACGCGCCGGGATTCGTGTTCGACCTGGTGCAGCGGTTGCGCATCGATTGCCAAGCGCGCCGCAATGGCACGTTGCGCGCGGCCAGCAGCGCGCATCAAGCACAGCGTCTGCGCGCCACGGCGGCGCAACTGGCGCGTCGCGGCGCCCCGGTGGAGCTGCTCGAGGGTGCCGCCCTGGCGCGGGCGACGGGTACACCGCATTACACGCTGGCGCTTCTGGATCGGCGCGGGGGTGACTTGCATCCTCTGCGTTATGCACGAGGGCTCGCTGTGGCGGCGCGCGCGGCAGGCGCCACGCTGCACGAGAACTCGCGCGCGCTCAGTTTACGCAGGGCCGGCGAGCTGTGGCATGTGAGCACGGCAAACGGCGCGCTCGCGGCGCCCAGCGTGCTGCTGGCGACCAACGGCTACACGGACGACCTCTGGCCGTCGCTGCGCAGGACCATCGTCCCGGTGTTCGGAGCCATTGCTGCCAGCGCCCCCATGCCGGAGTCGCTGGCGCGCGATATCCTGCCGGCCCGGTCGGTGCTGTACGAGATCGGTGCGATTACCCACTACTATCGCATCGATGCGGGCCAGCGGCTGCTGTTCGGCGGCCGCGGGCCCATGCGCGAAGTGAGCGACGCGGGCGCGATCAAACATTTGCTGGCGTACGCGCGCCGACTGTTTCCCGCGATCGAGCGGCTCGAGTGGACGCATGCGTGGGGTGGGCAGCTGGCGATGACCACCGACCACTATCCGCACGTTCACGAGCCGCAGGAGGGAGTGACGATTTGTCTCGGTTACAACGGTCGTGGAGTGGCAATGGCCACGGTCATGGGCGCGGCGCTGGCGGCGCGCATTGCGGACAGGTCAGTGCGCTTCGACATGCCGATCAGCGCGCTGCGCGGCATTCCGCTGCACGCCTTTTGGCGCACCGGCGTGCGCGCAGCGATCATGCGCGGCCGCTTGAGCGACTGGCTGGGGCGGTAGAAGCGCCGCTCAGTTGTTGACGTAGAAGCGCCGCAACCGGTGCAGGTCGATGATCACATCGAAGCTTTGATCGGCGGGCAGCCGCGGTCCCGTCGCGAAATCATAGCGTGAGTCGATGTTGGCGACACCCGGATGCAGATCATGCATCGCGCGCTTGAACATTTCCCGCGGTACCCATTCCGAATTGGATGACAGTGAACCGAATTCATCGTGATAGATCGTCGCGGTTGAAATGTCCGAGGGAGCGGATGCAATCGCGAAAATGCGCGGGCGATGGGTTTCCAATCGTGAAGCGTCCATGTGCACCTGCTTCGCGCCCGACATGATCAGCTGCCACTCGTTGCCTTGCGGGACAGCGATCAGTGCATAAGCGTGATGTTGCGCCATCAAATAGGCGGCCGCGACCGCCACCATGGCCAGCATGCGCCGATGTGTACCGCTCCAACTCTGGGTCAGGGCAATGATCGAAGCGACCAGGAAACACAGCAGCACGCCGGTCATGCCTAAGATGGTGCGGTAGGTCGCGTAGCGCTCGGAGGCCACCAGGCTTATCGAGAAAGCGAAGGTGGGCAGTGCCACCAAGGCAACGGACCATATGATGCCGCGCGTACGCCCGTGGCGGCGCCACTCCAGTGCTGCACCGGCGATCAAAATCAAGCCGGCCAGAACGGCGCCAACAATATACTGGAGGTGATCGCGCTGATTGTCGTCATTCAGCACGAAAAAGCTGAGGGCGTTCGGCAGCGGTTCCTGTATGAACCAGGCGATTTTCTCCACCCAGTGATGCTCGAACGCGATGCGTTCCGATTTTACGAACACGTGCGCGCCGTAGAGCGCGCTCATGATGCAGTAGGCCAGACCCATGGTCGCCACGACGAATCCCACATGCGTACCCGCCCAGCGAGCGGCCTCGCTCAGGCTGCGGCGGCGCTGGACGATCAGCGCCGCCGCCATGGGTACCGCGTAGAACATCGAACTCGATTGGTAGATGAGGGCGCTTACCACCATCAAGCCGAGCGCCACGGCCCACTGGCCGACGGCACGGCGGGGACCCGCACTCAATCCGACGCTGAGCGCGCCGTCCGCCGCGAAAAATCCGCCGACAGCCAGAAGAGCCGCCAAAGCGTAAGGCCATCCGATCGCCCAGGAGGCAATGACCTGAGCGGAAGGCATCAGTGACAGCAGCACCGCGAAGCACAGGCTGCCGTTGAATGACCAGCCCAGCGAGCGCATCCCGCGAAAACTAACCAGCGATAGCGCGCCCAGGAGCAGCGATGCACCGAGACGCAGCCATTGAAGGCTTTGCACGGTGTTGGTGTGCTGGAAGGTGGACTGCAGCAGCCAGCCGTAAATCGGGCGCGCCGCCGAGGCGCAGAAGCCGACCACTTTGCCGACTTCTTCATGGGCTTCGCGCAAGTTCGAATAATCGTCGCGCAGCCCAAAGTCGTGGAAGGTTGCAGGCCAGTAGGTGAGCACCGGCACCAACAGGAGAAAGCCCGTGACCAACAATGCACGCAAACCGAACACCCGGGTGCGCGGAATGACGGCCGTGGCCGTGCCGATCGGCACGGCGATCGCGGGTTCTGGGAGAGCAGTTTTCGGAAGCGTCGGTTGCAAATTACACTCGCATTACTGCACTACCGGCGCCGATCAGGAACCGTTGCCACGGGCTTGATGAACGGGAACCAGGCGGATGGCTTGTCGCTGCCCAAGGATTCTAACGAGAGGCTGCCGCAAATCCGTGGGCCAATCGGACAAATGTACGTTAAATATCTGTTAACTAAACCTAATCCAGCCAACGGGGCTGGGCGGGGCTGCACGGAACCTTGAGGCAGATCCCATCGAACCTTTGCGCTTCGAGCTAGGCTCGCGCCAAAGGATGGAGTCATGGCTTCGAATCTCTGGGGTGTCGTCGTATTGCTGTTCGTGGCGACGGCTGCGCACGCGGCCGCGAAGATCTATTCCTACGTCGACGAGCAGGGCGTGCATCACTACACCGATGTTCCGGACAGCAACCGCTATCGGTTGCTGGTGATGCGGCCGCAAGATAGGACGGTTAGTGGCGACCGTTACGACGCACGCTTGCTGGCGCAGGCATCCCAGTTCGACGCGATCATCGAAAA
>Ga0116227_10013202_pt1 | contig 13079 bp, 14 predicted proteins | sample S1TSphgellanicum_FD_89693 | JGI IMG/M metagenome (GOLD analysis project Ga0116227, IMG submission 89693) | Host-associated microbial communities from peat moss isolated from Minnesota, USA - S1T2_Fb - Sphagnum magellanicum MG | ecosystem: Host-associated > Plants > Peat moss > Unclassified...
GGGAAGAGGTCGATTCCCGACTTTTAGTGGTCGGGAGTCAAACTGCCAGTTTGACTCCCGGCCCTTCTTTTGCCCATAACTTGGGCTGCAGACGTCCGAATTGCCAATACGAGGGCATTTTCGATATCTACGTTTCAAGACCTTTCCAATGACACCAAGAACACCCCAATGCGAGGTGTTTTGCCCTTGCTGTCGAGCTCTAAACATTCGGGAGTCTCGAAAGACTCCCAACCTCCAACTTTTCCAAGTGTTGGGCTTCCCCCCCACACTTGGCCAAAGTGGGGTTGTGACACCGAGCTCTTTGTTCCAACTTCTTTCTTTGATTTTTTTGAGTCTTTCACATTTACTTTTTAATCTTTCATGGATTGAGTGCATGAGTCTATAGGTTCAAGTTTTAATTTAATTCCATGGACTAAATGTTTGAGTCTATAGGTCCAAACTTAGTTACTTGCCAATATTTGAAATTCTAAAATTTATGCCGATTAGACCCATCTCTTTCTTTTTGTTCAAGCTTCCATGTCTGATCTCACATAGTATATTGAACATTTACTTTTCAATCCTAGATGGACTAAATGCATGAGTCTATAGGTCCAGATTCATTTACTTGCATATCTTTGAAATTCTTTTATTTATGCCATTTAGACCCATCTATCTCTTTGTGTTCTAGCTTCCTTCTTTGATTTCACTCAGTCTTTTGAACATTCACTTTTCAATCCCAAATGGACTAAGTGCATGAGTTTGTAGGTCTAGATTCATTTACTTGCCAATTTTTGAAATTCTCTAATTTATGTTGCTTAGACCTATTTCTCTCTTTCTGTTCCAGCTTCCTTTTTAGATCTCTCTCAATTTTTTGAACATTTACTTTTAAATCTTTCATAGATTAGGTGCACGAGTCTATAGGTCCAGAGTTTGTAAGTCTAAGTTTTGACAATTTGTTGGTTTGGAGTCTGTAGGTCCAAGTTTTGATTTAATTCCATGGAATGAGTGTTTAAGTTTATAGATTCAAACTTAGTCGCTTGTCAATCTTTCAAAGTCTTTGATTTATGCCACAAAGACCCATGATCTCTCTTTGTGTTCTAGCTTCCTTCTTTGATTTATTTTAATCTTTCATAGTTACTTTTTAATCTTTCATGTACTAAATGCATATATGAGTTTATAGGTCCAAAGTCTATAAGTCCAAGTTTTGACAATCTTTCATGAACTCAGTGCCTAAGTTTGTAGATCTAGACTCAATTACTTAATAATCTTTCAAAGTTTTTTATGTTGTTTAGACCCATGATCTTTCTTTTCATGTTTCAGCTTCCTTCTTTGATCTCTTTTAATCTGTCATAGTTACTTTTTAATCTTTCATGGACTAAGTGCATGACTTTTTAAGTTCGGAGTCCATAAGTCCAAGTTTTGATCCAATTCCATGGCCGAAATGCCTAAGTTTGTGGGTTCATACTCAATTACTTGTTAATCTTTAAATTCTCTAAAACCTTCTCTCTCTCTCTTCTAGCTTCCTTTTGTGATTTCTTTCAATCTTTCACAATTTGTTTACAATATTTCATGGACTAAATGCATGAGTCTATAGGTTTAAAGTCCACAAGTCTAGGTTATGACTTAATTCCATGGAGTGAATGTGTGAATTTGTATGGCCAAACTTGATTACTTGTCAAAACCATGGGAATGTTCTAAGTTTTAATTGTTACAGATCATGGGTGTTTCCAAAATTCTATGTAACATGGGGACGTTTGGAACTAACAATGGATGTTGTAATTAAAGTAGCATAAGGAGGTGATATACAAAAGAATATGATTTAATTTTGTGTTCCGCATGTGTATAGTTGGAGTTCTTCACAACTTTCAAGGTTTTACACCCTAGTGCTTCTATCATGCTCACATTATTTCAAGCATTGAAGTCATGGTTTGTATAGTGATTGAAGCATTGGAATACATGTTGCTGCCATTATCACACAAAATTGAAAGAGTTGATGGTTGTTGTCAATGACATGCAACACACTAGGAAGGGGATTCATGATATGTGCCCCTGCACATGTAAATTTTTTTTAATGCCCACCAAGATGCAAAGTTTTCAATGAATAGGTGCTTTGCACACCTATTTGTTTTTAGTGGGTTAACTGCTATGTGGATGTTAATTTTATGTGAAAAACCCCCCTTGCCTCCTTGGCATGCTAAGAGGTGCCTTAAGGGTGAATGTTTGGAATGTGAAGTCACCACTTTTAAAGTCTATTTAGGGGAGCTCCAATTTGATAAGTTGATTAAATGGAAAAATATTGGGTATGAGGTTGTTGGGAAAACATATGAAAGGAGAAACAAAAAAGCCCAAAAACTAGAATACCATTTTACATTGCTGAGAGAATTATTAAAGTACTTCTACCCACGTTTGAAAGAATTTGTGCTTCATAATTATGTTTCAAGATGGCAAAATTTGTAATTCAAAGAGTATTTAGAGAACCTTCCTCCTAAAACAATCCTCTTTTGTGTTGATTTTTCTAAAAACTCGCCATGAAAATCCAAAACGAAGTACAAAGTATGCATTGGCATAATTTCCAAGTAACTATTCTAGTACTCATAGCTATTGACCTAGTCTCGTACCTCATGACCTAACTAATCTAGATTCTAGTTTGATCAAGGAACACTACTTTGTTTTAGATGACACAAATCATGAGACACTTTTTGTCCAACATGTTTTCAGCTTCATTGGAGCCATCTACAAAGTCAAGGGTGCATTCCAAGCAATCACATTGTTTGGAGTGATGGTTGTTCAAGCCAATTTAAAAGTGTGAGGGCGTGGTATTTTCTTTCACGATATCCTAACCTCACTAATTTTACAAATCGTCCAGGGGGGTGTTAATTGATTTGGAACTTCTTTGCTACAAGTCATGGAATGGGTGAGGTTGATGGAGTTAGGGCCTTGCTAAAATGTGAGGTTAGAAAAGAACAAATTAAACCTAATGGGAGACAAATTCAGAATGTAGTTGAAGTAGTAGCCTTTTTGAGGTCCAAGGCAAATAAATATCATGTTGCGTACCCAAATGTCAAGTAGCAGGTTAACAAGTTTTTCCATGAAATTAAGGTGGGGGATGTAGACAAGACAAGGCCATGGGATTTTTCAACAATGAAGGACAACTATTCAAAAGACCAAGTGCACTCCTTGTCATCCAAAGATCCCACCCTCTACCAATACCGTTAGTTGTTTTGTTTTTGTGTAAGTTGCATGGATGGTGGCCTTAGCGGTGAATGTGTGAATAAATAACATGTTCTAGAATGGACTTTGACAATATTAAGGGTAAAAAACACTTCAAAGGTTACGGATTTGATGTATAATTCAGATGAAGAAATTGAAGCTGGATTTGGAGGTGAATGGATTGTTGAGAACCTATGCCCAAGTGACAATGTGGTTGTACCTATTACAACAGATGAACCACTTTGGCTAATGCTTGTTGATAAAGGTGCCCATGCTGTGGTTACTTCCTTCAAAGATGTTGATGGTAATGAATGGATAGAAGGGGATATTATTGTGCAAGGATTCTAGTACCAACAATTGCAACCATAGAGTCATTGTTACACTCTTCGTGATGATAAACCTCCCACCTTTGTATTTTCCCACTTGATTTTGGCATCAAAACTTTCTATGCCTCCTACCCTTCATGTTGTGAAGGGCAATTATGCCAGATATGAGTTCACCCATGATGTAGAAGAGGTTATTTTAAAGGCCTTGGATGCTTTTAGATTGTTGGATTGAAAGTTGATTAACATCAAACTATGAACAACCATGGATTTTGTGTTTTGCAGACCATATATCCAATGATCTTTGATGATGCCAAGTATATTGTATGTTTTAGTTGATTGTTAAGTTCTAATCTTATCTTGGTTAATGCATGTAGGTTGTTTAGCCAATAACCAACTTGATCTCTATTGCAAATCATGGAACCCAACTATAATTTGACCTAGTATTTGAAGCTTCAAAGCCCACCGTAAGCAACAACAACACTTGGACAATCAGTGAAGTTTTTCATCCTCACCAAATACGTCCTTTGTAATTTCCACTATAACCTACAATACTTATATGTTGGAAGTTACTAGCTAGTTGTACATTAGATCCAAATGTTCAATTTTTTATTACCTTTAGCTCCTAGTACAAAGTGAAAATAAGCTTGAATATGCAAAGTTTTAGCATTAACTTTGAAACTAATATAAAGATTTTATAAAAAAATTATTTATTTATATTTATGTGGAGAATGAACAACTTGTGGACATATTATTGGATTTCAATAATATATGTAAACCAATTCAACTAAAATTGAAATGGCCATTGAGGCAAATGTAATTTGGTTGATGATGATTTGTATTTCTCATAGGGTTGTAGTGTAGCTGGTGACTCATACTTGGAGTTACTATCCCCACATTTAATTTCTATTTGATTATGTTGAGCGCACTATAATTTGGTCACTTTTAATTGACTTCATTGCTAGCAGACTTGCATGATCATGTAGTAATGCTCCAAATCTCTCAAACACATGTTTATGATCTTTGTTTATGATATGCATTCAACAATTACCTTCATTTAGCCTTGAGGTATCACAATTCATTGCTTGTAAAACATTTTAAAATAAGGGAGGTTGTTGGGAGGGTGGTTGGTAACTTTACAAAATGTGGGAGCAGAGAAATACATGCTAGATTTGCAAAGAGTGGAAAGTGTTAAACCTTTACTTCTTCCTTTTCCTTGATCTCCAGGCACATGCTTAGTTGTAAAAAAGCTTAATGTTTGAAACTACATATTTTACTTCAGAGATTTACATTGTACATTCAAACAATCTATTACCTATTTTTCCAATTGAAAACAAAATTTTTTATTTTTTGTCTATAATCACATGTTGTTTGTTTTGATTTGAATTTTATAACAAATATGGTCTAGAATAGTTGATTTTGAGTTTCCTCTTCAATCCGTCAACCACAACTTTTCCATAAACAAACAAATATTATTATTTTTTCTTGCTATTAAGACCTAACTTCAATATTGTGTAGTGTTCAATTGCCCATTTATATCCACACTTAGAATTTCAAATTTCATTCCTCACTTCCAACACATAAGCCTGTATTATTTTCTTGAAACCTAATGATTATGTTCATTTGATTATCAACATTCTCACTTCAACTAATGTAAACAAATTGCATGTACACACACACCGCATATCTAGCATGACCATGCATAGAATGTGTTTCAAACCATAACTCAATTGACTTTCATAAACCATGCTCAACTTACTAAGTGACAAACAAATGTAGAACATATATTTCAAGACTGGGTGACTAGTGAAAGGGAGACAAATTTTTGAAAGTACTGATTTTTGTATTGATCATTTTGCTCATTTGCACACCAAAATGGATTCCATATTGTTTGCAATATAGCTCTAGTCTATTCAAGCTTAGAAAACCAATTTTGCTCATAGTCCAAAAGAAAATATTAGCCGTCCTAAAGTCTATACATTTTACATGTACATCATTTAGTTTTACAACGAGTTGTAAATGTTGGAGGCAATTTTTCTTTCTCAGCTTAGCCTTGTGTACACATAGGTTGCTTATCAAGCTTGGTCACAACATGTTGCTTCTTGTAATGTTGCTTGGCTTTAGGATTTTTTTCCACCTCTATGGGATTTCCCTTTTTGTGCTTACTTCCTGTAGGTTCATGTTCTTCTAATTTTGACTCTCCCAATTTAACATTTGTATGAAAAACACTTTCAATGCTAGAATACCTATGTAGGTACAAACATACAAATTAAATGGACAACAAATTAGGCAGGGTTAGGATTTAACTCACCTTCATTCACATATGATACGCTTGAAATAGTGGTTTTCTTAGTTTCTAGCACACCATCGTCTTGTGTTGTGGCCTTACGTTTTTGGAAGGTGTACGCACAAACTAAAGCTTGCACTACTTCTGACACATGTTCTACACAAATTTTTTGGGTGGAATTATCCTTGGAATCCTCCATAACATGAGTGTGTTCATTGTTTCCTTTTGCATAAATGGCCATAGGCACTAAGTGAGGCCTATAAAATTATGTAACTAGGAACTCTAGAATTGTTTAACAAAAAAGAAATTGTGCAAGGATCAAAATTTGTCAATTCTTTCGTACCTATGTCTTTCATGTCTTGCATATCAAGCTCTTGAATAAGTTCAAAGTCTTTCTCATTTGCATTTATAATCAACTCCATCCCAAATTTGTTTGATAAGTCTATTACTTTAAAGGAGGTTATTTCTCTTTAGATTTTAGGGTAAACTTTACTTCCAGATGTTGCTTGAATGGTGATTCAGCCTCATAGCACACACTGTTCTTCATAATTAGACTTTGGGGTGGCGTGAACAAAACAATTCCAATACTTGAACCCAACCCAAATGGATTGTTGTGTGTCATTTGTGCACTGTCCTTTCTCATCAAAACATTTTTAGAGCATGTTGAACCCAAACTTGTTTTTTGTAATGGGGAAATGGTATTTGCATCAGAACAAATGCATATGATGAGTAAACAAATTTGATAAACAAATGCAATAGTAAACAAATGATTGCTTTTGCACATGATGAATTAAGTTCTTTTCATTACCACATGACATTGTCCTTCATTTCCATGATACAAGAAGTGCTTATGTATCCAAAACTTATTTTTCCATGAAACCAAGTGTAATATTTTACACCTATTTGGAGAACCATTATGATGTAACTAAAAGAAAAACAAATTGTTGTTCTAGGAACCAACTACTAAAATAACATTAAGAGAACCATTTTGATCAAACCATAAGCATTATACACCACTTTTTCAACAATTAAGTCCTAACACCATAAAGAGAACCATTCTAATGTGACTAAAAGCAATGTATACCAACTTTTCAAAAACCAAGTCCTTATACCATAAGGAAAACCACTCTTATCAAACCAAAAGCAGTGTATACTACCTTTTCAGCAACCCAAATCCTTACACCATAAGGAGAACTATTCTAATGTAACCAAAAGTAGTGTATACTACTTTTCTAAGAACCCAATCCTTACACCAAAAGGAGAAGCACTTTGATGTAACCAAAAGTAGTGTATACTACTTTTTCAATAACCTAATCCTTACACCATAAGGAGAACCATTTTGATGTAACCAAAAGCAATGCATATTGCTTTTTCAGCGACCCAGTCCTTACACCATAAGTAGAACCATTATGATGTAACCAAAAACAATGTATATTGTTTTTTCCACAACCTAGTCCTTATAACATTAGAAGAAGCAATATATATTACTTTTTTAGCACCAAGTCCTTGTAACATCAAAAGAACCACATTATTATAACTAAAAGAGTATAAACTGCTACTCCAATAAATAATTTTTTGTAACATTAGGAGAACCAAAAGCACTGCTTATGACACACTCCCAACCTCCTCAATAGACTCAAATGTGAGTCTAAGATGAAAGTAGCGGAAGAGTAGGAAGTTGGGGCATGTTCCCTGACTCGCAACACTTCGAGGGTAATGGGGCGTGCTAGAGCTCCGGGATGGGATTAGGAAGATTGACAAGCACTTTAATCACTCGCACGGACCTACACAAACTAAATAACAAGTTGATTAGTGCATAGTTGGAGCACCTTTAGTGCACGAACGAGCCATGGGCAAACTCGAACTCCAAAACTCACCACGGCTTAGATTTGGGGGAAGCCACCACCTTCCCCCTTATAGTATACTCTATGGCTGGCCATGAGACTAGCATCCAAATGACATTTTTGTCCCGGGACTCCCAAGTGGGAGTCTTGAAATTCCCAAAGTTGTGACTTTCGGGACTTTGGGAGCCTATAACTTTGTGTGCAGACCTCCGATTAATATGAGGTCTAAAGCAAAGTTGTAACCCTTTTCAAGATCTATCTAATGATATTTCGCACGCAACTTGAACGCAAGGGAATTGGGGGCGATTCCCTACTTTTAGTGGTTGAGAATCAGATTGCCAATTTGACTCTTGGCCCTTTTTTTTACTATAACTTGTGTTTTAGGTATCCAAATGAGTCATATGATCCCATTTTGGATATTTACGTTCCAAGAGCTTTCCAAAGATATAAGGAACGTCTCAATCCAATGAGTTTTGACCCTTGTAATCGCTTTCTGAAAATTTGAGAGTCCATCAGGACTTCAATTCCCAAAGTGGGAGCTCACTTCGAAGTGTGAAGGTTCATTCCCTCACATTCTCCTATAGTCCCAGGAGCATGGGATGTGACTCCCGGGCTTCCCTCTTGGCCCACAACCTTGCAAGCCCTTGCTTTGGTCACGAGCCCAAGACTAGGGTTGTGACAACTTACTACTTTTCCACCAACCAAATGTAAAAAGCATAATGAAAACTATTATTTATTACTTTTCCATCAACATTGAGTGTTTGGACAAATAAACAAAAAACATTAATTGATGCAACCATTACTCAATATTATTTTGTGTAGTCCTCTGAAACATTATAAGCAACACATCAAGATTGCCTTATGTTTATTCCATGAGCAAAACAATGATAATTAGATCCACTTAGCACTTGCACATGATAGTAGATAAATCCATGTGTGACATCTAGAAGACACCGTACCTATTGCAATTTCAAAGGTAAAACAAAGGGTTATGTAACAAATGTTGTACCTATAGGAGTTGATGTTGAGGCAGCTTCCATAAGAGACACTTTCATTTCTTCATGCAAATTATCAAGGCCCATTCAACTGCTAACTTATTCATAACATCGTCTTCTTCATAAAAGCCCCAATTTGCATCTAATCTGGGTGAAAAAATTGCTCACATATGGAACATTTGTTGGTAACCCTCACAAGTTCCCCCAAACAAAGTGGATGATACATGTGTTTGCAAGAAGTCACAACAATGTCATTATAATGGAATCCCTGCAAACAAAACCCACAATGCTTGATAACCAAAAAGGTGGGGCTATCAAAATTGACATGGGCATTGGGATGAATTATGGGTTTTGGCCAAAAAGAATTGCCATTCATTTTCTTCATGCTTTCAAGTTGCTTCTGAATTGTTCTTTCTTCTTCTTCTTCTAACACCAAAATTTCTTTGTTTTACCTCAGTTATGGCATCATCTAGCTTCAAGGAATTCAGCTCAATGTTTGCTAGTAATGCATCCCCAAGCATAGTTTGTTCCATTTTTTCCTCCAACATGCTCCTTTTGATTTCAAGTTGCCTTTGTAAGGCATTTTGTTAAATTTGCAAAAACTCCAACTCACTAAAGGTCTTACTGATATAACCTTCAGCTTCAAGTTTACTTTCAGTAATTGTTGTAGATGTGGTTTAAGCCTTCAATATTTCCACCTATGAAATAAATGTAAATGGTAAGTTTCAAATGAACAAGTTTGAAATGTTCATATGGCATCAAAACAAAGAAGACCAAATCAAAACAAAAATAAAACCAAAACATTTGCATACCTTTTGTTCAAACATCTAAATCTCACTCATCAATCTTTTTTGCTAACATTCATTTTGGGAATGGCATTTTACACATCTAATGTAGTTTCCCTTCGATCCTCCACACTAAATTTTAGCCCTACAAGTTTTTCAAAAAACAATTTTTTACTTTTTGAATTGCAAACTTGGTTCTACACTGTTTCAAGAGGTTTTACATGAGGAAATGTACCTTTGTCATTCTTGCAAGTTTTGTGGGCGAAACACCATATGGACAGATGAGTGCTTCTCTACCAAAACTATCAGTCGTATTGGTCTGCTTAGACTTGTAGAATTTCTAATCAAATTTGTTGGATCCTTCCCCTCCACCTTTCCCCAAAAAATCTACGGATCCACTTTTCATTAGTTTTGTTTCCTTTCTATGGGCTTTTATTCGAGTTGTTGAAGTAGCAGCCCTAACCTAGTTAACTTTCTCACCCTTCTTTTGTGTAATGTAACCTTTCACAAACCAAATCATGAATTCATTATTTGTCACTTGGTTTGTACCATACACTTTTCAATAGAGCTTAAGTAAATCCTTCCTCATTTCTGGGTGAAAATTCAAGTTGGTAGTTTTGAAACCCTCAGATGACAACCTAAATACTTTTGTTATGTTTGCATCAAACACAATATTTGGAGGAAAGTTGGCCTTGGGGTTGAATCCTTCACCATTCAACTTCCTGACAGTCTTGAAGTAGTCTTCCATTTGATCTTTGTAGGGAACATAATCCCATGGAAGAAACTTAGAATTTGCCTCCCTTTTCACTTTTCTATCTACCTTCCCCACTGTAACTTGTCTTGTATGCTTTCTTTAAACAAATCGATAAGTTTCTTGAAATCTAAAACCTTTAATTACACTATCACATTTCCAGAAAGAACTTACAACTATGTTAGACCTAAATGAACTCAATGGACAAGACGAAAAGTCTTCATGTTAAGGTTTGAAGTCTAGAAGTAACCACTTCAGACTTGTGATGAACCTATCTCGAAACATGTGATTCAAAGTTTTTGTGTCATCCACATGTGCATTGAATTCCATCCACTATGCACTGGATTTTAGAAGACTTGATGTAGGTCTTGACTTAAATTCAAAATTCCCGCCTAGGCATTTTAATAGCTAATTAGCTTTATCCTAGGTCTACCACATCATCAATATTTCCCTGTGACTACTTTCTAAACAAGGGACAGGTAGTTACAACTAGGTCTTAATAACATGCCTAGACCCACAAGGGAAGCATAATAATTTGAATTGTCATAATTTTTTTGAAATATTTTCAATTAATTGTAAAGTTTACATGTTCAAAGTTTGACACAAATCAAAAATGTTTTTGCATGTTCAAAACATTCAAACCTTGAGGGTGGATAGTCCTTGTTTTTTTTTAAATATCCTTTTTTTATACTAAATGTGCACCATTCCTTTTGAAAATTTGGAAGGATTTTAACATTGATGATTAGAAAGGCAAAAGGATTTGAAGTGATGAAAATTGTTTTGACAACCCATTTGAACACATTTGGTTCAAAAGTGTTTTTGACCCTAAAAATAAAGGATTTTGAAAATGTGGCTTTAACAAAGTTGTTCATATATATGTGATAGAAGGCATGAATGCATAATATACATGATATAAAATCAATTTTTAGTCAAAATATATTTATATGTAAAATGCAATGTTAAATGGGGTATTCAAAATACAAAATTTTAATTTATAAACTAACATAAAAATGACATGTGTCATGTGCAATCCTTGGAAAAGGACTATTACCTTGGCACCCTTAGCTTTTTTGACCATGCTTTCACCTTAATGCATTTTAATTTCAACTTGTGTACGGGTTCTTAAAGTTCAGTATCCTTCATGTTGTTTTCCAAAATACTAATGTGGTAGTTGGGTGAAAACCCTTTAAAGTGTATACCACATAGGACAAAAAGGGCCTAGTCCTTGATGCATTCCTTTTTTACCTTATATTTTGATCACCATTGAAAAAATGAATCAAAAGCTATCAAAAATTTCAAAAGGACTATATTTTGGGCCATTACAATTTTTGATTTCATCATAATCATCCATAAATGTGTATTTACATTTGTTTAAAAACTAGGTAAAAAAGACAGAAAAGGGTGATGTTGTGATAAGATTTTGGTACACCTTAAAGAATTTGGACCTAGCTTGTTTTTATTCTTTAACGAAATTTCATGTAAGAAATTACAAGAATTGGATTTAGGAATTCAACAATACTTGTTGGAGTAGCACTTGCACACCATTATTTGTTGGTGTTGTTAGCATTTGGTGATGTTAATTGAAGATGTTGTGCTCATCATCAAAAGGCAACAACTTGACCATATTTTATGCTACTTGATGGAGGCTTTTGAAACCATTTTGTTCGTTATTGTCATGGGGCTACAACTTGACTACAATCATAGTATTGTTTACACTTATTACTATTTATAAATAGTTAGGATGGAACTTTACAATTTAATGTGGAGTATAGATTTGAAACTTGTAATTAATTTGTACATTGAATCTTCATGAAAGAAATGTAGATTTTGTGTAATAGTAAAGATAGTTTTTCTTGAAATTTTTAGTAGAGACAAATCTTTGAATTATTTTGGACATTTATTTTTCATAACAAATGAAATGTAAACTTGCATTATAATAAAGACACAACTTTTCTTGGAACTTTTAGTAGTGACAAAGAATTTATTAGAAATTGTAATAGAGGTAAAACTTTTGGGTGAAAACACAATCAAAGGCACCAAAATAAAAGTCCTTTTCCGAGGACTACACATGACATGTGTTGTTTTTGTGTTGGTTTATAACTTAAAAATTTGAATTTCAAGTTTTCCCTTTATAACTACATTTTAGATACAAATACATTTTGACTATAGATTGATTATGCATTCATGCCCTCTATCACATAAACATGAACAACTTTTGTTAAAGGCACATTTTCAAAATCCATAATTTTTAGGGTCAAAAACATTTTTGAATTTAATGTGCTCAAATTGATTATAAAAAAATAAATCATCAATTCAAGTCCTTTTGTCCTTCTAATCATTAATGTTAAAATCCTCTCCAATTTTTAGAAGGGATGGTGCACATTAGTAAAAAAAAAACATGTTTGAAAAAAACAAAGATTGTCCACTCTCAAGGTTTGAATGCTTTAAACATATAAAAACATTTTTTATTTGTGTCAAACTTTGAGCATGTAAACTTTGCAATTAATGAAAAATATTTCAAAAAGAATTATGACAATCCAAACTACTATGCTTCACTTGTGATCTTTCAAATATCCAAAAATGCAATTTTAAGTCCAGTCACTTGGGTGGCTCATTTGACTATGTTTTTAAGCCTTTCTTAAACTTGTTGGACACTAAATCTTCATGAAAGAAGTAATGAAAATTTGGATTGTAGAAACAAAACCTTTTTTGTAATTATTTTGGACACCATGAAGATTCATGTGTTTTTATAGACAAAACATGGAGTTCAAGCACTTGGACACAAGAAAACAAAGGCATGAATAAGTGAAGAGAGAGAAGGGGGGGGGGGGGGGGGTTAAATTTTAATAAAACCCCTCTTTTTTGAATTTTTACAAAAAAAAAACACAAATTTTTGGGGGGGCTA
>Ga0116227_10013203_pt1 | contig 13079 bp, 13 predicted proteins | sample S1TSphgellanicum_FD_89693 | JGI IMG/M metagenome (GOLD analysis project Ga0116227, IMG submission 89693) | Host-associated microbial communities from peat moss isolated from Minnesota, USA - S1T2_Fb - Sphagnum magellanicum MG | ecosystem: Host-associated > Plants > Peat moss > Unclassified...
CAGGCTATTCAGCACTGGAAAAGTTAAGGACACAACTCCCCGGCGGCCCATATGATTTTTACAAAACCGAGGTGGTATTTTTCCTGTGCATTATGGATGTTGACGTAATGCACGACAGGAACAATTACGCCAAACTAAGCACCTACGTATCGGGGCTGGATAACCCAAGCATATTGCGCACCTATTTGCAGGGCTACATCGCCTCACGCACCGGGCATAATGACGATGCTATTGAGAACCTGTTATCAATACCTAAATCAAACCAATATATTGAATTGCCGATAGCTAGTTATTTGATAGGGAGCGCTAAACTTTGTAAGATGGATAGTGATGCCGCGGAATATTTACTGGCATATATTCACCAGTATAAAGGGATAAATTATATCAAAGATTCGTATTTGAAGATAGGCTATTTCTACCTGTTAAAAAATGATGAGGCTAAGTATAATTATTATGTAAACCTTGCAAGAACCAAAGGCCATGCTGTTGACGAAAAAGACAAGCAGGCCCTGGAAGAAGCCAACGACTCAAAACCCGATAATGATTTACTACGCGCTCGGTTTTATTTTGATGGCGGATATTACAACAAGGCACTTGCATTACTGCAAAACAAACAAGAGGCCGACTGCAAAATACTACGCGATAAGATCGAGCTGAATTACCGCCTGGGCCGGGTTTACCAAATGTTGAACAAGTATAATGAGGCAGTTGCCGGTTATCAAAAAGCCATAGCTTTAGGGCGGGAAACCAAATACTATTATGCTGCCAATGCCGCGCTAAATACAGGGGCAATTTATGAGTACATCAAAAGCTACGGCCAGGCGGCAAATTATTATAAAATGGCGCTAAGTATGAAAAACCACGAGTACCAAAGTAGTATTGACACGCAGGCTAAAGAAGGATTAGAGCGGATACATAGATAGTTTTAAGTCTTTAGTTCTAAGTCTATAGTCAGTTTCCGTTTTTTTGCTTACTACTAAAGACTCATGACTCCCGACTTAAGACTAAAAATCATACCTAACAGGTTCATCCGTATAGCGGATATTATGCTGAATAGCTTTGAGATGATATTCGTTCACCTTTTTCTTTAGCGCCGTGAAATCAAAATCGTGATTGGTACCGCAATCAAGCATCGAGGCGCGGACGGTTGGGCTTAAGGCCTCAAAGTATTCAATAGTGGTACTGGCCCATATGAGCTGGCAATCGCCTTTTATCTTAGGGATGATCTCATACAAACCTTCATCGAACTTAATATACCGGATATAGCAACTTTCTAACTTTCCCTGCGGATAGAAAAGCAACATATTGCCCGGTTCGGATAAAATTTCGGCAGCATAATCAAAGCTTTCCAGTATGGTGCGTTTACCTGGGTCGATAGAGAAACTGCCTATATAACGCAGCCACTTATTCTTCTCCATCTGCTTTTTGAGCGACATGATGTAGAGCTTTTTCATGTTATGCTTCTTAAGAAAGGTCTTCCTGAACACATAAAACGCCCAAAATCCATCCCAAAAACTGAAATGATTAGCCATGTAAATGTAGGAGTGGCCGGGTTTAAGGTCGATATCGTCAATGATCAGCTTACTGCAGCGGAATTTAAACACCACGCCACTAAGCCAGCCGAAAAACTTCAGCATATACAGCGGCAATGGTTTTGATTTTATGATCATAATAATAACCCGGCTAAAGCGGCAATAAACTCCTTGTCGATCATCTCGTGGTTTTTATCCAGTATGATCACTTCGGCCTTTGACAGTTTCTTTAAAAATTTAGTCCCGATCCGCGGCGGATACATCGCATCGCGTTTGCCAAATATAAAAATGCTGCGGATGTTTTGTTCGGTGAGGGTACGGATTAATTTATCTTCGTCAGTTTCAAACAAGCGCAAATAGGTGAAACTGGCGTACAGAGCAAAGCGCAATTCGGGCGTATCTATTTCTTTATACAGGATTTTCTGCCCAACATTATCTATTAATCCAACTTTCCGGCTAAAGTTCAGCACGTTTATCAATGCCCTTTCGCTTTGGGTAAAACGCCCGAGCAATTTGTTGCCTAATTTGTATTTGCCGAATGCCTTTATCAATATCCCCGGGTTTATGGATGATGGTGCGGCGACAATGTATTCATCAACATGTTCACCCATTTCCTCAACCACCACGGTAGCAAAATGCGACCCCATAGAATAACCGATAACCGAAAAGCGGTCGATATTTTCAAACGCGCAAAATTCTTTTATCAATTCAGCAAAGGCGTGTTTGGTAATAGGGTTTTTTATTGCTGAAAGGCTTTGGTCGTGCAGCTTGGTTTCCTTATGAAAGAAAAGATCAAAGCCGATGAAAGTATATTTATTGCCCAATGCAGGTTCAAGCAAAAGAAATTGCTTGCCATGCATACCATACCCATGAAAGCAAAGCATCGTTCGCGGGCCAGTACCAAACTTATAGTAGTGGAGTTTAACTAAGGCGTTCTCAAAGTAATGCGATGTCAAAGGCTGATCTCAATTAGTGCGATTGCCCAAATATACTCGCCATCGTGCGATATTGTTAAACTAATTTTAAACCGCCCCTCGTATTGGTGCAGCACCACATACGGGCGACCGCCTGTTTTCTCCCTTAATACCTCAATTTTTTTGAATGGGAGAGATGGGGATTCTAACTGTTTAACCGCTTTGTAAACGGCTTCTTTCGCGGCCCATGTTGATGCATAATGCAGATCGGCATCATTAAACTGATCGCAATAAGCTATTTCAGCAGGGGTGTAAACTTTCTTTTTGAAAAGGTTGTTAAGCGATAGTTTAAAATCAGGCAGGTAAACAAGGTCGTTGCCGGCGGCAAATTTGTCGCTTATGGTAGCTTTAACCGATGCTTCGAGTTTATTGTTCATCAACTCCGAGGCCCATAATATTAAACCCGCCATCAACAAAATGGATGTTGCCGGTCACTTTTTTTGATAGCGGCGAGAAATAGTACAGTGCTGTATCGCCCACATCCCCGGCATCAATATTTCCTAAAGGCGCAGTGAATTTGCCCATTTTACGCAGCTTTCGCGCGCCGTAAATAACACCTGCCGAAGTGGTCATTACCAAACCCGCGGATATGGCGTTTACCCGTATTTTTTTACCCCTGAAATGACTGGCGAGATAGATAACTATATTCTCCAGTGCAGCTTTGTTAATAGCCATACCCGCATACGGCGGAAACACCCGTTGCGAAGCGTTATAAGTAAGCGTTAATATCGAGGCATTTGGTGCCAGCAGTTTTTCAGCAACCCGACATATACGGATAAGCGAATAGGCGCTGATATTGAATGAATCCATCAGGTCCTCGAATGGTATATCAAGGTACGACGGCATTTCCTGTTCGCCGGTGGCGGCTTGGGTGTAGTAGATAACCTTGCTGGTGCCAAAAGCTACACCATGCAGTATATAATCAATAGCGCCGAGGCCGTCGTGAACCTTTTGCAGAAAATCGGTGATTTGCTGCTCATCGCGCACATCCACTTCCATGGCGTATTGAGTGTCCATACCTATTTGCTCCATCAGGTACAGCACGTCATCTTTGGTGTCGCTCATGTAGCTCAGGGCCACTTTGCAGCCTGAACGATGCAGTTTCAGCGCCACATCATAGGCTATAGAGCTGTCATTACGGACACCGAATACTACTGCAACTTTATTTTGGTTGTTGATCATGGTTGGTTAGTAACTACCGTCATGCCGAACTTGTTTCGGCATCTCACCTGCTATTTAACCCACATTGTCGGCGACCTTCCTGTGGGATGCTGAAACAAGTTCAGCATGACTATCTTTTTTTATATATCCCTCGAAATAGCCATAGCGCTATTCGTACCGCCGAAGCCGTAGTTTAGGCACACTATCTGGTTAATTTCTTTGCTTATGGTTTCCTGCGGGATGAGGTGCCTGTAAGCTGCTGCCGGTTTCATGGAACCCTGCCAGCCCTCTTTTTTCTGGAAGTTTTCCAGTTCGGGGTTCAACGTATCGGAATTGAGGCAACCGGGTGTCTGCTGGTTTTTCAGCATTAGCAGGGCGACAATAAATTCAACAGAACCCGCCGCCCCCAGCATATGCCCAAATTGCGATTTAGGCGCTGAAACATGATAGCCTTCTTCGCCCAAAGTATCTACAACACTTATCAGTTCCAAAATATCGCCTACCGGAGTCGCTGTGCCGTGTACTTTAACTACATCGGGTTTGATGTGGGTATTGGCAGATAAGCCTTTCCACATCCTTAATTGACCATCGTAAGATGGATAGAACATATCGCCGTCACCATCGGAATTGTTGAAATAATCATCAATCACCGCTAAAATATTCGCACCGCGGGCTTTTGCCATTTCGTATTCTTCCAGCGCTACTATGCCTGCGCCAAATGAGCATACAAAACCGTTGCGTTTTATATCGAACGGGCGGGAGCTTTCGGCAGGGGCGAAGCCCTTGCTCAAAACCTGCATAGCATCAAAACCTATGAATGTTTCGAGCGATGTGCCTTCAACACCACCGGCAATGGCGCGATCCTGCAAACCGAATTTTATTAAGCGATAGGCATAGCCTATATTGCCTAAGCCAGTTGCGCAAGCTGAAATTATCGATTCGCAAACACCACGATTTTTGATAAGGCAGGAAATATTTGCCGCTTCGCGGTATGACATGGCCCTATCTACCATGTGCGAACCTGCCTGTCTTGATTTTTTGCCTAATTCAAAGAAGGCGTGCCACGCATTGCGCATGATGACGTTGCCGCCACCGCCTGAAGCCACAACAACCCCCGTCATTTCTGATTGTGTTTCCTCTTTGGTCCAGCCCGCCATTTCAATGGAATCCAGCGCGCCGTTCATGGCCCAAACGCAGCCAAGGTCAGCTGTGGAAAGGTTGATATCGGGAATACGACCGCGAGTATCTACAAAAGTTTCTGGCCAGTCGTAACCTTCAACCAGGTAAATAGGCTCAATGCCCAAGTCGTTGTCATTAATATAGCCAGCTACTCTTGAGCGTATTTGTTTCTCGCGTTCAGCAGCTTTCGACCATTCACGTATCAGGGTTTGGCCTGAGAATATCTTACGGTCGAATTCATTAATATCGGCACAGTCAGGAAAAGAGCCTCCCATACCAACAACCGCTACTTTTCTGCCTGTTACCATTTTAGTTTCCTCTTTCTTCGTCAGTTCTTGCTTTTGCTTTGATGATCAGGTCGATCACATCCTTTACCTTCGAGCCTAACTCGTCAATGTCTTCATCTTCAAACTCTACGTCGAATTTCTGTTCAACCTTGGCGGCTATATTTATCAACTCGGTCGATGGTGTGTTCATATCGGTCATGAAGTCGGTTTCTTCGGTCACGTTTTCCAGTTTAGCCGGGTCAACGGTTCTTATGGTGCGTAAAACCTCAATCAGGCCTGCAAGTATTTCTTTTCTATCCATTATTGTTTTTATAGTAGTTTGTCAAACATTTCTTTTTTAATTCCCCTGCCGGTAATGTCATATAGCTCGGCAATGAAAACAAAGCCGGGATCAAGGTCGTAAGCCCTTAACCGCTGCTCGTCAAAATCTTTAAAATAAGCATCGAGGTCCATGCCTTTCGGCGCGCGGTAAATGCGGCCCTCGCATACCATCTGGCGCCATTTGTAAAACTTGATAAAACCAATGTTAACAAAAGTTTGCCCCTTTTCCAAATACGAGTGGTAAAACACGTTACCTATGCTAATGAAGGTAGGAATGAACATTTCGGCCAGTGTTTCGGGCACCACCTTCATCTTTTTACACTCCAGGAAGGTACCTATCGATACCACCGAAGCTTGCGCAAATGATTCAACCTGATCAACGCCCCTGAAAATATCAAAGTGATCTTCCACATTCTGTTCGGTAGGCGTATAGCTGGCAACGATGCCTACATTGGGCTGGTGCCAGTGGTAATTATCTACGTAGCGTTTAGTAGGGCCGTGCAATAACCAATGTTCGGGCAGGTCGCCTACTAATGTTTCGGGTATCTGGTCCACTGATGTAAGTTTCCGTCTCAAATTAAACCTCCGTTTATGTGAATATTGGTGCCGTTGATGTATGAGGCTTTATCTGATACTAAAAATGCGATGGTTTCGGCTACATCATCCACCTTACCAAAGCGTTTGGCGGGGATCATGCCGAGGTATTTATCTTTGTAAGCATCGGGAATAGCATCGGTCATATCAGTTTCGATAAAACCGGGCGATACACTCAACACCCTGATGGTGTGTTCCGTATTTGTAGCTGCCGCTTCCTGTGCCAGCGAGCGAGATAATGCCGCCAGTCCTGCCTTGGTTGCCGCGTAAACGGATTGAAATGCATTGCCAGTCTCGCCAACTACCGAACTGATATTGATGATAACCCCGGTTTGGTTAAGGCCGAATATTTTCATCGCGGTTTTGCAGATCATGATAGGGGCCTTGAGATTAACATTCAGCATAGCTTCAATCTCGCGCTCGGGTTGAAAGGTGATGGGCTTGTCGAACGTAACTCCGGCATTGTTGATCACACCATAAAGATCATTGCCGTGTTGTTTTTTTAGCTGCTTGCAAAATTCAGTTATTTGTTGGCTATCGCTGAAATCGGCGCACAAAATATCAGCCCCCGGGATGGTAGCGGTAAAGCTTTCGGGCTTTGAGGCATGTATAATGAGCGAATAATCAGGGGCCAGTTTTTGAGCTATTGCCCAACCTAAACCCCTGCTGGCACCGGTTATGAGTATCTTCTTTTTTGTCATCTACAGGTAGCTATAATTAACGCCGTTATTATTATCGCGCCAGCAAAAATATAATTTATTATGGTTTATAAACCCGTGTGCTGTATGATTGTTTTTGAAATATACTAATCGGTATTTTTTATAAATGTAAAAGCATATTCCTGGATATGAATCGGGAATATGCTTTATGATAATTTATTGACTTTATTTTTTGTCGGACTTATCAGACCAATGCAGGTTGCGGAATTTCCAAACATTGTCAATTTGCACCGCGGTAGCCGTAAAGTAGCCATTAATGGTAGTTACCTTAGCGGTGCTATCGGTAACATCCTCATGGAAATCAGCGCCAATACTGGCGATATTGTTGGTAAGCGGGTCAATGCGTATGTTGCTCCATTTCAGGTTTACTTTTGGCATGGATTTGCTTAATGTATCCTGTACAAATTTCTTAGCTGCATTATAATCTTTAAATTCCAGCTGACCATTATCAGCCATGAAGAAATACGAAGTATCCTGCAAATAATATACCCACACGCCCGGGCCCTTGGCTGCAACATCGGCGGCAACAATGCTCATTAATTTATTCACCTTGCCCTGTACATGCCCAATTTCATCGGGAGTAAGCTGTGGCTTGGAATAATTGCATGAAAAAATAAGGGCTAATGCAGGTAATGCCAGCAACCAATATTTTAAAAATGAGGAAGTTTGATTTTTCATCGCTTTTAATGTTTCTATCTACAAAGGTGTAGCCCTTACCGGGCAATTAGATTTTTATTGTCTAATCAAATTTATGTAAAAACATTAAAAGCAACGATTATTTAGTCTTACTCTGTTTTCAAACTTTTTACCGGGTTGGCTACTGCTGCCTTTATGGCCTGGAAACTTATTGTAAACAGTGCGATGAACACGGCTATCAGCCCGGCTAAAGCAAACATCCACCAACTAAGGGTTACACGGTAGGCAAATACCTGCAGCCATTTGTTCATCCCATACAACGCTATAGGTGTTGCAATAGCGAATGAAATGATCACTAATTTCAGAAAATCCATCGACAGCAAACTAATAATGCCGCTTACACTTGCACCCAATACCTTACGTATGCCTATCTCCTTGCTGCGCTGCTCGGCACTAAATGCGGCAAGGCCAAACAAACCTAAGCAGGAAATGAGTATGGCCATAATAGTGAATGAGTTGATGATCTGCGACATGGTGATCTCGGCCTGGTATTGTTTCTGTACTTCCTGGTCCAGGAACATGTATTCAAATGGGGTTGAAGGCAAATCCTTGTGCCAAATAGCCCCGATGGCAGCTAATAGCGACTGATAGTTTTTGCTGTTTACTGCCACAACAAGGTTAGTAAACCTGTTGGGGCTATTGTCATAAACAAACATGAAAGGCTTTATTTCGCCATGTAGCGAATTGTAGTTAAAATCCCTCATTACACCCACCACTTCAACAAAACTGGCAGGGTTGGTACCAAATTGTGAATATAACCTTGTGCCCGGTGCTTTTTCAATACTCAAGCCCAGCCTTTTTGCAAGTGTTTGGTTGATAAGCACGCGGTTGGTATCGTTAAGCCTGAAATCGCGGCCATTTACCAATTTTATACCATTAGCTTTAAGCACGTTTTCATCAGTAAAAATATTTTGCGCATCAACTGCTGCTGCCATGTTTCCGCCTGCGAGATAAACGCCATGGTCGTGCGGCACGAACTGGCTGAGGTAATTATCGGCTTTGCTTACCACTTTTACTTCGGATAACTGGCGCAGATCGTTAGTAAAATCGCCCATTTTTTTCTGTGTGTCGCCGGTATAAAAATTAAATACTAGCTTTTGGTTTTTGTCAAAGCCAAGGTCCTTATTTTTTATAAAATTTAACTGGCTATATATAATAATGATACCTGTGATCAAAACAATTGACAACACAAACTGGAATACTACCAGCGAACGGCGTATGCCGGCGGCAGAAATATGGCTGTTGAAATTGCCTTTTATAACTTTAACCGCTTTAAACGCTGAAAGATAGAAAGCGGGATAGCTACCTGCAACTATTCCTGTAATCAGCACCAGTATGGTTAGCATAAACCACAAGCGGTAATCGCTGAAAACTGATAAGGTAATATCAGAACCTGTAATTTGGTTAAAATACGGTAGTAACAGCGCCAGTAACGGCAAGGCTATAATTACGCCTATAAAAGCTAATAGGAAAGATTCGCCCAGGAATTGCTTGATCAAATCGAACTTGCCCGCACCAATAACTTTACGTACCCCAACCTCTTTCGCACGTTTTGAAGCGCGGGCGGTTGAAAGGTTCATGAAATTGATACAGGCTATCACTTGTATCATAATAGCTATCAATAATAAAATATACAGGAATGAAGGGCTAAGCGGTTCTATCATTTCATGCTCATAGCCGGGTGTGGTGTGTATAGTAGTTACTTTTTGCAGGTGCAATTGCTTGATCATGCCTATTTGCTTCAGTTGCTCTGCACCGTATTTGTTTAAAAAAGCAGGCAGCTTAGCTTCGAGTGCTAACGGGCTTGCGCCGGGCTGTAATTTCACATACGAATAGGTGAAGTTATTACCTGCCCATTCGGTGTTGTGAATCACATAATCGCCCAGGCCGCCGCTGTTCATGGTGACAAATATGCTGCCTTGTATGTGCGTTTTGCCCAGGCTTTCATCAATTACTCCGTTTACTTTAAAGTCATGTTTTCCAAAGCCATTATCTAGTGTAATAACCTTGCCAATCGGGTTTTCGTTGCCAAAAAGTTTTTCGGCTACGGGTTTTAACAAAACCGCAGTATAAGGGTCGTTAAGGCATTTTATAGGGGTGCCGTTCACGAAATTGTAGGTGAACATATCAAAGAATGTGGAATCAACATATACCAGGTCCTTTTCATAAAAAGATTTTTCCTTGTAAGTAAGCAATGTTTTAGTAGCACCAAAGCCCGCAGCGGGTACCACGCGTACGTATTGTTTTACTTCGGGGAAATTGCTTTTTATTGCCGGAACAATAGGCGGCGAGGTGGTACAACCCTTATGGTTATCGCCGGTTAATACCAAAGTGGTGTTAACGCGGTAAATATCGGCCACATCTTTATGATGTTTATCATAGCTGTACTGGTCCTGCACATATAAAACTATGTACAGGCAGCAAAGCGTGCCCGTTGCCAGCCCAATAACATTGATAAAACTGAACGTTTTGTTCTTTAACAAAAAACGGAAAGCGGTTTTGAAATAGCTTTTGAACATAACAGTAATAGTTAGTTAACGATAGAGAATTACTTACTAACAATATGCCATGTATTTAACTTATTGATAATTAGTAAAATATAGAGTTTTTTACCGTTAGAAATTGTTCGGTTTCGATACAGCGGGCGTTCGGTATTAGAATTACACCAATTGGGTTTTGATTTCACTGATGAATTCAAATATCGGGTTTGGAATTAGAATTGCGGTGAAAGTGTTTTGTCAGTAGAGGTTTAAGCCCTCAACCCGTTTAAAGTGATTTTTATTTAGTGTTACCAGCGGGAGGTCATTTACCAAACAGGTCGCAGCAATAAAAATATCGCGGAATTCAATTAATTTGTTCTGCTTCTTGAGCAGATGATAGAGTTGTGCCGCTTTAAAGGCTACAGCATTTGTAAAAGGCAATATCTGCAAATCCTCAGTAAGGGTACGTATGTCATTTTCTTTGTCATTTGTTGTGGCACCCATGTACAACTCATACATAGAAACAGAAGAAACAAACAATTCAATATCTTCAGAGAGAAGATAAAGTGTAGTGCGGAGTTTATCTTTTGCCCTTATATGCTCAATAAAAACTCCTGTATCAATTACCATTGTTCCGGCTTTAAGTTTTCAAAGGCTTTTTTGCCTTCTTCAAAAACTTTTAGATCTTCATTCGTCCAGGTAGATACTTTAGTCAATTTTTGCTTGTAGCTTGATATGCCTTTTTTACCTGTTGGCTGTATTGTTACACCCAAGCTTTCGAGTATTTGTTTCACCAAAGTACTCTTTTTATCAGGAACATTAATGATTAACCTCTCCATATAACAAATTTAAAGAATATTTTTATAAAAAGAGTTATGACCCAATATCCAAATGATGAATGGAGAAAGTTGATTGAGAGTTTTGTTAGTAGCCCAACCCAAGGTCTTGTTCTAACTGGGCAGGGGTGGCAACCAGTTTTGAAACCTGTACGGTTGACTTTACTTGCGTTAGTGTTATGGTAAACGTTGTGCCTTGTTTTTCACTGCTTTCAACCTCTATTTCGCCGTTGTGTTTTTGGATGATCTCCCGTACAATACTTAAGCCAAGGCCAACAGATTCTTCCCCACGGATACCCTCACGCCTCGCTTTTGAAAAACGGTCGAAAATATAAGGAAGCATATCCTGTGGGATGCCTATGCCCGAATCTTTCACACTAATGTTAACCTCACCATGGACAGCCGAAAGCGCGATATCTATATTCCCGTTTGGCCCTGAAAATTTAATGGCGTTGATGATCAGGTTATCCATTACGCGTTGTAATTTTTCTTTGTTAACCATTGCATATACAGGAATGTCAGGTGTAGCGTAAGTAATGTTCACCTGGCCCTTTTTGTTTTTGAGCCATTCATCAATTATCGAAAAAAGGAAATCACCCAATTCGGCCTTTTCCAGCTCGAAATGGTTAAGTGTTTCATTTTGCGCGGTGGCAAGCAGGTCATTGATAATAAAGCTCGCCTTATCGCACGATGTTTTTATCATCTCCAGATTCTCGATGTAGTCCTCGGCCCTGAAATCGTCCATTTCCATCAGCATGGTGATGGATTTGATCACCGCAAGCGGGTTACGCAAATCATGAGCTACAACGCCCAATATCTCGTTTTTAGCGTTGCTGGCATTTTCAATCTCCATATTTTTTTGTTCAATAGCCTTTAATTTCAAAAAATTATCGGCCCGGTAGGAGAACAAATACCTTGAGATACTAAAAAAACTTATTAATACCACTAACGATGCAAGGTTGTTTAATACCAATTCATTAATAGTGTGCTGGTAAAATGGCAACAGCAAGCTAAATATGATGCCGGTAGCAAGTGTTATCCCTATGGTTTCGTAATACTCAAAAGTGTAAAAGGCGCCCACTATCATCAAACCCATCATATACATAGTGATGGTGTTGCGCGGATTGTGCATGCTGAAAAAGCTTGCACGCATAGCACTGAATATCACAAATACGGCAAATAACAGCACAAAAGCCTGTGCAATACGCAGATATCCGGAGCTTGTTGTGAAATTTTTTATCAGTTGTATGCTGGTGACGTAAAATACAGGGAGTATGGCTAGCGACATCCAGTTAGCGGCGTTGTATTCGTCGATATGTTTGAAAGTAGCGTTTGAAAGATGGAAGAAAAAGAATAAACTCCTGATTATCAGCGTAAAAATAAAATAAACAAGGCTGATGGATTTTACCGTTCTCAAATTCTGGAGAGTGTAGTAGGAACGGAAAGCAGAACGACCGTTTAAATCAGCTTTGCTAAAAAAGTGGATCCTCATTTCCAGTTTAATTGTTTAAGTAGGCAGGGCTAATATAGCCATTTATTGCATTATACGCAATATGTTCCACACAGGATACATTTTTTATTAACAATATAAAAACCGGTAGCAAAAAGAAAAACCTTTATAAACCACGGCTTATAAAGGTTTTCTTCTATTTACAGAACGTTATTATTGGTTCAACGCGACATTGCTGTATACGTGATATTCGCCCGGTGCAAGCGTTATTGACATGGGTACCGAAGTAACATTGAAAGTAGCGCCGGTAAGGTTATCAATATAGGTGCCTGTTGATGGAAAGCTGATATTAGCTGTTTGACTTGTTACGGCAAAATTCCCTATAACTTCAACGTTTGCCGAAGGATCGAGCAATTGTATTGATTTTACAGCGTCGTTGGCCAGGTCATAAGTAAAATTGGTTGATGAGAAAACCGCATTTTTTGTCTTCATCTTTATCATTTGCGAATATACTTTGTATAGATGAGCACGATTAGGATCAGACATATATTCCCAATGCGGCGGCTGCGGATCAGTCCTTTTATCGCCGGTATTGTTCAGGTTGCCATAATCAGGGCCGGCTGTAGCATCATCGTAGCCGCGTTCGCCAAATTCCCATACCATTTTTGGGCCGGGCGATGAGAACATAAAAGCAGCGGCCATTTCATCACGCTTTAAGCCTGTAGGCAAATCTTTCACACTGTAACTACCGCTTACATTACCATACTGCCCGTTTTTAAATTGCAGGCGAATCTGGTCATGGCTCTCGAAATAGGCAACCAAACCATAAGGCGATGGTGCTGTATTTGAA
>Ga0116227_10013205_pt1 | contig 13077 bp, 15 predicted proteins | sample S1TSphgellanicum_FD_89693 | JGI IMG/M metagenome (GOLD analysis project Ga0116227, IMG submission 89693) | Host-associated microbial communities from peat moss isolated from Minnesota, USA - S1T2_Fb - Sphagnum magellanicum MG | ecosystem: Host-associated > Plants > Peat moss > Unclassified...
ACAAAACCAATTTGTGAACGGTAGCTGTTCAGGTTTAATGTTTGGATGGGTTCGCCGTCTATCAAAATTTGTCCGCCTGTAACATCGTACATGCGCATTACCAGGTTGGCTATGGTTGATTTACCTGAACCTGTGCGGCCAATGATGGCTACCAGTTGGCCAGGCTCGGCTGTGAAGGATATATCATTTAGAGCTTTGATGCCGGTGTCGGGGTAATCAAAGGTTACATTTTTAAACTCTATACGGCCCTCGATAGCTTGTTTAACAGCTGTTGGCGGCGATTGGATCTCGGGTACTTCGTGAAGAAACTCGTTAATACGCTTTTGCGATGCCGCCGCCCTTTGCACTAACGAGCTTACCCAACCCAAACTCATCACCGGGAAGGTGAGCTGCCCCAGGTACACAATAAACTCGGCAATGTTTCCGGCTGTAATGTTGCCCTTCATCACTTCTACGCCGCCAATGTAAACGGTAATAATGGTACTCATCCCTACTAATAGTAGCATCAACGGAAAAAACAGAGCCTGTACCTGCACCAGGTCCATCGACTGCTTTTTGTAGCCATCGCTTTCGCGGGAGAAGCTTTCGCGTACAAAGTTTTCGCGGACATAAGATTTGATGACACGGATACCCGAGAAATTTTCCTGAACAAAACTTGATAGATCAGACAAACGCTTCTGGATCGCTTCGCCACGGGTTTCTATAATGTTGTTTACGTAATAGATCATGAGCGCCAAAACGGGCATCGGTAACAGCGAGAGTACGGCCAGCCTTAAATTTACGCTCACCATAAAGTAAATGGCGATCATAAAAAGCGTTACAGTATTCACCGCGTACATAATGGCCGGGCCTAAGTACATCCGCACACGGCTCACATCTTCGGTAACGCGGTTCATTAAATCGCCGGTGTTGTGGCGGCGGAAGAAGGCGAGCGATAACTCCTGGTAATGAGCGTAGATCTCGTTCTTCATATCGTACTCAATATGGCGCGACATGAGGATAATGGTTTGTCGCATCAAAAACACGAACAGGCCACGCAATAAAGCCAGTACCAGCACCAAAATGCCAAAAAACAACAAGCTCGAACCAAAAATGCTGTACACCATACGCTGCTGATCAAAGCCGTTAACCAGTTGATAGGTGCTAATGTTTTCGGTAACGAGATTGAACGCGATCCGGACGATCTGGGCCGGGATGATACCGAAGATGTTGGATATGGTAACGAAAATGATGCCCGGTATTAAATGCCAGCGGTATTTGTAGAAGAACTTATTAAGATAGGCGAGGTGCTTCATTATTACAAAGGTAGTTGATTAGGTTGATTTGTTGGTGAAGTTGGATTGTTGAATTTGAAAAATGTTTATGATCAAAAAGATGTATAGATTGAAACCAGGGACCTTTAGAGCGCGGTTTTATTAAAATAAAATATTTATTTATGTATATAGTTTTTTATTTTAATATATATGCATATTATTGCATTGAGACGTATCGAAATAATGGTAGAAATAAACTACTGCTATTTACTCCCTCCCCCCTCCACATTAGTTTAAGCATATATCTTTCCTTTAAACAAATAAATATATATGAAAAACACAATTATTAAAAAAAAGCGGCTTTATGTGGCTGCACCGTTCAAAAGTATTTTTTTTGCTTCTTTTACCATTCTATTAATTTGTTTTAATAGTTGTAGTAAAAAAGCGATGCAAGGGGATTTCTCTCCGCAGTTTCAAACAAAAACGCTTTCGTTAAAAAATTCGGCTTATGCTGTGTTAAAAAACAAAGCTGATGATGAGGTTTTTAATGATCTGGATTGGAATCATGTTCAAACCAGCAATTTAAATGGTAAACCGTTTCTTTTGAAAATTAAAAGTAAATCGGACCCAACTAAAACGTTATATTACAGCAAGAAAAAGGGTAAAGTGCATACCCGTTGGGTTCAATTTAAATCGAGAACTAATTTTTCTGATGGGGAAGTGACGGTTAGCTCTTTAAATGGTGTGAATCACACGATAAGTACTTTTAAATCGGGGAAAATATTTGCTGCAAAGCGTATTAACAAAAACGGTAATGTTACTGTATTAACAATAAATAAGCCGGGTTCAAAAGTGCAAGCTATTGAAACTAAACCAGCGTTAGGATTTGGCGGTATGCTAAAAACTATGGACACGAACGGACAGGAAGACAGCGATGACCCGGCTGATGATATTGACGATGGTGATGATGATGCTACTACAAGTGTTGATCCGCCGGCATGGGAAGTTACTCTTCATGAGGTTAATATAGTTGGGGATAATTCATCTGGAGGTGATTTATTTTTATACAGCTTATTTGTATTAATGGGTAATGACCCACTATATGAAAATATGTACACAATTGACCCTGATTTTGACTTAAGCGATCTTAATATGGGATTTGGGGGCACTGTTTTGACGATATCGCCAACAGGTACTAAAACCGGAATTGATCCCACTTTTAAGCCTGGCCAAACCATAGGAACTCCAATAATGGTTTATAAACCAAGCGCTTTATTATATGGTAATGCAGTTAGTATTGGATATAGTGTTGCGACAGTAAATGGTGTATCTACTGTTACGGTTTCTACTATTACGGCAGGCCTGACGGGTAATCAAATTGGTGTTGCCTGGACTACTTTGTCAACTTCTACGTCGATTAGTGGATCTGTTATTAATTTTAGCGTGTCGGGTGTTTTAAGTTATGGACTTACTTATGGCGGTACGGGGCCAAGTTGGTTTGGCACACCTACCACGCTTAGTGGTACTTATGATACATCAAATGGTCATTATGTAATTAATCATACAGAATAATTAGATATGCAAGTATTAACGTCAACTTATATCTGGCAAATTATATTTTTTACTTTGGGTGTTTTTATAATGGTGCTTTTTATTTATATCGGCTGGTTGCTGATAAAGGCCCTGAAAAAATATTTAAACGAAAAGTAAATTTACAGGATGAATGCGTTTTAGGCATTGTAGTTAAAATATAAGCTTATTGAAACCCGGGGAGTTATAACAAAATAACTTTCCGGGTTTTATGTTGAGTTAGTAATGTACTGGTTATTTAAAAGTGTTATAACTTGTTATACCTAGCCAATAGGCTTTTCATCTCAAGTTTTATTTCGTCAATATCTGTAGAAGCTACTTTTACAGGCATGTTATATAATTCTGCGGCAATAGGTAAGGCTTTTTGGGGCATCCCGTTTTCTAAATAAAGCTGTACTAAAAAGTATTTGGGGTTGTAACTTAACGGTAGCGCATAAGAGGCATCTTTAAAGCATGATTCGGCTTTTAAGGTTTTCCCCTCCATTTGATATCCTTTACCTAGATAGAGTAAGCCATCAATACTTGGTTTAATTAATCTACATTCTTCTAATACGTTTATGCTTTCTTCGTAATTATCAGATTCATATAATATTGCGCCATAGTTGTATAAAAAATTGCTCCGGTGTTTAAGCTGAGGGTAAGCTAATTCAAATAATTTAAGTGAGTATTGAGGGTTTACGATGCAATTTCTGTTTGCTTCCTGCCATATTACAGTTGCATTGTATTGTAGTAAAGCATATACTACAATACCAATATTAGCAGATACGAATAAGAAAACTGATGCTAGCCTTACAAACAAGTTATTAATTTGAAAAGCGGGTAATTCATTTTGCAGTTTTGCAAGTACAGCCATTGCGAGTAGCAGAAGCATGGTTACGTGGAAGCTGTAGTAAAATGTGGCTGATACCATTATTAATAAAAAAGTAAGCATGTGCCAGTTTTGTTTAGGGCTTTTGTTGAACCTGATTTTTTTATATCCGTAGAGTATAAAAAACAGGAAGGCACCGGCCCCTAAAATGCCGAATTGGATCAGAATCATGATATACTCGCAGAATGCATTGGTTACATCACCGGCAACATATTTATAATTTTGGCTATCAGACAGGTGGGTTTTAAAGTATTCGGACTGATGGTATAAATAATACTTGTCGAACCCTTCAATACCCCATCCTAAAAACGGCTTTTCAAGAAACATGTTGATACATATTTTCCAAATAAAAAACCGACCCATTGCTGATGGATATTTTAAATAAATTACCATTAAGATACCGGCTATAGCAAGCAAAAAAATTAAAGCCTGCACCATGGGTTTCCCCTTGATATTACGTCTCCAGATTTTTTTAACTACATGGTTGTAAGCAACCAAATAAGATATTGCAATAAGCAATAGGCCGGTTCGTGATTTGACTAATATTACGAGTATTACTATAGCCAACATTGTAAAATAACAGAGCCATGATAGGATTTTATATTTTACTGGTTTGTTTACAACTGAGATTAAACATGGCAAGCAACAAGATAAGAAGATAGCAAACACACCGGAATTTTTGAAAGTGCCATATATACTGCCAGTTGTAAATTCATAATACCGATAGAGCGTAATTGCCTGAAAAAGACCCATAAAGGTTTCTGCTATGGCAAGCGCTACAATAATATAACAAAGATGATCTGGATATTTTTTATCGGTTTGTTTAAAGCACAGATACATGCAAAGAGCCGATATGGCTGAGATAACTTCGTCTTTTAAATAAAAAGTAGATGGATGGGAAGATAACTCATAGATTATAAAGATCCCTAAAATAGAAATTAGGGATATATCTGCTATGTTCAATTCTATTTTAATATTTTTAATATTCAAGCCAAGTAAAATGAGGGATGAAAGTAGGGCTCCTATAAAATAAAAATACGTTTCGGGGGTAGTATTCCATCTGTTTACGAATGGATTGTATAGCGCCGCTAATAATAATACAGCGCATACGAGGCAAGTAATAAATGTTTTTCTCACAAAAAAGAATGTTGAATTGTAACTAAGGGAGGATGCAATATAAAAATAATAAAAACATATATAGCAACGGTAGAACTATAAACACCATTTGTAGCTGTAATATTTTAAATATGGGGTTATTTTAGTGGTTTACATTACTGTTAGCTGTATTTAGATAGATGACTATGCGCATTATGCAAAGCATATGGGTTTTATTTTTATTATTAGGTGGTAGCATTGAAAAATTTAGAAACTTATGCTTTAATACGATGGATATGTGAATTGTGATAGGATGTGTTTAGATGTTTTGATTTATTTGGTTGTTTTTGTTATTTAAGTTATTGTTTATTAGGTATTTATGTAGTTTTTTTATTGGAATTTGCTGGTTTATTTGTATATTTGTGTTTCTGGATGCCGCGTCTGTGGTGTCCGCTTATGGTCCCACCAAAAAATAAATAAACCAATGAATAATTCTGAAGATTTAACTTTACAACAACAACGTTTTTGTGATGAGTATTTGGTAAGCTTTAATGCTTACAGCGCGGCGGTTTGTGCCGGTTATAGTATAAACACTGCACGCAAAGGCGAGCTTTTGCACTTGCCTAAGATACAAGCCTATTTGAAAGCCGGGATGGCTAAGAATAGGGAACGATTGCAGGTTAGCCATGATATGATTTTGCGTGAGCTGGCTAAGATAGCTTTTAGCAATATGGGTAATTATTATGATGAAAACGCCACTTTGAAACCGATGAGCTTGCTGACTACTGATGAGAAGGCGGCTATTAGTTATTACCAGATCATGGATTCGCTTGACCAGGATGGTAACCGGGTTGGTGAATTTAGCAGGATCAAACTGCATAATAAGATGAGCGCGCTGGATAAGATTGCGCGGCATGTAGGGTTTTACGCTGAGAAAAAGACTCAAGAACTAAGAGGCAAGAATCAAGAGATAGAACAGGTAGCTTTTGTAGAGACTCAAGAATCAGGATGCAAGAATCAAGACAGAACACTTGAAATAGTAAGCTCAGGACAGAATGAGGATAGCCTGGTGGTGAATGGGGATGGGGTACTTGTGGCTGAAACTGCTATCGACGCAGTTTTAGGGCAGGTTGATAGTGCCAGCGCTTTAGTGATTTTACCCGCTACAGCGGGAAAAATTCTTACTTTATCCCCCCTTAAGGAAAAAGAAGACGAGTGTACTGCTGCGAAAGATGATGTTACTTTATCCCTCAATAATAAAACAGGGAGTGGGACTGTATTTACAGCATGAGGGCATTGATCATAGTTATACTGTGTGGAAATCTCAATATTTAACATTAATCCTGCTTATTTAAAAAACAATACCTACTTTTGCAGTTCATAATTGTACCTACTTTGTCAAACATGTCAGCGCAAACTCCAAATAATACAACATCTGTATTTGATCAGCTAAGTGTGTTTGGCCATCAAAAAGTTGTGTACTGTAACGACGAAGCTACCGGACTAAAAGCTATCATAGCCATTCACGATACTACATTAGGCCCTGCTTTAGGCGGTACCCGCATGTGGCCTTACAAATCAGAAAACGATGCTTTGCGCGATGTTTTACGCTTATCGCGAAGCATGACGTACAAAGCCGCCAACGCGGGGTTAAATCTAGGCGGAGGATCTACCGTGATCATCGGCGATTCCCGCAAGGATAAAAACGAGGCGCTGCTGCGGATGTATGGCAAATTCATTAAAAACCTGAACGGAGAATATATTACCGCCGAAGATGTGGGTACCAACACCCGCGATATGGAATACATCCGGATGGAAACCCAATATGTTACCGGCGTACCCGAAAGCATAGGCGGTAGCGGCGACCCTACACCTGTAGCCGCACGTGGTGTTTATATGGGTATTAAAGGTTGTTTAAAAGAACTTTACGGTAACGATAATCTGGCTGGTAAATCTGTAGTGGTACAGGGCACGGGCCACGTTGGCGAAAACCTGGTAAAGCTGCTGCGCGAAGAGAACGCCAAAGTTTACGTGAGCGATATTGACGAAGACAGATTGCGCCAGGTAGCCAAAAAATATGGTGCCGAGGCTATTGCTCATAACAATATTTTCGATCTGGATGTTGATATTTACGCGCCCTGCGCTTTAGGAGCTACGTTGAATACCACAACCATTAATAAGTTAAAATGCGCTATTGTAGCCGGTTCGGCAAATAGCCAGCTGGAAGATGACCAGGTGCATGGTAAAATGCTGCTGGATAAAGGCATCCTTTACGCTCCCGATTACGTAATTAACGCCGGTGGACTGATCAACCTGTATTCGGAGATAGCAGGGTTCAATAAAAAGCGCACCATGCAGTTAACCGAGAATATTTATGATGCCATCCGGAACGTGTTAAAGCTATCGAAAGCCGAAAACATACCAACCGTAGAAGCAGCCAATAAAATAGCCGAAAAGCGAATTGCCGATATTAAGAAGATCAAAACATCATACTAATAAATTATAAATTTTAACCCCGTCGTCAAACTTGTTTCACGGCAAAACGTTCTTACAACATGCTAAACAGAAGGCACCTGCGCGTAAAAGTATTACAGTCATTGTATGCTTATTATCAATCCGATAAAAAGGAACTTAAACCTCACGAAAAAGGTTTAATACAAAGTGTTGACAGTGTACACGAAATGTACATCTGGATGCTTTCGCTAATTAACGAGGTTGTGCAATACACCGAAACCGATGCCAGCAGCCGTGCCGCCAAGCATCGCCCAACAGAGGCTGATCTAAAACCAAACCTAAAAATTCTGGGTAATACGTTCATCAAATCGCTTGATAACAATAAGGAGTTTTTAGTAGCCGCTAAAAAATACAAAGTAGAGTGGACGTTCGATCCAGAATTGACCAAATCACTATTCTCTACCCTTAAAAACTCAACCGAATACGCTGCTTATTTAGAGAAGACCGACGATACCGTTCATTCGGATAAGGATATCATCAAGTTCATTTTCAAAAAGGTGATCCTGAAATCGTCATTAGCCGAGCAGGTTTTTGAAGATAAATTCATCTACTGGCCAGTTGACCGGGATGTTTTACAGGCGCTTATCGCGAAAACCTTCAAAAACTTCGCTTACGAAGAGCCCGAGAAAAACAAGCTTGCCGAAACTGTGGTGAACTGGGACGAGGACCGTGAATACATCGTTAACCTCTTCCACCAAACCATTCGCCACGAGGTTGCTTTCCAGGAAATGATAACTGCCAAAACCCAAAACTGGGAGCCGGAGCGTATTGCCATGATGGATACCCTGTTAATGAAAATGGCCATTTGCGAGTTTATGTACTTCAATTCCATCCCCGTTAAGGTAACGATAAACGAGTATCTGGAAATTTCGAAGGAATTTAGTACACCAAAGAGTAATTCGTTTATAAACGGTATATTAGACAAAATTTTAGCCGAGTTAAAAGCCGAAGGGAAGATCAAAAAAACCGGCAGGGGATTAATGGAATAATCACAATTAATAAGATGAAGAAAGTATTTTTAGGCATAGTAGCATTGGGTATGCTGGCAGCCTGCAACCAAACAACCAAAACATCCGAAACCACACAAACAACAGCGGCTACAACTACAACCGCGCCAGGTGCAACCCCGGTTACAGCAGCGGTTCCAAGTGCCGAAGAAGTGGCTGCAGCCCCGGTTTTAAAGTTTGAAAAGGATAGTTACAACTTTGGTAAGATTAAACAAGGCGATAAAGTATCGTACGAGTTTAAGTTCACCAACACTGGTAAAACTCCATTGATCATCAGCAACTCGGTAGCATCATGTGGTTGTACTACGCCCGAGTGGCCAAAAGAACCTGTTAAACCAGGTGATAGCGGTGTAATTAAAGTCACCTTTAACAGCGCCGGTAAAGCAGGCTTACAGGATAAACTCATCACAACAACAGCCAATACCATCCCTACCACCACATTAGCCCACCTTGTTGGCGAAGTTGAAGCGCCTGCAGCTGATGCAGCAAAAAAGTAACCCACAATTTTAAATACAGAAATGACATCTAATATTCTATTGCAAATAAGCGGCGTAAGCCCACAGGTTACCCAGTATATCATGTTCGGCCTGATATTTCTGGTATTCTACTTTTTCATGATCCGTCCGCAGATCAAAAAACAAAAAGATCAGAAAAAATACGTTGAAGAACTAAAAAAAGGCGATAAGGTAGTAACCACCGCCGGTATCCACGGCAAAATTGTTGATATCAACGAAGCCTTCGTAGTTGTTGATGTTGATAAAGGCGTAAATATCAAATTTGATAAATCCGCTATTTCGTTAGAAGCTTCAAAGGCTCTTAACGCAGCTGCAAAAGTTTAAATAATTAAAAAATGCAACAGCAAAAGCCCCGTTTTAGGGGCTTTGCTATTTCCCACCACGTCATTGCGAGCGATAGTGTGGCAATCCCCAACTTACAGAGCCGTCTTGCAATCTACCAACATCCCAATAACCTAATAACCAACAAATCAATAATCACAACAATAACCCATTTATTTCCTATTTTTGAGCTACAGGCAATATGGCAATAATCAAACTATCAAAAGGCGAGCAAAGGCGGTTATCCGTGTTCTTTACCTGTCTTTTGCTGGCCTTTGCCGCCTGGATATTGACCATTTTATCCAGCCAGTACACTTATACGGTTAAAACTATAGTGAGCTTTAGTAACCCACCGGTAAGGCGTTCGTTCAGGTCCCTTCAATCGGATACCATCGAAGCTAAAGTGCAGGGCAACGGCTGGAATATGCTTTTTGCTAAGATGAATATGGAGAGCGATCGTATTTCCATCAACCTTAAAACCCTGGATAGCCGTAATTATATCGTACTCAGCTCGCAACTTAAAGCCTTGAATGATAAGCGGCCTGCAAACCAGCAGATCGTATCTTTAAATCCCGATAGCCTGTATTTCGATTTCTCATCCCGGGCGGTAAAGCGTGTGCCTATTGAGCTGCAATACAAAGTGGGTTTTAAAAGGCAGTTTATCCTCTCGGATGATATTGTGCTCAACCCTAACTACGTTACCATTAGTGGCCCGGCAGAAACCATCGCCAATATTAAATCCTGGAAAACGGATTCGCTTACGGCCAGCGATGTGGAAGATCCCATCGATCAAACTGTCCGCCTCAAATCTGTACCAGAGTCAAACATGAGCGTGTTTCCTAAAGCGGTGAGGGTGCACATCCCTGTGAGCGAATTTACCGAGAAAACGATAGAAGTACCCGTAAAGCTTATTAATAACAAAAATTACTACAATGTAAAAATGTTCCCGCAAAAGGTAAAAATTACCTTTACGGTAGCGTTAAGCAAATATTCGGTTACCGATGAGCACGCCTTTGAAGCCATTGCCGATCTGAGCCTTTGGCAGGATCTGAAATATAGCCAACTCCCGGTTAAGGTAACCGTTACCCCGCCTTACTGTAAGCTGGTTAAAATAGAACCCCAGAATCTGGATTTTATAGTGAAAGAATAACATGTTAAAAATAGGTATCACAGGCGGCATAGGCAGTGGAAAAAGCACCATCAGCAAAGTATTCGAGGTATTGGGTATCCCGGTGTTTTATGCCGACGACCATGCCAAGCGTGTAATGACAGACGATCCCATCCTGATCGAAGCCATCAAATCAACCTTCGGAAAGGACTCTTACTTTGAAGATGGCTCGCTCAACCGCAAATACATCGCCAAAATAGTATTCAACGATGAGCGCGAACTGGCCAAATTAAACGCCATAGCTCACCCCGCAACATTCCGCGCCTTTGATAACTGGGTGAAAAAAGCTGGCGATGTGCCTTATATTCTAAAAGAAGCCGCATTGCTGTTCGAGAGTAACTCCTATAAACTCTGCAACAAAAGCATCATGGTTTACGCGCCTTTAGAAATACGTTTGGAGCGTGTAATCAAGCGTGATAATATTACCAAAGCCGAGTTCGAGGCCCGCAACTCCAAACAATATCCCGATAAAAAGAAACTCGACATGGCCGATTACGTCATCAAAAACGATGATACGCAATTAGTACTCCCGCAGGTGTTAGACCTGCACCGCGAGTTCCTCAAGCTTTCGCAGACGCTATGATCCTGGCTGATTTTATTGTTTTTAACCCGAACGGCTTATACTGCCCTTACGGCGATTTCTACCTCGATCCAAAAGAACCCGTAGCCCAATCCGTTATTTCCCATGCCCACGGTGATCATGCCATCGGCGGAAGTACAAACGTGTACTGTACCGGGGCCACAGCCGCTTTTATGCAATTGCGCATTGGTAAAGGCGCGGCTAAAACGTTCCATTATATTGATTTCAACCAACCATTTCAAATCGGGAAGGTACAGATCACCTTTATATCCGCTGGCCACATCTTAGGCTCTGCACAGATATTAATGGAGTACGAAGGCATCAAATACCTCTACACAGGCGATTACAAAGTACAGCCCGATTCCACCTGCGAACCCATTCAATGGGCCAAGGCCGATGTTTTGATCACCGAAAGTACATTCGCACATCCCGATACCCAACACCCCGATGTAATCGAAGAGATCAAAAAGCTCAACAACATCAAAATCAATATCCTGTTAGGTGCCTACGCCCTCGGCAAAAGCCAGCGATTGATCAAACTGATCAGCGATCATTGTCCGCAAAAAAAGATACTCGTTCACCATAAAATAATGCCGCTCAACGCGATCTACGAAAAGTTTGGGTATCACTTAGGCAAATATCAAATGTATGGCCGCAAGCTAATGAAGGTTCAGGATGAGTTTGTTTACATCGTACCTCCATTCACTTTCGATAGTTATTATCACGCGAAAGGTGTAAAGCGCATCTTCGCTTCTGGCTGGAAAAACCTCCAGGTGAATGAGCAGGATACCTTATTCATATCCGATCACGTGGATTGGAATGATATTCTCCAATGTGTTGAGCATACCCAACCCACCCAGATATGGACGTTACATGGCGATGGTGCCCATTTAAAACGTTACTTTGCCGATAAAATAGAAGTGAAACTATTAAAATGAGCTTAGTAGAAGGCATAGATTATTACATTAACGATGATGGCAACTTCGTTTTCACCGAAGCCTATCATCTAAAACGTGGCTACTGCTGTAAAAACGGTTGTTTGCATTGCCCGTATGGATATCATAAAGAGTCCCTTCCGCCCCCTAAAGGGGAAACTAAAAAGGATGATGGTACGTAGAAATGAAAATATGATTCTCATATTCCCGCTTTAGGGGGTTAAGGAAATATACATTTTACATTTTTTTTGCAGATATTTGTAACCCATGCAAATCGATAAGGAAATACAAAGCGACAAGTTTGACGATAATTACCATCGCGTAACCGTTAATCTGTTTTTTACTCATGGCTGGTTAAGCAATGCAGTACGCGGCCAGTTCGAAAAGCATAACATTACTAACCAGCAGTTCAACGTTCTCCGCATTTTACGTGGCCAATATCCAAAACCGGCAACAGTGAATTTGCTTAAAGAGCGCATGATCGATAAAATGTCGGATGCATCCCGCATTGTTGATCGCCTGGTACAAAAAGGCCTGGTAACCCGCTGCACCAACAATAAGGACCGCCGCGCCGTAGATATCCGTATCAGCGAACAAGGCCTCGAAATTCTGGCCGTAATGGATAAAGAATACAAAGCCAAAGATCACCTCCAAAATAACCTCACCGAAGAAGAAGCAGGCCAGTTAAGCGCTTTGCTGGATAAGATGAGAGGGTAGAAGGAGTTAGAACCAGGAACCAAGACGCAAGAATCAAGATTTTCACCCACACGTCATTGCGAGGAACGAAGCAATCCCCAACTTACAGAGCCGCATTCAAGTCACCACAACAAATGCGCGCCGGGTGTCATGCTGAGGTACTCGAAGCATAGCGCGCAAAGGCTCTATCCGCGCGACTAACCAATCTACAATTCCCCCAAAAACATCAGTAACGGAATACTGATCCCTGCCAAAACCACCAATAATTTTTTGAGGTTAAACTTATGATCCTCGGTCGATTCAAACAGTATCGTGGTAGAAATATGTAAAAATATCCCGATCACCACACCCATTATCCGGTTAAAGTATAGCTGCAAATTACCCACAACACCGTGGCTCAAAGCATCGCTAAACAAATACCCGGCAGGCGCCATTATCGCGAAAAGGAATAAAAAGAACACCATGCTGTTTTTAGATACCTTGTTAGCCAGCATCACGCTTCCTAAAGCAAAAGCGGCCGGTATATGGTGCAAAC
>Ga0116227_10013206_pt1 | contig 13076 bp, 11 predicted proteins | sample S1TSphgellanicum_FD_89693 | JGI IMG/M metagenome (GOLD analysis project Ga0116227, IMG submission 89693) | Host-associated microbial communities from peat moss isolated from Minnesota, USA - S1T2_Fb - Sphagnum magellanicum MG | ecosystem: Host-associated > Plants > Peat moss > Unclassified...
AAGCCTCCTGGCAGCGTAATGGCGGCAAAGAAACGGTAGATAGTTTCAATAAGCTGTCGCCGGAGCAAACGGTGATTCATACCCAATTCCTGGAGCGCATGCTGCTCTATTACGTTGATCCACAAAACCGTCTTTATATCCATGCGGGTTTTACTTCCACTCATGGCCCCGCCCATGAAAGGTTTGAACCCATGCTTTACTGGGACCGGAGTTTGTGGGAACTGGCACTCGCCGTAGATCCCCGCATTCCAAAGGATTCCAACCGCTACCCGAAAAGACTGGCCCTGTTTCATGAAATTTATATCGGTCATACGCCCAGCCTGAATTATGGTGAAGTAATGCCCATGATAGCGGCTAATGTGCATAACGTAGACACCGGCGCCGCTTTCACCGGAAAAATCTCCGCCATGAATGTGGATACCAAACAAGTATGGCAGAGTGATACCGTACAGTTGCTATACCCGGATGAAAGAGGCCGGAATCGCTGATTTTAATGATTAGAATTTTGAAGAAAGACACCTATAAATGTACCTGCTGTGGGCTGGAGTACCCGGAAATACCATTGTGTTTTGGAGGAGAATTTCCCGCCTATTATCTATTGATACCAGAAAACGAACGCGCTGATAGAACTGAAATAACGGAGAGTCTTTGTACGGTAGATGATGAATATTTTTTTCATCGTGGCCGTATTGTCATTCCGATAAATGATCATCCGGAGGATCTCATCTTCAACGTCTGGACCAGTATCAGCGTCGAGAATTTTAAAATGAGACTGGAAAGCTGGGAAGATCCCGATCGTGTGAATAACCCTCCCTACTTCGGTTGGCTGCAAACCCAGGTGCCCACGTATGGAGAAACGCTGAGCATCAAAACCCAGGCAAGGGAAACCGGTCCGGATACGATACCTGATATTGAGGTAACGGAAGAAGGACATCCGTTGACGATTGATCAGCAGCAGGGGATTAGTTTTGAAGAAGCGAAGAAGAAGGTAGATGAGATTATGCGGGTGGCGCACGGGGGATAAAAAGGCCGGAATCGCTGATCCCGGCCCCTGAAAAACTATTTACCCACCGTTTCCCTGATAGCTTTTAATTCACTCACTAACGTAGCATTACTCGCCTTTACTTCCGCAATTTCCTTTTGCATGGAGATCAGGTACAAGGTCAGTTCTTCTACTTTTTTCAGCAACACCGTATTCATGTCTCCGAGATCCTGACCATCTGTTGTGATCTGCTTTGCAGAAGGGACTTCCGGCAAATGTTTGTTTTCCTGGATGAAAGCTTCGATGCTTTGTAAAGAAGGCAATGCGTAGTCAGGTTCAAAAACGTAATCAGGCCAGGTGGTCGCCTGGGTAACCTTTACCCTTCTGCCGGCGATGGTGCCTTCTACGGCTAGTTTGTTGGTACCAGGATTGGTGGTGCCAATGCCCACGTTGCCATTACCTTTTATCATCAACATGGAGTTGCCGTAGGTGTTCACCGAGAATATATTGGCATTGTTAAGCCGGCTACCTGTTTTAGTTCTCCCATCCAGCATAACAATAGCGGAATAAGACTCAGGGGCAGATGGAACTACATCTTCCCCTTCGCCTATAATAACAATCCCGTAGGGTCTGCCGGGGCTATACGCGCGGCTGGTGATGGCGGGTATGAAGCTGCCAGTAGCGTAGGTGCCATTGCCGAAGGATAATAACGCACTCGTATCTGCTACGTTTGAATAGCTGAATTTGGCCAGAGGATTACCGGATCCGGCGGTGACATGTAGTTGTGCTGAAGGTGTAATCGTGTTGATACCTGTAAAGCCATTATTTCTCATTATCGTAAAATAACGTCCCAGGAACGAGATGCTGTCATAAGCATATATGGCAAAGTCACTGCCTTGCCTTGCTATGCCGCTTTCTTCATTAGCCGTGCCTATAGCCCATCGGCTTGCTGTATTTTTGGTCATCATATAGTGACCGGTACCTGAGGGGCCAGTAATGGTAGAAGTATAAAATCCCTTAGCCATTCCGGTGCCGCCAATGTTGAAATTAGCGCCGGTTTGCAAGGTGGTGCTATTTTGAATCTGTGCCTTACTGATCCCTGCCATCAGGCAGCAAATGGAAGTCAACAAAACGAGTTTTCTTTTCATGGTACAGGAGAATAAAGGTTAGGTAACAAAAATCAATCGGACAAAGATGTTAAAACATTTTCACAAAAAAAAGCCCGGAACGCTCAGGTGTACCCCTCGCATTCCGGTGCTTAACACTTAGACAACTTCTTATTGAATCACTTCCTGCATGCCTTGCATACCGGCGCCCATATTCTTTCTCTTAAACAGGCTGGCGTCTATTTTACCAAATCTGTAAGCAAAAGTCAGACGCATCATCTGCGGGTCACGCAAGCGACTGTAGTATTGGGTGAAGTATTCGCTTTGGGAGTATTGGTCAGACCAGCGGGTTCTGAAAATATCATTGATGCTGAAGGTAACCGAAGCAGCATTGTTTTTCAGGAAACTCTTTTTGATGGCCGCATCTACGCCATAGAAAGACGCGATGTAACCCTGTGAAGCGTTCTGTGACTGCTGCATAGGCGGACCTGCCTGCACGTTCTTATTGTCATTCACCGGCAGGTTGGTTTTCGACTGGTAAGTACCGGTCAGCTGTACCTCAAAACTGGCGGGCAGTTTAAAGGTATTGTTGAGTTTCCCGAACCAGCTCCAGAGCGCGTCCTGCGACTGCGTGACGTTATCCGTATTGATTTTCGAATTGTAGAGGTTCACGTTGGCCGTCATACTCCACCATTTGGCGAGGTTGAACATCCCCGTTACTTCCGCACCGGCAGAGTAGCTGGAATTGGCGTTGATGTAAGTGTTCACCAGCAGTTCCTGTCCGTTTACCGGATCGGTTTCCTTTGTCAGGAAACGGGTGATCAGGTTGTTGGTATGTCTGTAGTAGAGAGATGCCAATATGGTATTGTTACCTTTCAGCGTTTTCAGGTACGACATTTCCAGTGAAGTGGTGAACTCAGGAACCAGACCTGGATTACCTTTGGTGATGTTCAGTTTATCCGTTGAATCCGTAAAAGGAATCAGCTGGAAGAAGTTAGGCCGGTTAATACGACGGGTATAACTCAGCTGCAGTTCCTGGTCGTGTTTCAGCTTCTGGCTTAAAAACACGGATGGGAACAGGCTCACCGGGTAATTGTTGGAGAAATGCTGTCCGTTGTTCAGCAGATCACCGGTATAGTTGGAACTTTCTGCACGTACGCCCACTTTATAACCAAAATTCTTGATGGTGTTGGAGATACTTGCATAAGCGGCATATACGTTGTCGCTGTTCTTATAATTGTTGGATGCTGCGGGGATCAATACATATTTCTGCGTCTCCGGATCCAGCATATAGTTGTTGAAGTTGCTTTTCGTATTCCGGATAGATGCCCGTAAACCTGTTTCCAGCTTCAGTTTGCCGGTAAACGGTTTTACGTAGTCCGTCTGGATAGTCATAAAGCTCACGGAGCCGCCTCCCAGGATCTGTTGGATGTCGCTGCCGGTGATATTGCTACCCGCAGCACCTGTGTACCTATCGGTGCGGTAGTCGGAGTTATTGTCGCTTTTACCACCAAAGTAGTTAAAGTCGGCAGTGAGTTCTTCTCCTTCTTTCGGGAACAGGTGTTTCATGCCCAGTACCAGACCGTTGGCGTTGAATTGGTTGTGGGAGCTGGAGTTACGCTGACTGAAAGCCCGCAGGGTACCCGCTTTATCCAGGCTGTCGGTGTTGATATCGATCCTCTCGGATGGGTTCATCTTTCCGTGTACCTTGATACCGGCAACAGACAGGGTAGTACGGTTGGTCAGGAACCAGTCCAGTCCTAATTTACCAAATAGGAAACCACCATCTGTTTTGTTGCTGTTGTACTGGTTGATGAAGGTAGGTGGTTCATCGGCGAAGTTATTACGCTCGGTGGTACCATTGGTCCGGCCTTTCATCTGGTTACCCATTACGCTGGCGGAAATATTTACCTTATCCTGGCGAAGGTTGAAGTCTGCGCCACCGTTTACAGCGCCGCGTTTGTCCACACCGGCACGTATGTTACCGTTATAGCCGGTTTTACGGTTCTTTTTAAGTACAATGTTCAGGATACCCGCGCTACCGCCGGAAGCATCATATTTAGCAGAAGGATTGGTGATCACTTCTACATTCTCGATGGCATCGGCTGGAATCTGTTCCAGGGTGAGGGTGGTAGGGCGACCGTCGATATACAGCTGTGGTGCGCTGTTACGGAGGGTTACATTCCCATCAATGTCTACGTTGACAGAAGGCACGTTTTTCATTACATCCAGCGCGGTTCCACCGGCACTGACAATGTTTTTCTCTACGTTGAACACCTTTTTATCAATATCCATCTGCATCAGCGGTTTGGTACCGGCTACGGTAACGCCTTGCAACTGGGTGGTACTTACTTCCAGTTTGATATTGCCCAGGTCCTTTTCAAAAGGAGGAAAGCTAATGGTCCGGTCAATTGTTTTGTAACCGGTAGCAGTGATCCGCATTTTCAGTGGACCTCTGGCAGGTAATTCTTCCAGGCTGAATTCACCATTTCCTTTGGTGAGTGCGCCTTTCAACAGCTTTTCTGTCATTTTTTTGGTAACACTGTCCATGCGGTTCTGCAGGACAATAACGGAAGCATACGGAACGGCTTTTCCATCGGGATCAATAATTTTCCCATAAACATGACCGCTCATGCCCATACCTCCCGGCATTTTGGCGCCCGCTGGTGGTTGAGCCATGGCACTCATTGAAAGCAAAAACAGGGCGATAAACAAATAAATCTTATACATTTTATTATAAATTCAGATCACGCAAAAGTATATCCCGCAGATGGATAAAGTGAATTAAATGAGATGAGTGGGGAAAAAATAGCTACGAAACGTCAAATGAGATGATTGAGGCAACAGTGATTATTGACCCGCTTTTCCTGCTATGGCGTATAGGGCATCGCGGTAGGTGTCGCCGACAGGGAGTTCCAGCGTATCCAGGAAGACACTGTTTTTCCGGATGGTAGTGATAGCAGCTACGGAAACAATATAGGATTTGTGGATCCGGATAAATTTGGAACCGGGTAACTGCTCTTCCAGGCCTTTGATGCTCATGCGCGTTATCACCGGTTTGGTGCTGCTGTTGAGATGGATTTTTACATAATCTTTCAACCCTTCAATCCAGCGGATATCAGCAAATACCACTTTATGTAAACTGTAATCCACATTCACAAAAAAGAAATCCGCTTCCTCCCGGGCGGTTTTGCCGCCGGTTTTGAGCTGATGCAGCTCCTGCGCCTTGTTGCAGGCTTTGATAAAACGCTCCAGCGACACGGGTTTTACGAGGTAATCCGTTACCGACAGGTTAAAACCTTCCAACGCATATTTTTCATACGCGGTGATCAGGATCACCAGGGGCTTATTGGGCAGGGATTCCAGGAACTGTAAACCCGTTAGCCCCGGCATCTGGATGTCGAGGAAAATCAGGTCTACGGCCTGTTGCCGCAATATTTCCATTGCTTCAAAGGCATTGTTGCATTTGCCGGTGAGTTGCAGGTAAGGTACCATGCTGATATTGTCTTCCAGCAGGTCCAGCGCCAACGGCTCATCATCTATGGCAATACACTTCATCATCAGTGGAGATTTATTTGCAAGGATACTATAAACCAGTCATCTTTTTTATCAATATGCAAAACATAATTGTCTCCATATAATAAATTCAGGCGTCTTTTTACATTAGTAAGACCAATACCGCTTGTTTTATCTTTTATTTCGGAAGAATCTTTACTGAATTTGTTGCGCACAGAGAAAAACAACATCCCATTCCGCGTGTATAACCGGATATCTATCGTAGCATTGGTGATCAACCCGGTACCATGTTTAAACGCATTTTCCACAAACGGGATCAGCAGCATGGGTTCTATCTCGTAGTTGGTATCAGCTGTTTCCAGGTCAACGTTGATGGCCACATTTTTTCCGAAACGCTGTTGTTGCAGGTCTATATAACTTTGCAGGTATTCTGTTTCTTTCAGTAAGGGTACTTTGTCTTCATCGGCTTCGTACAGCATATAACGCATTAACGACGACAGCTTGATCAGCGAGGGTTCCAGCACATCCGACTTTTTCCGGGCCAGCGATACCATGTTGTTCAGCACATTAAACATAAAGTGCGGACTTACCTGTGAGCGGAGCAAAGACAATTCTGTTTTCAGGTTTTCATTCTCCCGCGCGCTGGTTGTTCTTTCCAGCTTCATTTTATCTATAATCATCTGGAAGGCAGTACTGGCCGAGAGAACAAAGAAGAAAATGAAAAAGGTAAAGAGGATCACGGGTTTGATGTCGATCACCTGATGTTTGAGAATTATTCTTTCAAAAAGAAACCGCAGGACGGCCATCAACACAAATATGCCCACCATGTACAGGACATAATCCACTATTTTCTTTTTATTCACCAGTTTAGGAATGAATACCCAGGCATTCAGATAAAAGAAGACGACCAGCGTAAAGTCTATGAAATAAAGATAGAGATCCCAGTACTTTTTTTCTGCGGCGCGGTCCTGCGCATTATACTCCTGGGAAGGATGCAGCAAATAGGGGAGAGAGAAGAATATCAGCCATGCAAGGAGATGCGTGGCTGCAATTGCCCATTTTTGTTGGTACCATTCCTGTTTCATGGGGCCAAAGTAGGGCATTTATATATTTATCGGGATAAAGTTGCGACCAATCGTAGTAATTCTACGACTAACCCCACAAACTTCCCGGGAGGGGGGAGCTCCCGGGAAAAGTGGTTTTAAGAAGCTTTTCTGGCTGCCATCAACTCCTGTATCCTGGCCGGGCCGGTGATTACATTCGCTTTCAGGTCGCTGAGAATGGAGTATAACCCGAAATAAGTACGGTTAATATAGAGACTATGCCTGGAGCCACGGGCTACCTTGGAGTCGCGGATCTCTTTCATATTGTAGAGTTCATCCATGTAGGCGTATATTTCATTGAAATAAGCCTCATTGCCAAAGTCGAAATGATCCAGGGTAAAAGGTAAAGTCAGCAGGTCGATCATATGCTGAAAAAGACCGGAAAAGAATTCCACTTCTTTGGGTGAATCGGAAGGGTGGATCATTTCCAGGTTGGTATAGATCTGGTGCCGGCGTTTTTCATCTTTCAATACCTCTTTATCTACCAGCAGGAAATAGTTGACATAAAAATCTTCCGGTATTTCCTTTACACAGCCGAAATCGAAAATGCCCACGGTGCCATCGGGCCGCATCAGGAAATTTCCCGGATGAGGGTCCGCATGTACCTGTTTCAGGCTATGTACCTGGAACTGGTAGAAATCCCACAGTGCCTGGCCGATATGATCTCTTACTTCCTGGGAGGGGTTGGTGAGCAAAAACTCTTTCAGGTGCTGACCTTCCAGCCAGTCCATCGTAATGATCCGGTCGGACGACATTTCCGGGTAATAGCCGGGAAACTTCAGGTTAGGAATATGCGCGCATTCGCTGGACAAATCCATAGAACGGCGGAGTTCCAGTTTATAATCGGTTTCCTCCAGCAGTTTACTTTCTATTTCATCAAAATACTTGTCCATATCTACTTCGTTCATTCCCACAATGCGGATAGCAAAGGGTTTTACGATACGCAGATCGGATTTTACGCTGTTGGCCACACCGGGATACTGGATTTTGACAGCCAGTTTCTTCCCCGCTTTGGTGGCTTTGTGTACCTGTCCGATAGAGGCCGCATTGGAAGCCTGCATCTCAAACTGGTCGTACAGCTGTGACGGTGATTTCCCCAGTGTTTTTACAAAAGTATTGACTACCAGCGGTCCGCTCAGGGGCGGTGCGCTGTATTGCGACATAGCAAACTTTTCGGTATAGGCCTTGGGAAGCATCCCTTTGTCCATACTCAGCATTTGCGCCACTTTCAGGGCGCTGCCTTTCAGATTGCTTAAGGTATCATAAATGTCCGCGGCATTGTCCTGGTGGAGTTCCTCTTTGGTAGTGGAAGGATCCATCAGTTTGCGCGTGTAGTGCTTGATATAATTGGTACCTACTTTAAGTCCGGTCGTTACGAATTTGCCTGCCCTTTCCACCTTGGAGGTGGGTATATTGGATTGTTCTTTCATGATACTTATTTCCGCGTAAAAATGAATTTCCCGAAGTCCAGCAAACTATCCAGTGTATTGGATTTGATGAGCTGGAAGCTCAGGTTCACCGCTTTTTCAATAGCGGCATCGGTCATTTCAAACTGGGCGCTGGTATCATCCAGCCAGTATTTCAATACAAACAGGGCCTGTAACCAGAATCCATGTACATACTGATCTGAAATGTATTTTCTTTCCTTGATTTCGCTGGACTGGTAGCCTTCCTTTACCAGGTTGCTCACATATTGATTGAATGCCTGTCTGAAAGTTTCCAGCTTATTGCGGTACAGGTCCGGTAAGCGGAAATGTTTGCGCTGCAATAACAGGTAACTGCGGTCTTCCTTCAGTTTTTGTACCCAGAGGAAGTAAAACGCCAGCAACTTTTCCTGTGCGTTATATTGCTGATAAATTTCATCTGCATGTAGCTGATCCAATGTTTGTTGGAAGATAGCTAACCAGATGTCTTTTTCTACCGATTCCAGGGAACTATATTGTTCATAGAATTCGGTTTCAGAAACGTCTACAATTTTGCAGAGCGCATATACAGAAACGGGCGCTTTACCGTTTTCCAGCCAGTACACTTTATAGGCGTTGCGGATGAGCTGTTTGTCCATATGAAAAAGTTTTATAGTTGTTGATGTAGCCCGTCCGGACTGGGTTCCGGAGGTTAAAAATGCGGGTACATACAAATTTACGTCATGCGGGGTTATAAAAGCTTTTTTATCCCGGCACGAAATGTTAAAATCTGTTAGCGTATCCGTAAAATTGTTATGTAAAAAAAATGCCTTGGGTTTTTAGAAAATAAATATACCTTTGCACTCGAATTCCTTATTGCTCATCTTTTTAAACTACAAGGAATCATGACAGAACGTACCCACATATCGTCCCTTTCGCTCCTTGCCTGATCAGGCAAATGCAGCCGCTTTACTTTTAATTAAGCCGGAATAATGTATACATGCATATGATGCTATTGCAGCGTTGTGTTTTGTGTAGCTGAATATTATCGTGAGATGCTATTCGTCCTGGTATTTCGTATATACGACTACGTTAGCGATGCTGTTTTTCTTTTTTACAGCATTCCCCGCGAAAGGGAATCCCCCATTTTTTATTATTTATTTCATGGTTGTCCGGATAAACCCGGGCATGGAACCGCCATGGGAAACCGGTAATCACTGATCCGTTTCAGCTATCCGGCATCCCGCTCAGAAGTATCTGTCGGATTAATAAGATAGAGATCACTCATAGATAACTTATCTCTAATAGGTATGACTTATCTATGGCTTATATATGCCTTATATATGGCTTATCTATGGGTTATCCTGTTTTATGGACCAGTTCGGTATGGCGGTTAAAGTACACAAAGAACACTTGCTTTATGAGCAATTTAAAAACCAAAGAACTCAGTAAAATTGGATATACCAATGACCAGGCAAGAAGCCTCGTCATCAATATCATCTCAAAACATTTTAAACATACCGCAAAGGCAGATCTCATGACACTGTTGGCCGCTATCAAAGCAGATCCGGCGAGTTACCGTTCTCACGAAATACTGGGAAAAATAGCAGACACCTTTATGGATGAACCGGTGGAATGTAATTTCCAGTCGTACGAACTGCTCGAAAAAACAGGCCAGTTGAAAGTATACGGCGCCAAAGAAATAGAACGCTCTGCCAAACAACAGATGGAGCTGGCCATGTCTTTACCGGTAACGGTACAGGGCGCGCTGATGCCGGATGCACATACGGGCTATGGTCTTCCGATCGGTGGCGTACTCGCCACGCAAAATGCCGTACTGCCGTTTGCGGTAGGAGTAGACATCGGCTGCCGCATGGCGCTGACGCTCTTCGACGAAGGAGAAAGCTTTTTAAAACGCTTTTCTCACCAGGTAAAAGTAGCGCTTAAAGAATACACGCACTTTGGCATGGAAGGCGGACTTGCATTTGATCAGGAGCATGAAGTGCTCGACAGCCCGGTGTTTCAGTCGACAGAACTGTTGCGCAAACTGCAGGCGAAGGCCGCCCGGCAATTAGGTTCTTCCGGTAGCGGCAACCACTTTGTGGAATTCGGCATTATGGAAATGCAGGAAGACAATGCCCTGCAACTGCCGCCCAAAAAGTACCTGGCCTTGCTGTCGCATTCCGGCAGCCGTGGCCTGGGTGCCAATGTAGCGCAGCATTACACCCGTATTGCCATGGACACCTGTAAGCTGCCGAAATCGGCGCAGCAGCTGGCCTGGCTGGATATGAACAGCAGCGCGGGACAGGAATACTGGTTGTCGATGAGCCTGGCCGGTGATTATGCCAAAGCTTGTCACGATCGTATTCATATCAACCTGGCGAAAGCGCTGGGACTGGAACCGCTCGCCAAAGTGGAGAATCACCACAACTTTGCCTGGGAAGATACCCTCGCAAATGGTCAATCCGTGATCATCCACCGCAAAGGCGCCACGCCGGCACATGCCGGTGAAATGGGAATCATCCCTGGCAGCATGTGTACAGCCGCTTATCTCGTGATGGGAAAAGGAGTGGACAATGCGTTATACTCCGCCTCACACGGTGCGGGCAGAGCCATGAGCCGCAAAAGAGCCAAAGAAAACATGACCGTATCCGGTCTGAAAAAGATGTTGTCTGCCGCAGGCGTAACCCTGATCGGTGGCAGCGTGGAAGAAAATCCGCTGGCGTACAAAGACATAGAAAACGTGATCAACGCACAGCACGAATTAGTAGACATACAAGGCCGGTTTATGCCCGCCATTGTAAGAATGAATAAAGATTAATCAGATGGAACAGATAATAGTACAGATCACCTCCGGCCGCGGCCCTGCAGAATGTAGCAGGGTAGTGGCGAAGGTGCAGGAAATGATGATCCGGGATGCCCGTACAGCAGGCATCAACATACAGGTACTCGAGAATATAAAAGGGGATTTCAATGGTACCCTGCTTTCCGCTACCTTATTGCTGAAAGGAGAAAAGGTAACGGCGTTTTGCCAGCCCTGGGAAGGTACCATACAATGGATTGCCCAAAGTCCTTACCGCAAATTCCACAAACGTAAAAATTGGTTTGTCGGCGTATCGGTATTCGATGTAAAAAAACAAGTGCAGTGGAATCCCAAAGATGTAACACTCGACACCTGTCGCGCAGCAGGTCCCGGCGGACAGCATGTTAATAAAGTAGAAACAGCCGTGCGTGGCACGCATCGCCCCAGCGGCTTGCAGGTACTGGCGATGGATAGTCGCTCCCAATTGCAGAATAAACAATTATGCCTGCAACGACTGGAAGCGAAATTCCTGGCCTGGCAAACCAGCGAACTGGTGAAACAACAGCAGGATCGCTGGCAGGAACACAATGAGCTGGAAAGGGGAGAAGCGGTGAAAGTGATCCGGGAGCGTTTATAATGGCATTTATGCCCATATACGGCGGCATAAGCGCTATTACAAACGCCTCACTGTTCGTTGATTTTGTATTTATAGATGTCGGGTATTAAGTGGATACCCGGCATTTTTTCTGTTACATCAAGAATCTATAAGATGTAATTGCTGTTTTTTAGTTTTCATTTCTCTATAATTACATCGTCTTTAATAATATCATGAATGGTGGTTAATGGAAGTAAAATTGGATGAATTAATGACCCTTCGGTTTTGGCATGAAGAATGCCCCTGGTAGTATTCATGCTAAATGTAGCTAGAAAAGCAGCGAACTTTTTTGGCAAAGTTATTTTCTCAGACGTACTATCAAATAACATTTCCCAGCTTTCTGGTTCGGTCTCAAAGATACTGGCCACTTCGATAATTAGGAAAAGTCTTTCATTTTGAAAGAGTTCATTTTTGATTAAGACCTTTATCAATCGTGAATCCGCTGAGTATTGATAGCCCAGTGTGGCGTTAACAGAGATTTCAACGCCCTCCTTATAAACATTGTCAATTATTGCAAATTGCTCTGTATGAATGTTGACGAGTTTATATTTTAATTTTTTTTGCGCTTTTGCCATATTTATCTATCGTACAAAAATTAAACATTAAGCATCATATGCCATGTAGTCCACTGTATCTGAAAATTCAAGTAATGTTTTCGTATGTGTTCTCTGCTGTAAAAACTCAGTCTTATTAACGCTTAAGAATATCCTTGGTTCAACCTTTATTGTAGGTAGAGATATTTTTGTAACATTTTCATTGGTTGATTTATTCGCAATTTTCATAATTGTTATATCCAAAGCCTTTTCCAGCTTTCCAACCGTCTCAAATGTTAAATTCTCCTGGCCCTTTACAATTTTAGAAATTTGTTGTCTTGAAACTCCTATCAAATTAGCCAAATCTGTTTGAGTTAGATTTTTTTCCCTGAGCTGAGATAACACAGTAATAGCAACAGCCCTGGAGTTTTTTTTCCAATCTTTTTCACTGATTCTTTTTTCTGCTTTATTTCTCCAGTTTGATGGCGTTTTGCTGATTAGTTTATTTAAATTATTCATATTGTAAGTCGTTTAGGTCTTCGGGAAGTTCAATGCCATTATCTTTTAACCAACTTTTTACTCGTTTTAACTTGCTTAATTCCAGCTGAGTATGAGGACGGTCTTGCATTTTTTGGGTTAATTTTATCGCTCCACCTGTAATAATAAACACATTTGGTGCTAATCTAATTGCATAGATCCTGATTTTGGGTCTGGTAATCGTTCCTGTTTTGATTTTTCCCTTGGATGCCTGCAGTGTCATTTCAAAAATTACAGGAGAAAGAGGGACGAACAAATTTCCAAGCGCTCCTTTATCGAAATTTTTATATAATCCTTCTTCCATTAAATCCACCTCATTAAGTATTTCGTTGACAGCATCTTCAATACTCATTTCTCTTTGAAACGCGTCTGTTATGTCATGTTTATTATTTTCCAGGAAAGCATATAAATATTCAACATCATTCCATTCGTCAAATA
>Ga0116227_10013210_pt1 | contig 13075 bp, 15 predicted proteins | sample S1TSphgellanicum_FD_89693 | JGI IMG/M metagenome (GOLD analysis project Ga0116227, IMG submission 89693) | Host-associated microbial communities from peat moss isolated from Minnesota, USA - S1T2_Fb - Sphagnum magellanicum MG | ecosystem: Host-associated > Plants > Peat moss > Unclassified...
TCCCCCCCCCCCCCCCCCCCAGGGTTGGTTGCAGCAAATTGGCAAGGAAATGTTTGGCAAGGCAAAAGAACACCACATTACAATCATTGTAATTCTTGAACAACAAATCAATAAATTGGTGAAGATTGAACCTCGAGAAGCACTTGAAAGTTGAGTCTTAGGATCTCTGGGCCATGGATTCCAAAGTAAACTGCATGACTACTACTCTGCACTTTGACCCATGCTCATGCCAGCAACAAGTGTTCAAGCTGAATGACAGTAAAACTTTTCCCAGAGGTGAGGACAGCGGAACAAAAGCTATTATACATACCTAGGACTCTCTAAGTGCGGGGCAACAAAATGAGAATGTAAGGCTCTCAGTTACAATCGAGACCTTGTAATGACCTTCAGAGTCTTCAATTTCATCTGCAACATTTAGCTCGACAAACAGCAGTTGACAAGTTCAGTTTCAAGGCATATGGTAGTTGACTCGCACCTTGTCTTCAGTGTGAGAAAGACGATCTTCAAGTAGTGCCACTGTGCGAGTAAGCACATCCAGCTGACGCACTATTTGCTGCAGAGCCATCATATGAGCCAACATTAGAAGGTCCTCAATTTCAGAAGCAGCCAGAATCTTCCCCCAAGGAGTCGTTCATATCCTACAATCACCTTATGTTTCCCCAAGGAATCAAGAGAGAACCTTATTCCAAACAATCCAGTGAAATAACATCATTGGGGAGCCAGTAATGTCCTCCCCATCTTTGGTAACTTAGAATTCCAAGATCCTATCATAGAATTGGTGTGTGCAAGAACTACCTATGGCATAGACCTCTCAATCACACCAGCTCAGGCTAGCAGCAACCTTGACAAAACATTTCTGTGTTCTGTGTTAAAAACCACTGAACATGGCAAAACTCAACCCACCACTAATCACAAGGTGGTCACAATCCAAAATCACTGGCAGTTTTTGCCCACTTGCCAGCCCAAGGTATAGAGTTGGTCACTCCTGAGCTCTGGTTTGCTGGACCTCTAAATACCCAAACTTAACAATAGGGTTTACACAAGGCAAGAATAGAGACTGAAAGCATTCTCACCATTAAGGTGATTGCAGATATGATCTGATTGTGATCTGCTTCATGGCTTCATGCATTAGGCTCCAATGGTTGTGTAAGACCTAGGTAGTGTATTCAAACTTGCTAACACCAGTCCCACAGAAATACTAACCAGTGTGCGAAAATCTGTTGGTTCACAAACCTCATTCATTTTCTGTGTCCATGTTTTATTTCACATGCATCATTTATTTACATTTCAGCTCTGTCCAAGATTACAATGAGGGAGAGAGAGGAGGTAATCGTGTAAGCAATGGACTAAAGCCGCGTAATCATTGTCTAATGTTGTTGGTTTCTTGTGCTTCGGTATTTTGGCCCCTAGCATCTCAAACTTCTTTCTGTTTTGAGGAAAGGGGATTGTGTGGGAGAAGGGAGGGGACCCAATTAAGCTGTGAGTGGAGCACAACTTCACTGTTTCTCATGTGAAACATTGGAGCAGAACTCATAAGAACATATTGATCACATTCCAGATTCTTCTCAGTTCATTCTCCCCAAAGAAGAATCTAAAGTAGTACCAGAGCTTGGGCTCACCTTGCATTGCTCATGAACTCATGCTTACAAAGTAACAAGCTCTGGACACCACTACACCATGTTATCCCAGAGTGGAAGAAAACATACCTCTAAGGTTTTCCCAAATGACTCCAGGTCACATTTCATAGGTTCAGGCCTCTTGCCAGAATGGGCAGGACCATGACAATCTTGGCTGGGAGAAAAATGGGCAGAACAATTGTGCTTCAATGAGCAAGTTGTTGGATCATCTTTAGCTTGTAAATTTTGAGGGGATGTAAGAGGACTCGGGTTGGCAGAGCAATCAGTATGCTGTAAGGCCACTTTAACCTGCAATTATGTAAACCCTGTGGTCAGATTGACAGTATTGACATGCAACATTTAAGTCTACAGGCCACTAAGGATACCTCTTGTGTCCACTTTCTGCATGCCCAATTTGATGTACAAACCATGGGCTGCCAGAGCTCAATTTTGACACAAATCAACAGTTTCCTTTCTGTTTGTCCCCTGTTGGCAGAAAACATTCATAAGCCCTTTAACTTAGGATATTTAGCCTAAATTTTTTTAGGGATTCACCTTTCCATGAGTGTGATTTATAGATGCTGGTGGACTTGGGGATCTGGCAGGACTTTGATTGGGGGAGTGCTCACCATGTTGTGTAGGCACCTTTGCCTGCAGAGAACATACTCCATGGAGTCAAGTTGACATTGCTAACATGGAGGCTTAGATCTACAGCATCACAGCCCAGCAAGGACAGTCTATCAAGTCCTGATTCTAGGTTCCTACATTATTGAGCTCTCCTGGCCATGAATTCTTTGAGTTGCATTTTGACATAGATGAACACTATGTTTCAAAAAAAATTCCAAGGCCAAAATGTACTAAAATTCATTGAAATTCCCTCAACTTTGGATTTACCTGCTGTTGATCATGAATTTTGTGCTGTACAGATGCTTGTGCGTGAGTCAGTGAATCTCCACCCAACATGTGATCAGCAAAATCTTTTGAGGTGCTGCAAATACACTGGCAAGCAGGGCAATGAGCAATACCAGGGCCTTCCTGATGAATGGACCCCAGCAAAGCTTCACAACCCACAAAGTCCAAGGAAACCATGTTAAGCACTCAATTGGGCAGGTCAAGTTTGTAATGCATTTTAGTAAAGTAAGTTTCTGATTTGCATGTGAAGGTAAGGATAACAATATATAGAATCCAACCAATTCCAAGGACTTTCCAACTTTCAAGTAATAGGGAGGAGTTGATAGTGTGCACAATTGCAAAACTGAAACATCATACACTCTGCAAGATTTGTTAGCTCTGCACCTTGAGGTGCACGTGCTGTTTGGTCAAAATTGGTGCGCCATACCATTACCTGTCCAAGCCCAAACATGTGAAAACAATCTCAGCAAAGAAAGAGGGTACAAATGTAGTGCAGCACAATGGAATAAAAGATTCTTCTGAATGAAGTTTGTGTACTGATTTCATCACAAAAACCCTGAAATTGACTATTACCTGCCTGCCTGCCTGCCTGTGAGCATAGTTACACAAATGAAGATTGCTATCACACAACTGGATGCACAATAATGCTTGATCATGCTGCATAGATATATAGAGACATAGAGTGATAGTAGCTGCATATGTTGCATACATACATGCTCATCTGCACTGCCAGAAACAAAGTAATCACCATTTGGTGAGAACTCTGCACACGTGGTGGCACCTTCATGTCCCTGCAGACAATACAATATCTGGCCTTCTCGCAAGTCCCAGATCTACCCATATTCATACTCAGTCAACAATCAAGGGAAACATCACGCTTGCTCAAATTAAGTCCACATTCTTGTAATATATGTAATTTTTTTGTTCAAAAGACTTGCAGCATGAATGCAGTAGATTTCTTAATCTGGAATGGATACCACAATGCACCCACTTTGGTGCTTGAACATGACCCCTGACAAAGCCTAGTCTCTTAAATAGGGAACAGAAAGAGCTACAATCAGATGGAGATATAAACCCATGATGTAAGAAAGGAAAATATCGAACACTAGCACTTGGGACTCAAGTCTTCAAGGGTCATACTCGTATGGTGGAGTCTTCACAAGTGGAGAGGAGAAAGTTCCCAGATGGATGAAAACAAACAGAGTTGATGACTCCAGCATTTGGTGCATAATGTTGAATCAACATTTTGCTGCGAATATCCCATATCTGAGCCCAATGTCAGTGGTTCCAATCCATCCATGGTTGTGTCATCAGTCAGTAGTATGGGGCTTGCAGCCCAAGTTTGTAAGGTTTGAGGTTGCTGTTAACTAACCAGGTACAAGCAGCATTAGCGAAGATTGATAATGCACTGGAAAAGACTTCAAAAAAACCTTCTGGCTTCAATTAAGATGATCAGTGTAGCATGTAAATTTATGAGCTTTCACAATTACTTCATTAGTTGTGTCCTCAGATGTTCTGTTGGTGGCTATTATGCCGAAGAGCACGTATATATCCTGCTGTGTGACAAATTTGAAGCAACATGCAAAAGTAAAGTAGAGAGACACCTGAACACACTGATCATTGCCACCAGTGCCAAGGCAAGATCCATCCGGATGAAATCGAACAGAATTGATCATTCTACATAACCCATTTACACATCCAGTACTTGCAATTACAGATTGGGAGTAGTTTCAAGAGTAATCTCTACCACACAGAACTTCAAGAATCTTTATTTTCCTTACAACTCTTCACTCTGGAGTGGTACAGAGTTGTATTGTGTGACATGACCCCTGTTAACTACATTATCATCAATAATGTAAATCATAGACAATGCCTCTTATTGAGCACTGTGGACTACTAGATGAACTCTGCAGTAATTAGGTGAGAGACAATCAGAACCAATCTGCATTTAATCCACCTTTCATACTTGACCATGCAGCCTGAAAGCGGTTTCAATGCTTACCCCATGCCTTCCAAATGTTGCAAGCACTCATGGCGCTCAACATCCCACAGTCGAATAGTTCTATCATCACCACCAGAACAAATGTGCCTGCAACTCCAATCACACCAGATTCTTGTGCTCACACCCAACGGCTGCTCATAAGCTTGTAATCAGTTGCCACACAAGACATGATTCAGGTACTTTTTTTTCCAAAAATCTAAGAACTGATCACAGGTTAAAACATCTCCAAATATTACAAAACCATAGAACTCAATTTTGCAAAACATTGAATGCAGAGAACAACAGCATACCGGTCATCAGGACTGAATTCTGCAGACCTCAACCAGTTTAGATGGCCAGTTAATGTAACCAGGAATTTCTGTTTATGCACCAGCCAAATCTGCATGCACAAATGGACGGGTGGGGTGTCAGTCTGGGAATTTTACAACAATTAAGTATGGTAGGAGCAAGTGGGTTCCTTCATGGGCATGACATCTGAATTCCTGCATTCATGCCTGCCTAGCAAACAGTATAAAAAGTAAATGGACCTTGATGGTTTTGTCATCAGAGCCAGTAAGCAAGAACTGTCCATCATGACTGAATCCAATCGTGCGTACAGCTCCTCCATGAGCTTTGATCACAGTTGACTTGGCTTCCCTGCAGAAAAATCATTGTACAAAACTGCTAATAATAAAAAACCCTAGCACAACTCTAAACCTTCTGTTGCAAACCAGTTTTTTCACAGATTCCAACATGCTGATCTACATTCCAACATGTTGATCTCTGTGTTTTAGAAAATAGTTGTATGTAAACAAACAGACTTCTTCAATTTGCTGCAGCTTATATTGATTCTGAAAGGGCACACTCTGAGCAATTCAATGACAGTCAGGCTGTGTGGGGCTGAAGCAAGCCTCAAAGGCTGCTCCGCTCTGTGTAAGTCTTTTATCTATCTATCCATCTCTAGAGGCATAAAATGGGAAGGTGACAATCACACACACAGTAGGGAGCCATAGCCGCACTGTCTTGTCTTTAGACCCTGAAGCCACCACATTGTCCAAAGGGGAAACAGCTAGTGCGCAAACTGCCCCCTGCCAACAACCGTTAACGCAGAGGCTAAATGACACAAGACAAACACAGAAAAAAAAAACACGGAATGATGATGATGGCGGTGTCTCCTCTCTCATTCACAATCCGCTATCTTCGACAGACAAATCGCTTCTTCTTTCCTCTGAACTGAATTCGAGTCATACGTGATTTTTTTTTCCTCTCTCTCTCTCTCTCTACAGAGGATAATTACTTGCAAGATTGATTGAGATTGAAGCGGCCGTCGACGACAATATCTCCGACAAGACGAAGCTTAGAAGACCACAACTGCTGCAGGAGGGAAGGAAGGAAGAAAGTCGAGTCACCTGATGACCAAGGAAACGGTAGGGTCGCACAATAGGATAACGCAGGTTCGTTCGACAATGCAAGCTCCATAACAAGACGGCAAAATCAGCGCCGCCTGAAACAACATGCTTCATGTGAGGCCGGAATTGCACCGCATTTGCTCCCCCTTTGTGACTCCCATAGCTGGCCAGAATCACGGGATCTTGATGATCTCCCATTTTTGGCAACAAAAAGCGTGTCTTCTTCTTCTTCTTCTTCTTCTTCTTGTTTCTTCTTGTTTCTTCTTGGTCTTCTTCCTCCTCCTTCAAGGAGCTTCCTCTCTAGGAAATTTTCTGGAAAAAAAAGAAATGTAGGTTTATTGAATCCATAATTCTGCAAACAACGATTTGCAAAAGCACATCGGAGTGCAATTTTTCTACGTAGGCAAAGGAAGAAGAACAAAGATGCAACAACACAACCTCGAGGCGGAGGAGCGAAGGATTTTGTGTTTCTTGCCATGCGCCACCACTCCAGCCATGGCGCGTAACCGGGCCAGAAGTGAACTAGCACCCCACCAGTACCACCACCGATGGCCCATAACCGGGCCAGACTGAACCAGTACCCACCACGACACCGTAAAGGAAGGGTAGGTAAGTGGTCTGGAAACAGTTTTCTATTGGAGTTCCAGTTCCCTCGCTAACCGCCACCCCACCCATTGCCATAACCGGGCCACAGTGAACCAGTACCAGGACAGAAGCGAATGGTAGGAAAAGTGGTCTGGAAACAGTTTTCTATTAGAGTTCCAGTTAACCCAGCTACGTACCACCGTGGCTATGGCCCCTAACTGGAACCAGTACCTACCAGCACACCATAGAGGATGGATGGTAAGTGGTCTGGAAACAGTTTTCTGTTGGGTTCCTTGCTACGCATGTACCTAATTACAGGACCCTACTTTCCTAGGGAATGGATGAAAGCAAGGTGAAACTAGATATTTAGTTTAGTCAAGGTTTCATCCATGGCCAAGGCAAAAATGACAACCAACCACATTGGGAAGTTACTTGGATAGAATATGGTTACAAATATTTTTTAAAATATTTCTAACTTGGCAAAATGCATACAATTTTTTTTTCTTATATTATTAGAATTTAAATCTATTGCAAACTGAGGATGAAATGTATCGTTTAATTAATTTCTCACACAAATCTTCCAACATAATTTCCAAAAATAAAATAAACATACTTTTTTTTGTATACCGTTGTTCTTATTTCTTTCTCCCATTTTCAAAGTGAAGTTTCAATTAAAATTTGGATATTTATTTAACTATTAGAAGACATTCCATAAAATCAATAACATTTTCCTTGGCCATAAGGTTCTTGTAATTCAAAATAATTATGGCAAAAACCATATGAAAAATGTTTAACAGTACATAATTGATTGCACAAAATTCTACTGACATATTTTGTTTAAATAATAGTCATGTGTGAAAACTACCATAGTACCATAAATAATTTTGGCATAAATAATTTTTGTTTTTTTTTTTCCATTTTTTTGAATTTTTAATTTTTTATTCATGCCAAAATCTTTATAAAATTAGGAATCTACAAGGTGTATTTTCATAAATTTTTTTATTATGTGTAATGATTTTAATATTAATGTAAAATTAATGTGGTAGAATGTTATTTTTTGGCAAAACTCTTACAAATATTTTTATTAAAAAAAATAATGTCATTAGATGTTTGTGATGTTGTTTGAAGTATATTTAAGATGTTTATTAAAATTATGTTGTTTTAATGCATAGTAATTCATATCATTTAATGTTTTCATGTTAGTAATTTATTCCTAAAATATCAAGACCATAATCTTATCATTTAAAAATCCATGATTTTCAAACTCAAAGAGCTTGATAAAAATCACTTGTCATAATGACATTAAAGCCACCCATAAATCATTATGAACTTATTTAATAGTCAATAATTTATGATCAATAAAACTGAAATTTGTATTTCTTACCAAAGATATTTTGTTTGTAATTATTATTTTTAATTCATCATTTTAACAAATTAATGTATCACATTTTTCATTTAATGCTTTGAGTTCACTAAAAAAATTATTTAGTAGAATTGCAAAATTAAAGTTGAATGTAATGTAATGTCATTGATATTAAATGTTGGTTTTTCAAAGTATGCAAGTTTCATGATTTTTGCTTTAAATGAGTTAACATTCATATTATCTTTTATATATTATTGAAACATGTTTTGTATAATGCACATATTAAAATGTAAAAATGTTTCTTGTACATGCACCTCCAATTAGAAAATATATATGTAAAAGTTCTTTTGGGTTAATATATTATATATCAAGAATGTTTCATTATTCATCATTTAGTTGTCTTATGTCTAATGAAAAGTCTCCATATGTTATATGTTCATTTCCTTGTTAACAAAATTTTGAATTATTTTGTTGGTTTTTTTTCTATTTTGTGTTCTATATAATTTTTTAATGATAAATCATTGTTCAATTTGTTCCATATTAGTGAATAAGACATTTATGCATGGAATTATTTTTTATTTGAATTGTTATAAATCATCCCATTATTTGTTTCATGATTTTTTGTGTATTTTAAAACTTGAGCTTGTAAGTTTTCCCATTCATTGTCATATTCGTTATTCATATTGAAATTGTATACAAATTGTTTACAAAACATTGAATTATCTTAAATTGGATTAATCATTTTTTCTCATTTAGATTCGTTTCAAGTAAATAATTTGCAAAACATAGCCCCACAAAAGTCCTAAAGTCCTTTTTTTTTTGGGGTACCCCAATAATGAATGGACCCTAATATCTTTTGTGATAATAATACAAACGATCTATAACAGTTTTCACAAGTGTCTATAAATTGAAATGATCTAGTTGCATGTTAAAATGGCAGATAATATTATGTGTATTTTTTGTTGTGCAAATATTTGTTGAGATTTTAAAACACATTTCTCATTTTTTTAATGCATTTAAATGTTTCAATTTTTATTTTTTCACATTTGTTTAATATCACTTCCATTTCTTATGTCATTTATTTATCTATTTTACTTGAATATGAAGTATAATATGTAACATCAACATATGGATCTAATATAAATTGTGCATCTATATTTGTTTCCCATAAAGGACATGCATGTATATTAAATACATGTTTCGTTTACGTTTCAAAATAATGTTGATTTTTGTAATTTGAATTACAAAGCTAAAATATAAATATATTCATCTTATCACAAATCCAATAAGAAATGATCAAATGTGATATTTTCACCTAACCCCATTTCAATTAACCTTTTGAAAATTTGAATTGATATGTCACATAGATTTGAAGTAACCTTATGTTCTTTTGAAAGACATAATATTTTTTTTAATTTCAATAAATTTTCAGGATAATGAAATCGACAAATTGGTTGATGTTTTTATACATGTTCATGTATATTGATGTATTTGCATATTATGCATATTGAACAACATTTGCTACCCACAATAATCCATGGTCATGAATAATGTTGGGCAATTTTCATAATTTTGAAAAAAATGTTAGTTTTGGTTCTTTTAGGAATTAAAAGAAAATTGGTTCAATTCTTGAATTTTATTTATTTTTTCAAATTTTGATACTTTGGTGGGTTTCGTATTATCATCCAATAAAAATTGTTGGTTTTTAAATAGGTCATTTGTCAACTAAATGAGGTTTGAACCCAAGATATTTTCAAAATAACCTTCAATATTTACCAAAAAGTTGCACTTAATCATATGAAATAAAGCATATGATTGTTTTTATTTAATGCTCATTCATCCTATTGGTTTTAAAGTTAAGACAATTAACATGTGTAAACTTTAAATCTAAAATTCAACTATCTTTTACACACAAAACTTTGTGATGTAATGGTTAATGTTTTCTAGGATTTCTAGAAAGTTTTGGGTTCAAAACTTGTAATGATAATAGATAGGTGATTCTATCTACTTGGGTTTTTATAAACTTATACAATTGGTTTTGAGGGTTCACTTGATAACCTCCACATGTATTAACTTTGAGCCTTTGTGGTACCCTATTGGTTTTCAAAGTGTTAATTTTCATTCAAAACAAAAATAATCGATTTTCAATTTGAAAATCAAGCTTATAACCAGCATGAAAACTAATGGATTAATGATAATTTCCCAACATTAATCATGAGTTAAGCCACTAGATGGAAACTTTGTCATGAAAAAATAATATTTTATTTGACAAAATCAAGTGTGAGGCTTTTAAAGACTTTCAAAAGTTATTCATTTTGTGTTCATAGTGTACATGTAAAATGGTCATTTCTAATGAATTTTCTAATATTTTCCATGTTTTAATTTTTTTGCATTTCATTTTCATGTATCTATTGAACATGTAAATTTTTAATGGTTTATACCAGAAATGACCAATTATTAACACCCATAGTGAAAGTTACAAAAATGTTGGTGGTCCAAGTTGCTTGATCATATTGAAAACATTTCCCCAAACATAATTTAAACTTGTAGTCTACTTGTGTAATTTTTTACATAAATAGATGTAAGCATGCCTTGAATAACCAAAAACCAATGTTGGAAAGCTATATTTTTCATAATGATTATCATTACTTAATCTAATCTAAGTTGAAAACCTTATACTTGAAGAATTATGACTTAATATCATCATAAACTATGTTTTGAACATTGAAAATGTTTTGCATTAATGTATTTAAACAATTTTCATCATGTATTTTTTCAAATTGATTGACACATGTTGAATGGAAATGTTACTCATATGTAAGTTTTGTTTCATTTTCACATGATGTTGCAAGTTTTGCTAAATCCTGTCATTTATGCTTTATAAATTTATTGAATTTTTTGCTTTTGCATACAAAGGTGTTTGACAAAGTTTAGTGTTTTGCCTACTATGTTAGGATGAACATATCATCACATATATATGCATATTTATATTTTAATTTTTTTAATCAAAATTCCCAACAATAGAATGTGGCAATTTATCATGTGGCATGTGAAGTAATATAATCTATAAATGATTGAAATTTGTTGGAACATGTATTATGTTTCCATGCAATCCATATTCTCCATATCCTTTTGATTGGAAAATTTATGCAAATGCAAGGTGCAATGTTATTAAATGTTCTTTTATTTCATTAAGCATTAATAGAAATTTCATATTTAATGTATTTTAAATAATGAAATTTTGTAGTGTTAAATTTAATGATTTGTTGTGATTTATAATTTTTCACAAGATTTACAAATAAGGAAATCATTTCTTATGTTTTAAGTGTTAATGCAATATAAAAGCGATATAAAACATTCATTTATGATTGAAATGCATAATGAACTTGATAAACAAAACATATTTTTTGGCAAAAATTTAACAAAAGCATTTTTAAATGTATAAGATGTCTTTTTTACAATTAATAATGTTCTTATGTTCAATGTTTGTGTTATTGGTTTTTATTTCATTTCATTTCAAAAACATCTTTTTAGCTAAACTTCTTAATCTTTTTGTTTTTATTGTATATATTTTTAATTAATATTTATTAGCAAACTCTAGTTATTTTTTAGCTAAACACTAACTATGTTTTCTTTTGGTGAATTATTCAAATTAAAATTTTGTTGATGATAACAACATTTGATTGATGTGTAGATTTCAATTATAAATTATTGATTGTTTTCGTTTCTTAATATCATTTTTAATTTTGTGCATATTAATTTTTCCTTATGTTTTAAGGTGTTTCAAATGTTTTTTAATGTCATTTGTAACATGTTTAAAATCAAATGTCTAAACGTTTAAACACAAAACATATTGTAATTTGTTGTGCAATCCATTTAAGATGTTCATGCATTGATTCCAATAAAATGTTGTTTAATTCAATATTCCAATTAAATCAAATTTTTTACCATGACATATATTTGATCATTATTTTTTAAAAATTTAATTCAATATTGTTAGAAATATTATGTGTTTTGTCAAGTTGTTTTACCCTAATTAATGTTTAAATAATATTTAACATGATTGTCTATAGATTCAAAATGATTAAATTTTCATATATTATGTTCAAAGTTTTAGTTTGAAACTTGTTTCCAATCTTTGCCATTATTTGATAAATATTATTATTCCAAACATGAATAGGATGGTGCAAACATTGTGAAATTTTTTAAAAAGCAATAAAATCACCTTATAATCCTTCATCTCTAGCAAGCATTGACATTTTTTCAATATATATTTCTTTGTTGTTGGTTTGTCCATTGTGTTCAATCAAACAAGAATTGTGGGTTCAATTCACATTTTTGACATTCTAATGATTAATGTGTGTTTACATTCAAGCATTCCCATAAACGAGACATATTATTTTAACGAATCATCTTTGATGTTTTAGAATATCTTAGCATATCTGCTATTATATCATATAAAAAATCATTTTCATTAGAAAAAAAATTGTCAATTGCAATCAAGTTTTACAATTAAAAAATGTCATTTACAATTACTATACAAAAGAAAAAGAAAAAAAAAAAATTTTAATTTCTTGCATACGCAATCAAGAAAAGTAAACAAAAACCATTAAAAGATTAAAGCCCCCATTCTATGGCCCAATACCCCCAAACTTCTTGTAAAAGACACAAAAAGATTTGAAGGAGGAATGAAGTATGATGCTGTCAAGAGAGTCTTTTTAACATACTACCTTTTGTTTGTCTTGATGGAGTTTTATGTTAGCACCACACAAAAAGAGGAGTGAAAAAAGGACATGCAAAGAAGGACAAAGAGGAAAAAAATGTAGTATGGGGGTGTTCAAGAAAAAGGAAAGAAGGGTTCTAGTTCCATTTCACTAAAGAGAAGCCTAGTTGGTAGTTCCATTGTAGTTCCATTACGAAGATTAATTATAAATATATTTTCTAAATTTTGAAGGCATAGTGGGGTATATGATAGCAACCACTTTCTAGAACAAAGGATGAGGATAGTGACAACAATAACACCAACATCAACAAACAACAAGACAATGAAGGTGAGGATGTTAAAGGAGGGTGGGTTTTGTGTTTTTGTGTTTTTGGGAGGGGGGGGGGGGGGGTGTTTTGTGGGGGGTCTTTTTTTTTTTTTTTTTTTTTTTGTCCATTTTTTTTTTTTTTACCAAAAAGCCAGTTATTATTTTCCAATAAATCACAA
>Ga0116227_10013211_pt1 | contig 13075 bp, 6 predicted proteins | sample S1TSphgellanicum_FD_89693 | JGI IMG/M metagenome (GOLD analysis project Ga0116227, IMG submission 89693) | Host-associated microbial communities from peat moss isolated from Minnesota, USA - S1T2_Fb - Sphagnum magellanicum MG | ecosystem: Host-associated > Plants > Peat moss > Unclassified...
AGTATTACGTCCGGTTCTTAGAGGGACTGAAGGGTGCAACTCCCCCGGTCTACTCATCAAATTAAATGCTTTTTCATTGGCCATGCACCAGCCATGGCTAAAAAAAATCACATTGATCATGAAACTGACAAGCCTGATTATATTAATTGCCCTTTTGCAATGCAGTGCAAAAAGTTATAGTCAGAAGATCAACCTCAACGAAACAAATGCGCCTTTAAAAAAGGTACTGCAGCAAATCAATAAACAAACAGGCTATGTTTTTTTTTATGACTCGAAGGATGTAAAAAATAAAAACGTAAGTGTGCAGATAAAAGACGGCACACTAAATGATGCTTTAAACAGCTGCCTTAAAAATCAGGCGCTATCTTACAAAATTGTTGATAAGACGATTGTTTTACAGCAGGCGGATGAAAACCGCAATTCATTGGTTGTAGCATCTGATGCCGCTATTACCGTAACCGGCCAGGTGTTGGATGATAAAAAAGACCCTTTAGCAGGGGTAACCGTTAGGTTAAAAGGAACCAATTTGGCCGAAGTGACCGATGTAAATGGTAAGTACAGTATTTCGGTACCTAATAATACTGCCGTACTTGTATTTACATATATTGGTTTCGTAAGTAAGGAAGTCTCGGTTTCTTCGGGTACAACTATTAATATAACACTATTAGAAGATGTTAATAGTTTAAATGAAGTTACCGTAACAGGTTCATTTGGTATAAAAAGGCAGGAAAAGGCTTTAGGTTATGCAACAAGTACCATCACATCAAAACAATTAACAGAGGCCGGTAACACTAATTTTGCTTCAGCTTTATATGGTAAAGCAGCTGGTGTTATTGTACGTACCCAACCCGGCGGTGCAAGTAGCGCTGTAAGCGTACAAATACGCGGTATAAATTCGATAGGTTATAACCAGCCCCCTTTGTATGTAGTTGATGGCGTTATAATCAGGAACCAGCAGCAATATGGGGTAGCAGGCGGATTTAATAACAATGGTTTTTATAGCGACCAAAGAATCGAAGGCAATGGTATATTGGATATCAATCCAAGTGATATTGAAACTATTAATATACTTAAAGGAGGGGCTGCCACAGCACTTTATGGTTCTGATGCCGAAGGTGGTGTAATAGTTATTACAACAAAAAAAGGCGTAAAGGGTAGGGGTCCAACGGTCGACTTTAATTATTATGGTACCGAGGAGCAAGCAGCATTTCTGCCAAATTACCAGAACGTATACGGACAAGGATATGACCGTGCAACTAACCTCTCACTTGGGTTTAATGCAGATGGTTCGGTTCCTGATGCTAATTCGCCAAGTGGATGGCGCCCTAATTTCAGGGCTTATTCAGATTTTGGGCCAAAAATGTCAGGGCAAAAAGTGCAATGGTGGGATGGATCGATACAATCTTATTCGCCGCAACCCGATAACTATAAAGATATATTCAGAACCGGGATAAGCTCAAGCGCTAACGTATCCATATCAAACCAAACAGATAATTCAGATTACCGGTTTTCTTATACAAGGCTTGATTACGATGGCATACAGCGCGAATCGGGAGTACATAAAAATACTTTCAACTTAAACAGCACGCTTAAACTGAGCAATAAAGTAAGTGTTGATGTTGTAGCAAATTACGTAAATACAATAACCGATAATCGCCCTTACCAAACAAACAGGCTGGCGCAATCATTTGATGGTTTTTTTGGCAGGGAAGAAAAAATGGGCCTTGTTTTAGATAAATATTTAACAACAGAAGGCTTTGAATATGCCCCGGCAGAAAATCCACAATATAATCCTGCGGAGGCTTTCATTTTTAGGGTGAGGCCGAATTTATACGATTATTTTTTCAGTACTTTAAAAGATACTTATACTGAAACCGAGAACCGCTTATATTCAAGTGTAACGCTGAACTGGGACATCTTAAAACATCTTAAGTTCAGAATAAGGGGTGGTAATGATTATACCGGCCGCAATACCGATGGGGAAAATTATAACAATTACCCGGTAGCATTTAATCAAGCAACCTCAAGCACGGGGGCTTATTATGTAGGTACAGGCATATATTCAATATTATATGGTGATGCGCTTTTAACTTATTCTCAAAACATTACCAAAGATCTGAATTTTTCGTTAAGCGGTGGTTTTACAGCAAGGCATGAGAGCTACCTTGATGAAGGATCGAGCACTACTAATGGATTAGTCGCAGAAAATTTCTTTTCACTTAGTAATTCCTATGGAACACTTAGTACTACCTACACCAGGCAGTATTTAATAAAGGAAGGTACATTTGGTATACTTGATCTGTCCTATAAAAATTATTTATTTTTAGAAGGCACCATACGCCAGGAATCGGCATCAACATTACCGCCGCAAAACAACACTTACTACTACCCTGCGGTTAACGGAAGTTTTGTTTTTAGCGATGCATTTAAAAATAGCCTGCCAACCTTTTTGAGCTACGGCAAACTAAGGCTTTCCTATACAGAAAATGGTAACCCGGCACAAATATATACATCAAACGTTGCTTATGCACAAACCTCATTGCAAACTATTAATGGTTCAGTGCCCCAGCTTACTATACCATCAGCGTATGGAAATAATACCCTAAAGCCGGAAAGAAAGCACGAATATGAAGCCGGCCTGGAAATGCGTTTTCTGAATGACCGTATCGGTGCTGATATTAGCTATTACACTAACAAGATCAATGATCAAATATTACCTTTAACTACTGCTCCAAGTAACGGTGCCAGCAGCCAGATAGTTAACGTAGGTACAATTGGCAATAAAGGCCTTGAAGTTGCATTAACTGCCACTCCGTTTCAGGCAAACAGCTTTAAATGGGATGTACGCCTGAATTATTCATTCAATAATACAAAGGTGTATTCGCTCGCGCCTAACGAGCCTGAATTGGATTCTTACACCGCTGAAGGGGGCTCTATAAAGGTTGTAGCCAAACCTGGCGAAGCATTGGGTAATATTTATGATTATCCTCTACAAATGAAAAATGGGCAGCCTTTGGTTGATGCTAATGGCTATTATGATGCCGACCAATCACATTATGTAAAGGTAGGTAACATACTTCCTAAGGCTGTTGGTGGTATATCAAACACTTTCACATTCAAAAGTTATTCACTAACCGCTTTGGTCGATTACAGGTTTGGTGGTCAAATGATATCCACTCCGTTAAAATATGGTATTAACGCGGGTATGTACACCAGTACTTTAAAGTATAGGGATGCGGCACATGGTGGTTTAGCCTATTACATTAACAGCAGTGGCACCTATGTGCAACTGCCGGCAAACGCAACTGCCGGCCCTGGTGGCGAAACCGTTTACCACGATGGTTTAATACAGCCGGGGGTTTTAGCAAATGGCCAGCCAAACAATATTATAATTGATGCGGCAAGCTATTATGAAAACCAGTTTGGTGCGGGCGACCCAAATAGTATAAATGAAGGTACCGCTATATATAACAACAGCTATATTAAACTGCGTGAAATTGATCTGGGGTATAACTTGCCTAATAGTGTGGTTAAAAGTTTAGGCATGTCGCGGATAAGATTTTCATTAATAGGCCGCAACTTGCTGTACATATACCGTACACTTAAAAACCTTGACCCTGAAACCGCACTTGGCAGCCAGTGGTATAATCAGGGCATCGATAATGGTTCAATACCTTCAACCAGGAGTTATGGGTTTGCATTAAATGCTACTTTTTAATTCATTAAAATTATTAAAACGATGAAAAAAATATTTGTATATACCTCGGTTTTACTTTTGCTTACTGTATCGTTCAGCGCATGTAAAAAGGCAATTGACAAAGATTACCTTAATCCGGAGTTGTCAACCAAGCCTATTATCAGCGGATTTTTTACCGCGATGTTAAATAGTGATCGTGTTAGGCCCGCGTACTGGAACCTGCGCACTTTTTTCTTCCCACAGATATCCGTTTACGCCCAAACTACTACATTTGACAATGTAAATACTGCTTATCAGCAAATTGATGGCTATACGGGACAGTATTGGTCTGATTTTTATTACCCTTCCAGCAATGGTAGTGGCCCTATGGCTCTATACCGCTCGATGCAGGCTGCATTCAAAAACCTTGCAGCAACAGACCAGGCCGACCAACAGGTTTACCTTGAGGCAGCTAAAATAGTACTGGATGAGCGTGCCGCTAAAATGGTAGATGATTGGGGCGATATTCCATTTTCGCAGGCCGGGAATCTTGAAACTGCAAGCGTTATAAAGAACCCTGCATTTGATGACCAAAAGGCGCTTTACACTACATTTATAAGCGATCTGGATGAAGCTGCCACTTATTTTGGCTCGGCAAAATTATCAGCCAATGTACAAGCAGCTTTTAGTAAAGCTGATATTTTACTTAACGGAAGTTTAATTAAATGGCAGGAGTATGCTAACTCTACCCGTTTGCGTTTATTGATGCGTATCTCTTATTATGATGAATCTACCGCTAAAGCGGCAGTAACTACCATGTTAAATAACCCATTAACCTACCCGCTTATTGATGGTAATGGTAAAGGTGATTACAGCCCGGCCAGTACTGATGTGTTGTTACAACCATTAACAACAACAACCAGTAGTACGCTTTTTAGTGCATTAACAGAAATTGACAGTTACTGGGCAACAGACTATAAATTAAATAAGTTGATGAACCCGGCAAAAGACCCGCGTATCCCTGTAATATATGACAAATTTCACAGTGCTACCTATAGGGCAATGCCGGTAACATATACCAGTGCACAGCAGGATACAGCTTATCTTAATTATTCAATAGTGGATTCAACAACCTTTTTGAATAATATTAAAATGCCGGGCATTGTAATAACCGCATCGGAAGTTAATTTTCTTAAAGCAGAGGCCTACGAGCGTTGGGGACTTGGTGATGCACAAGCGGCTTATAATTTAGCTTTGAACCAATCGATATATTTTTATTATTACCTTAACAGCATAGGCGGCGGCAATGTTCCGCTTCCAAGCGATGCCGATATTACCGCATTTGAAGCAATGCCAACAATTACTTATGCTGGTACATCGACCCAAAAACTAGCTTTAATATATGATCAAAAATGGCTCCATTTTGGTTTCCTTCAATCAGATGAAGCTTGGGCCGAATATCGCAGGACCGGTTATCCTCAATTAACTTTCCCAGCCGAAACATTAATTGATTATCAAAACCCGCCTACGAGGCTTGTATACCCTACTGTTGAAACAGCATATAATACTAACTACAGTGCTGTTAAAGCTAAAGACACGCGTACCACACCGATTTTCTGGGATGTTTCTCATTAATAATATGGTGTGTTAATGTAATTCCATCCAATGTTTTGGTTGGATAAAAGTAAACTAATATTAATGGATTAGTTTAGTGGTTGAGTAAAAGCAGCTCCGAATTGGGGCTGCTTTTTTTAATAAATGGAAAATCCCAAATTGTTGCCTCAGCCCTTATCCAATGCTTCAATAACGCTGTAAGAATGACTTGAAATGATATTTTTATCTTCTGTGGAAATGAAAAAAGCCATTTCAAACAGAAAAGGCGCATTTTCATGCACCTTTTAGCTATAAACGTCGACCTGTTGGAAGGTCTTTGTGAACCCAATGATACAATATTCGAACCGTTTCGTGGAGGATTTGAGAAAAATTGCCGCATTAAAAAGTCACCAAAATGAGCTCTTAACATAATATCGTAAGTTTTCAAAAAGGTTTTTTCAGATAAGATACGACCGGGTTGCTGTGCTCATGTTTGTTTAAGTTCAAATTATTTTCATCTGGCCGAATTCTAAGACACCAGTTTTGGGTTCAGCGTTATCGGCATGCAGCGTCCAGCTTAATACATCTCCATCCTCGATATTTTCTATATAAATGGGGAAAGATCGCAAGGTTGTTTTCATGCCCGGTAATAGCGGCTCATTTCTTGGCGGCCCGTATTGTTTTGGCTTGTCCATGTTGCCGATGGAAAAAGTCGGGCGGTTATCTTCGGGTGATTCAATTTCATCCCTAACCTTATTATCAAGTGGAATTTTTATGATTGTTTTTTCTCCCTCATCGCACATCATATCGATTATGCGCTCCGGCAGGGTTAGCACGATGTTGATATAGGTAGCATATATTTTCCCAATGTTTTCAATATGAACATTTAAAGAAAAAAGAATTGGCCATTGCTGGTGAAGCATCTGTCCACCATTAGGTGCAATCAGTATGTTAGGCTTTTTTGTAAGGTCAAAATGAATTTTGATCTGAGGCTTTCTTTGCCTGGACATGACATCGCGTATCTCAGAATCAAACATAGATTCGACACTGAAGTTGTGCCGCCTGTAATATATTTTATCATTAGCCTGATGGGCTGTCTCACCTTTAGGTATTTCTAAAATGTAAACCACTTTGTCATCTTCAATTGTCACCACATGGATTTTTATGCCATGTATGCGGGGTCTTATCCTGGCGTTTAAAATCTGTTCAAACCATTCTTTAGTAATGGACATGCGGTCTACCGGGTCAATTCTGCCCGGCAAATGTCTATTGGCTCGATCTTCACTGATACCGTAGATCAATACGCCGCCGTTGGAGTTGGCAAAGGCAGTAACGTCTTTAGTGGCTTCGGTAATTTTCTTGTCGTCCCGCTGCAATGCTGCGGCAGATTTATATTCAAGTTCGGAATTTTCTTCTATCCCGTTAGCAATAAGTCGGTTTAAGTAATCGATATCAAACACCATGGCAAGCGAACATTAAATCTTAAATTTAGTCATTATCGTTAATCTTCCATATCAATCGTATCCTAAACCCACATAATCGGAATTTGGGCATTATACTTTTGTCTCCTAAACAACCTCTAAATGTCTACATTTGATCATGCAATTCAAACACTTTCCTCATCTCTACATCAAATACGCCATCCAGCCGACAGCTGCAGAAGCTGATTTAAGCTCTATACTCGATACTGGTGCGACAGACGTAGACAGCGCCGCTCGGATCTTATCCATCCTTGTGCAACAAGGCCGTAAAGCTGGCCTCCAACTCTTCCTAACTATCGAACACCCCAGAGCTGCAACCCCGGAAGCTGAACGCCTAAATATGTTAATCCGCCGGCTTACTGAAAAAGACCACATTTACCATACCGCGCCAGCCGCTAATTATGATTTTACCAAACTATCTCAGTTACTGCAATCTTAAATACGTGATGATCATCATCATCAAATCAGTGATGGACAACACGGTTAATAAAGATGACATGGCCAAAAGCTTTGCTTCCTACACGAGTGCCTTGTATTTAAAATGTTTATTGGAAAACGGAACCATCGCTTAACCTGTAATAAAATGTTTAGACCTAAAGGTAAAAGGCCATAGCGATCCCGAGCAATTGGCGAAGGAGCTGCGGAGGGATATGAGGGCTTTGGCGATGTGCTGCTCGACGGTTTTTTCGGAGATGTCGAGCTGGAGGGCGATCTCATTATTGAAGAGATACTTTTGCGGCCGAGTGTGAACTCTAAGCGGCATTGTGGCGGAAGCTTGAGTTTCTCGGCTTCGAGGCGCTGGTCTAGCTCACGGGTTTCGAGCAAATAAACTTGGAAATGGCTGGCACGGCCAGCCATGCACTAAAGGTTAATAAATAAGGAGCCTCAATACCTTTTTAACAAAAAAATAATATTAGCCATGGCTTAACTGTAATTAATTGATTTTATATTAGTAATCTAAATCTTATTACGTGAAACGCTACAAACAAATATTTTACATGGCTTTAGTAGCCATCCTATTAACGACCTGTAAAAAAAACGGTAAAGATAATGGCCAGCAAACTGTAGACGATTCCAAATCGTCTACCACACTTATTATCGGAGGTATTAATCAGGAACAACAAGAGCGACTGGTTTTAGCCAATATCATCACAGAATTCAAGGACGGTAAAAAGACGGTGACCTTCAGTGCAAGGATAATGCAATACAACACTGGCTTATCTATCGAGATGGATAATATGTTAAAAAAGCTTACAGATCTTACCACATCAGGTTTAAAATCTACCAATTATTCATTTATACCGTATTTCGAGCAGCAGCTAACAGGAGTTACTGGCTTTGTTGCGGCCAAAGATCTGTCACAAACGCAATTCGATCAATTCATCACCCAGGGACAGACCACTATTGCTTTTGTAAATCCGGGCCATCCCTCTATGTTGCATGATCTCATCTTTAGCCTGTTAGGGACATCTGCCTATGCCGACCCTGAGGGCGATGAAGTGGAAAGAAAAGTAGTAGAGGGGGGCATGGGCATGGCCAGCGGATGCATGGAAGAGGGGCCGGGATGTTATAGGGATATTTTTGAAATGGCTAGAGATACCCACGATCTGTGGCAATATGTAATCGACCATATCAACAAAGCTATGGACAATAAAGATTCTTATTCCGCCGATGATCTAAACAAAGACCTGAATAAATTGCCTCCTGACACAAGTCCGCAGGGCAATAACCAAACTACAGTTCCTGCCAATCATACTGGTGCCTGGGGGGAACCGCATTTCACGACCACTGATGGGTTATTTTATGATTTTCAGGGCTATGGTGAATTTATCGCGTTAAAATCCACAACGGATAATTTTGAGATACAGGTTCGTCAAAACCCTGTCTCCCCATATCTGGACAGGCAGGTTACAGCTACCACCGGTATTGCTATCAATACTGGCCAGGATGTACTCTGCTTTTACCTCGATAAATTCTACATCAATAAAAACGAATACTCCTATTATAATAATGTCTGGACACTAAACCAAGGTTCGTTAACCTATGCTGACGGTGCGCTGGTACTGGTTACCCCAAATCAGGATGTTATAAAATTCGAGGTCGACCAGCAAATCTATTTTGATTACGATGTTAGTTTAAATTCGAACCGGAAAGGAAAAGTGGCTGGTTTGTTAGGGAATTTTGACGGAACCGCCGGTAATGATACGCAGCGAAAAGATGGTACGGTAGTTAACCCCAGCAATTTCACAGATCTCTATCCCGGCTATGCGAACGACTGGAGAGTTGTGAATTCCCTGTTCGTTTACCCTGCGGGCTATACTACCGCAAATTATACGAACCTGGACTATCCCAAATCGCCTCCACAGATTGATCCCGTGACAAAAGCCAATGCAGAGGCGATATGCCGGCAAAACGGCGTAACTACGGAGCCTTATCTTTCAGCCTGTATCGTCGATGTTAGTCTTTCCGGCTCTGACGCTTATGCGATCAGCGCCCAACGTGCAGCATTATCGCAATACCAGATTAGTAATTTCAATATCGATTCCTTTAGTTCATTTGATCAGCTGGATCTAAATACGCAGGGAGATGCGAGTATAAAAAACAATGATCTTTACTTGACTACTAACGATGGGGGTGAAGTTGGTGCGGTTTTCAAAAAATACAAGATAGATATTACCAATGGATTTGAGGTAGATTTTTCATTTCAGATAACAGATCCTGGTGGAATTACTGATTTCAAAAACAGGACGGGTGGCGACGGCTTCGCATTCGTTATTCAGGATTATTCAACAGTTAATACACCTTTATCTTCCGGTTCCGGACTTGGCTATTCGGGCCTGCAGCGAAGTATGGCTATTGAATTCGATACTTATGATAACGGCAGTTTAGAAAATCAGGACGATATTTCATTAAATACACAAGGGATTGCCGCGAATACTAACGATGATAGCCAAAGCCTTATTCAGGCCAAAACCCATCCATTGCCATTATTAACAGATGGAAAGTTGCACCAGGTTATAATTAAGTATACAAAAGTATCAGCTTCCACCTACAATATGGAAGTTTACATGGACAGTAACCCCACTCCGTACCTGGCTGCTGATGGAATCAATCTGCAAAATCTTATCGGATCGTTCAGTACCGGAGTATTTATGGGTTTCACGGCTTCTACTGCCGCCGCGTATGAAAACCATATTATTCACTCCTGGACATTAAAGGGAAATTGAATGGCTGCGAGTATGTGAGTTAATAGAATCGCTTAGTAACCTCAGGATATTAAAAGTTAAATAGCAATTGCCAGGCAGGTCAGTTAGAGGGCAAGCTGGTCGAAAAGATGGCTGGGTCTATAGACAAACGTTCGCACAAAAAAAAATAGCATTATAGCGGATATTACGAGAGGAGTGACCATGCTATTCCGTGCTCTTTAGAGCAATGAGTTGTGTTTAGTCACTTATAAAATCATAATTAAACATCAATAAATTAACATGGTCAAAGTGTTACGGAATTAACTGTTTCTTATTTCGGAACGAGGTTGTCAATGGCTTCCGAATGTTCGCGTATGGCCGCAAACAGCGTGCTGCAACAGGAGAAGTGCAAATACTAATTTTTTCAGCAAATCCATATTTTTCTTTTTTATAGCGGTCCTCATTCCGCCCTCAAACTCTTAACCGGATTAGTTATCGCTGCTTTGATGGACTGAAAGCTGATGGTGATCAATGCGACCGATACCACCAGCACACCGCCTGACAGGAACAGCCACCAGCTCAGCGTGATCCGGTAGGGATAATTTTGCAGCCACTTATAGGTGGCCAGCCACGCAAAAGGCATGGCGATAGCCAATGAGATCAGGATCAACTTTAAGAAATCCGTGGAAAGTATCCTGACAATATTGCTGATGGAAGCGCCGAGTACTTTGCGAACGCCGATCTCTTTGACCCGTTTTTCGACAGCCAATACCGATAACCCGAATAAACCGATACAGGAAATAAAAATAGTCAATAAGGCACTGCATAAAATGATCTCTTTCCACCTGGCTTCGGTCGCATAACTCTGCTCATTTTGATCCTGTTTAAAAGTATAAATGAACGGGCTAAGCGGAAACAAGTTCTTAAATGTTTTTGCAATAGATTGAAGGCTTGCTGTTTCCGTACCAGGCTTGATCCTGATGTATAGCATGCCATAGCTGTTTGCGGTATTCATCGTGAAGAACTGCGGACCAATTTTTTCAGTTAAAGGGCGGTAATGATTATCCCTGGCCACGCCGATGACGGTATAGGTCTCCCCATTAAAGGTTTTGATTTGCTGTCCAATGGGTTGCTTCCAGCCGGCTTCCTTTACAAATGCTTCATTCACCAATGCGGATTGTACGGCTTCTGCCGGATAGTCTGCTGAAAAATTCCGGCCCGCGATCACCGGTATTTTAAGGAGCGGCAGATAAGCCGGATCTACAGTTTCGACAGCAATATTTACCTGCTGCCCGCCGCTTACTTTTACCGTATTATTATTGTCGCCGCCATTTTTGGGAGCGACAGCAACAATTGCCGGCTCCTTCATTAATTCCTGCCTGAACAAGGCTGCTTCATTAGGCGTTAACTGGGGTTTGTCAACCGTGATCAGATCGCGGTCATCGTAACCGAGGCTTTGTGTTGTCAGATAATCAAACTGGAGATAAATGGCGATTGCACCAATGATCAAAAAAGAGGCCAATGCGAACTGAAAAACAACCAGGGTTTTCTGTAAATAATTTTTCCCGGCAAGGTTAAAGCGGCTGTATAATGTTTGAACAGGCTGGTAACCGGACAAAATCATAGAAGGATAGAAACCTGCGAGTAAACTGGTCATAGCGAAAAGCGCAATGTAACACGCTGCCAGTTTTATATTGAGCAGGTAAGTCAGCGAAAGGACTTTGTTTGATAATTCGCTAAACACTGGTAATGCCAATACAACGATAACCAATGCGAGCATGAAAGCGATCAGGCAAAGCACAAACGACTCCGTTAAAAATTGGATCCGCAGCTGTGCACGGGTACCGCCAATTACTTTACGAATCCCGATCTCTTTGGCGCGTTTCACTGAGCGGGCTACCGTGAGGTTAATAAAATTGATGCAGGCGATCAGCAGTACAAAAATGGCGATGGCAGAGAGAATATAAGAAAACTCGGGGTTGCTTTTGTCGCTAAGTATTTCATTTCCGTCCGGTACGAGTTTCCCCAAATGGATCGCGGTAAGCGGTTCCAGCAAATAAGACATACCGATACTTTTAACTTTGTATTTATTTTTGATCTCACTGATCGCTTTTCCCGCGTCGGATTCAAATACCTTGTCCATTTTGTGCTGAACGGCTTGAATATTTGTACCGGGTGTAAGCACAACAAAGGTGCTGAGAAAGGAATTGAACCAATTGCTGTTATTGCTTTCATCTGCTGCCGATACGTTCAGCGGCAGCAATACCTGAAATTTGACGGATGAATTTTGCGGGCAATCTTTGGCAACACCGGTGATGACATGAGGCCTGAAAATGCTGTCCTGCCGGATGGAAATGATTTTGCCTACCGCATCTGAACTGCCAAAATATTTTTTGGCCATCTCTTCGCTAATGACTACGGCATTGGGTTCGCTTAATACGGACCGGGCATTGCCGCTCAGTAACGGAAAACTAAAAACGGAAAAAAAGTTAGTATCGACCAGGCAGATCGCCTGCGAGCGAACGTCGGAGCCAGTTCTAATATCTGCGTAGGCCGGCTGAAAGCGGACAAAGTTTTTTATCTCAGGAATATTGGCCGCGAAGCGCGGACCGGGGAAATAACCGGTATAGCTGCCGTTGGAAACACTTCCGTCCTCCCGTGTGACCTGCTTGTCAATCCGGTAGATCTGGTCTGCATTCTGATGAAAACGGTCATAGCTTACTTCATCCTGGACGTAGATCAATATGAGCATGGCGCAAGCAAGACCAATACTTAAACCCGCGATATTGATAAAAGAATAGGCCTTATTTTGCAGGAGGTACCTGAATGTGGTCTTAAAATAATTACTGAACATATAATTGCGGTTTAACTTTTCCTGAGCCCAATGTGGCGGGCTTTCAGTACGCAATATTACTGGTCGCAATGGTGACCGGGGTACCATCTTATCAATTGGCACCTCTTTTTTTAAGCTGTTTTTATATTCAGCGGGTGTTTTGCCGGTCATCTCTTTAAAAACCCGGTTGAAAGTCGTTTTGGAATTGAAGCCAGACTCGTAAGCAATGCCGAGCAGGGTAAGGTGTTCATAAGCCGGGTCCTGCATTTTCCGGGTAACTTCGCGTACCCGGAACTCGTTAATAAAG
>Ga0116227_10013212_pt1 | contig 13073 bp, 4 predicted proteins | sample S1TSphgellanicum_FD_89693 | JGI IMG/M metagenome (GOLD analysis project Ga0116227, IMG submission 89693) | Host-associated microbial communities from peat moss isolated from Minnesota, USA - S1T2_Fb - Sphagnum magellanicum MG | ecosystem: Host-associated > Plants > Peat moss > Unclassified...
ATTCCCCCCCAACACCCCTTTTCCCAAATTTTGGGAATTTACGAAACCTCCCCCCCCCCCCCGCCCCCCCCCTCCCCCCCCCCCCCCCCAAAAAAAAAACAAAACCCCAAAGAAGAAGGAGGAGGAGGAGGAAGAGGAGCGGATGAAGATGATAAAAGAGAGCAATTATATGTATGTGTTGAGGATCAGGACAACACAACTCTACTCCCATGTGACAAGCAGCAGCCTGAAGCAACAACAACATCAACGACAGCAAGAGGCGGCGCCACATATGGGCAGCGATATAAAAGAGGAGAGAGAGAGAGAAAGAGCGAGGGCGGGGAAGAGATAGAGTAACACAAGTCCTGCTGCGGGGCAGTACTGTAGATAGTACTGTACACAATACTACGTACTGTATGCAGTACATAGTGTAGAGTCGTCTACATTGCACACTATAATTTGTTTTGGTTCAATATGTTTTGAATATTATTATTGTTGTCATCGTCCTTTTTTTTCTTTTTCTTTTTTTTAAAAAAAAATTCTAAGCAAAATTTCAATTACCTTTCGCACTTCTTCACCTTTCTTTATCAACATTCTTTGCAGTATTTACATTGAAAAATTGACACCAAGCTTTTTTTATTTTTAAAATCTTTTTTGATTTTATTTTTGGTAGTGTTAAATTTTGTGTTCTTACCTATTTTTCAAATTCTTCTCTCATAATTATTTACAAGGTTATTGTTGTTGTTGTTGTTGTTGGTGGTGGTGGTGGTGGTGGTTTTATTTTCGCATTATTCTCTCATTAGCAAAAATTTCATTGTTGTCATTATTGTTGTTGGTATTCTTTACATTAATATTTCTTTGTTAACAAAACCTTGTCGTCTTCATGATCATTGTATATATAAATTTTCAATTGTCTCAATAATAGAATTTGTTTATTGTTATTCTTCGTGTTACACAAAAACCATGAAATACTGAAAAAAAAAAAGACTAAGATCAACAAATCCATAATTCTTTGTTCTTTCTTAAGCATCATTCTTTTTCATTGATTTGCTCTTATACAAAATGTGGAATATACGAATCACATATGTTGATAATTATATAAATATTATATATGTTATAAATATAAAGGATCCTTGCCATATTGGTTGCTTTTCTTTTTTTTCCATGACTTTATATTTATTGACATGTCATTTATGGAAATGAATTAATGAAATTTGAATGGAAAAAAACTCGAACTACAACAAAAATTTCAAAACACCAATCTTTTGTTTATCCATGTTAAATATTACCATGATGTTGATGCAGTAAAAAATCACATTATAAACATAGCACATTCGTGTTGATAAAATCTTAAGATATGATGAAAGCCATGTTAGTTAACACTATCTTTGACAAACCATTATTGGAAAAAACCAAACATAGAAAAAAAAATCAAAATCAAAATCAATAAGATTTGGAGAAAAATCTTAAACAACTTCAACTATATTGATAACATCCTTCATAAAAATGAGAAGAAATTAAGGATAAAATGGCATGCATCTTTTCATTTCCATGTAACTTGGCAAGGAAATTTGAAGTGAGGTAACTAGGTTTGGAAGAGGTAGTTAACTTTTGGAATCGACTTTTGTTGGGTGAAACAAGGGGAACCTTATTATTGTTCCCCCTAAACCAGCACCAACATACTCATCATCATTGAAATTTTATAAAAAGAGATTTAAAGAATTATTTTACCACAAGTTATAATATCCACATCAAATTTTCACGAATTTTGATAAATATGAAAGATCAAACATTCCATTATAAATGTTTTACTTTCATGTCATATCATATGGTGTCAAACTCCATGTGCCATCAATTGTTCATTTAGAATTGATTGTGTGACCTTCATTGAACATTAATTTATAATAACGATTTGAGATACATAGAAGAAATTTTGTACAAAACTTGGGTAAAGGACTATTGAAGGTGTTTAAATGTTAATGTTTATAGTAAATCTTGAAATGGTTAAAAGCCCCCATTTTTAAAAAATGAGGGTATGATGGTGCCTGTTTACAATAACATTTTTTTTTTCCATCAACATATTGATTTTTAAAGTTTTAGTTTTAATGATTGTTTTGTTTAAAAAAACCTTTTTTTGTTCCTAACAGTCTTGAATTGTCCTATGTTCATTAACAAAATTTAACTTTACAACATATAGGCTTAGTCTTTCCAATTAGTGTATATGACAATGGACTCTTAGTATATGATTTCATAACATGATGTGTCATAGGAACTAACATACCAATTATGGACATGAAACGATTTCACAAAATAAACTATTACCTTATTAAATTTTTGAGATTTATTTTGAAAAAATGTTTGAAAAAGTGGGCCTTAAAGAAAAAACAATATCTTATATGCCACTTTAGCAAAATCAAAAGATTGAAAAAAAAACATGTGTGAATGTGAACCTCTAATTTCAAAAAGATATTTCCTTGTTTTAATAGATAGACAATTATATATCTATATGTCCATGCATATGAATTAATATACATGTTGATAGACCACAATTTTTTTTTAAAAAAAAATCTAGGTGTAATTTATGAAAATCAAAACAAATTTTGCCAACTATCATGAAACCAAATGAATGGTGAACACCTATGGTACTAGTTTAATATCTTGAGAACCCCTTGAAATGGTTTTGCACAAAAAAATAAAGGTAAAAAAACAGGGGTTTCGAACCCATTTCATGTGTACTACACATTGTATCGTTTGGATTTCCAAAGGATTGTGGAATTGCAATGACCCTTAATGTTATTTATCAAAAAATGTTTAATATTGGTTTAACAAGGTATAATTTTAAAAACCTTACACATTAAATTAAGAGCCTTTAACTGTATTATCTTTTTATAAAATGTGTTACATGCATTTTTATAATGTTATTGTTTTGGGATATTACCCAGCAAGGAATATTTTCACATATAATTTTTTAGTAAAAAAAGTCATGCCTTGTTACGCTTGATTTTCATCTCCCATTTGGTGCCTTATCCCTTTGTTGTTGTTGTTCGCAAAGTCTCGTAATAAGGGATCAAAATTTAAAAACCTAGCATCAATTCCTTTACAACAACTTTTTTTTTCAACTCATTAGTTGCCCACCTATAATATGAGTTATAGGTGTTATATTAGGGTTGAAGAAGTTCAACCATGACTTCCTTGCCACTATTCACTACAAAAGTGCAATAACATCCATCACTTTTCATCATTCATGTTTTAAACCCCACTTGTATCCAACATGCCTTCCACTCATTCTTCATTAACTATTATCAATAACACAAAACTATTATGAGTTGTTTCACATCAACAATTGTGCATTCATTTCACTAACAATATAACACACTCATTTCATTTCAACAAAACTTGAGGAGTGCAAATGGAAAACACAAGCAATAATTTTGATCAAAAGATGTAACTACATTAGCAAGTTTTTGTTGTCCTCATTTCAAAAGGTATGTGCTTTTGTTATTTACATCGATGACAAATCTTCAAACATGCCATCTTTTTAGCTCTTTGTCACCTCAAACAATGTGTTGTTGTTTATTCCTTTAGCAAACACATGTTTGCCCACTCCCACCATCATTTCCATCATTGTTTTGATCTTTGCAATAGGAAGCTCACAGAACGTGACTTTTTAAAAAAAATGATGGAAACAATTTTTTAGAGATCTAATGAAAACGCAACAACTGTATTATAGTGTTCAAATCTATGAACATTCATCGTTGCTAGATCTTTGCAACAAAAAGCTTGAAAACTAAAAAAAATAAAATTTCAAGTTGCTTCATGCATGTGAGCTTCATGCATCATGCATGTGAGTTTGATGGGCAATATCTTGGCACCAAACTTGGTTGATGCTAAATTGTGGTGGAAATTTCAATTTCATAGTCCATTGGGGCATGGTGTGTATCTTTAATCCATGAATGACATTACAACTTGTAATCACCTAGACTTGGCCTTTTCATGCTTTGTTTCCAAGACTTTATGAAAAACTCTATTAGTGTGTAGGTGTTTAACTCTAAAGTTCATATATGTTTCACATAGAATTTGCAATATACTTTGACTCTTTGTGCATACCAAGTGTCATGTGGTACAAATGTAGGAATCTAGAACCAATGTGTGGGTAACAATTAGAAAATTAATTGGACTCTAAAATCTACTTTTAGTTGTTGTTTTGGTCAAGTTCATCCTACCATCGAATCAACTTAATCATGTTACATGGTTCCATCGTTGCTCCTAATTTTGTTTGAGTTTGCCATAAATGGCAAACCCATTCTACAATGAACCACTTGATTTGAAACATGATATTTCTTTAAGGAGCAATTGTACCCATGTCCCAAAAACATCACAAAACATGAGGAGGAATCATGTCCTTAGAAACCACATGTGAATTCCCATGTTTTGTTTAGGAATTTTTGTTTGTAGCCAAATTGACAATCACCTTTAAAAACAATTTAACCAAATCTAGTTATAAACCATACTATACAAAATATTTTTTTTGCTAAAATGTGAAATTAAACATTTACAAAATATATATTTTGTCAAAATACTCTCATTTCTTCTAAAGATAATTCAATAGATTTTCCCCCCAAAAAATCAAAATTTCTTGCTATATTTGGACCTTAATTTTAGTTTGGCAACATTTTGTAAACTACTTTTTTTCACTACTTTAAAAAAAAAAAAACACTTTGTCATTTAGTGCTAAAGCCTTCTTGGGATGCTAGCCAATCATGCAACATCAAAAGAATTGAAAAACAAAATCATTAATTGTGATGAAAGGTGCACAATTCACAAAATTATTCATATTAAATTGAAATTATTTAATTATTTTGATGGAAATTATTTTTTAAAAAAAGAAATTCAAACTAGTGTGAGGTGTTGAAAGGAAGACCTCACCCAAATGCAAGGTACATTACAATTCTTGTCAATCTTTGCATTTGTGATTAACATTGCAAATATTTAAACTTCATGTGTCTGAGCAGTCTATTTTCCACTTCATTTAGTAACACAAACATCAAATAATTCCCCCACTAGTGTGGCCTTTGCCTTTGGCCCAAGTGTTACCATGTCCTCAACTGATTTTTCCTTTCAAAACCTGGTTTTTTTGGGAATTTATTTGAATTTTCAGCGCCAGAAATCACTTAAAAATTAATATCTCCCACCTTCTGAATCCAAATCTTACCAAATAAATTCCATTAAATCCTGCTCATCAAGAACTTTCCAACAACATCAAAGTCACATTCCAATTCCTTCAAAATTTTCAGCTACAATTTAATTTAATTTTCAGTGAAGAAGTCATTCAATAATTCAAGAACTTTTTTGCACTTCAAGTCCAAACGTCATGGAACCAAGCTCATGCACCCGTCCTCGTCCAGAGCTTTCCAAAGACACCAAGAACACGATCTGAAGCATCCCAATTTGGTGGACCTCAGAACTACAAAACAAAGCAAAACAAACTACCCTTCTTCATAGATAGATTAAAACAAACAAAGAGGAACATAAAACCTAAAAACATTAAATTAATAATCAAATCTTATGAAAGAAAAGAAAAAAACAAAACAAAACACACTTTATTCAAGGATCACAAGTCAAGCAAGTCGGGGGTTTTGGAAACCCTAAAAAGATATGAAAAGGAAAATGACAATAAAAATTGTGCCAAAAAATCTAAACCCATGTTTAAATCTTTTGCATCTTCACACAAAGCCCATTTTGTAGGCCCACCACAAATCTCAAAACATGAATTGATGCTGAAGGGCAAGAAGGACAAGGAATTTATTTATTTATTTATTTATTGACTTTGTATAAAGACGAAGTTTTGATCTTGAAATTAATAGTTTTTAGTAAACAAACTTTGTGCAGATGAGTGTAAGATTTTTGCATCAAAATGATTGTGCCATGTTTGTTGTTGTACCTAATGCATGTTGTACATTGTCCTTCAATCAACCAAATATACAACTCACAGTGTTGTTTGTGTGAATAATATGCTCATTTGTCATAGCAGAACAAAATAATATGTCATTTTGGCTACTAGCCTGCAAACATAAATTTGTAAAATAATAAAATAATAAAAATTAATTTAAACCATTGGCACTATTGGGCTTTGAGTTATGAAATTTATCTTTAAGTATTTGATGTCCTCATGGAAAAATTGCTTACAACACCTCCTAGTGGAAACACATACCTAGCAAAATCAATTTTGGAAATTAGAATAAGACAAAATACATTTTTTTTTTTGGAAATTCAATATCAAAATAACCTTCAGGGGCCCACAAATACATTGGAACATCCATTGGGAATTTTACAAGTGTGTCTATGATAGGTGTATGTTTCAATGTAGAAAGTTTGAAGGTTTAGGATTATAGCAAAATAGGTAGCTTGATCAGTAGATTGAAAGGAGCAAATTTATTCAGCAACTTTAAATATGATATTACAAAGTAATATGTTAATTATCCAAAATAAATCAAAAATTAGATTGATAATTAAAGTTCTAGTTATTTTTAATTTGGTGGCAAACTTTCCTCATTTCACAAAAAATATTTTGTTGCAAATTCCTTGGTTTTTTTATAAAAATTCACAAAACATTTGCCAAAATTTGCCACAAATGCCTACAATATGAAAAGGCACTCAAGATTTTATATTTTCATATTTTGAGTATTGCCAAATTTGGCTAAATATACATATGGATTATTGCCACTTGAACGACATTACAAAATTGAAAAAAAAACACACACATGCACAGTTAAACACAATTTTTTTAATTCCAAGATGATAAAACTAGAGTTTGGGAAGGTACGGGCTTTGGTGGGTAGAACTAGTGTTGGGTAGGTAATTGATTTGCTTCTGGGTATTAATTGGGTATATCATTGGATAATAATACATATATGATCGCCAAATATCCTCATTTGAAAGATCCGGCCCACCTCCTACTTGGGCATTTTAGAAATTTGGTACTCATCCCCACTTCATAACCAGACCTTCTAAAATTCAAATATCTATAACCAGACCCAACCAAAGGGATAATTGGAAAGGGTATTTACCAAATTTAACCCATCTTATACATTTTTAGTACCAAAATTATACCCACCTCCACCTAGTATGGTTAGGGTTAGGGTTTTGTAGTTTCTAAAACTTGCACATCTCCTATTTCCTTCATTTTCTACATTCTCCTTTCACCTTTGCAAGGTCCATTTTGAGCTTTCTATCAATGTGTTATCAAAATTGTGAATGCAACCTATTGGCCACTAGCGCCTTAGGAGGAATCAATCAAACATGACAAATCTAGAGCCAAATGATTTACATGAAAAAGGCATGTGGTTTTTGAGCTTCCATCTTCAACAATTCTTGCATGTTAGAAGTCAAAAAGTAGATTGAGTGTTTGGTTTGAAGAAAATGCATGAAATAATTTTTAGTTATAGTTTGTAGCCTCCTTTGTATTCATTAGTTTGTTTATGTTTTCAAAGGTGGGAGAGGACAAGGGATTCCAACATAATTGTAATCTATTGTCAACTAATTAGAATTTTTTGGTCTCTAACATTCAAATTTCATTGTTCTCGCATGTTCCACTTATTTTGCATTCTACACCTTGCTACAAGTTTTGCTTGAAAACACATTTGTAAACCAACAAGGGTGGGGAAGTGCTTGAATCGACTTTCCCATTTTTTGTTTCTTGTTATCTTCTTGTCTACTATCTGCCAACCTCCTCACTTATTCACAAGCAAGTTGCAGGAAGGTATGAACATACATGGCAACAATCTTCAAGATGCATCAAGTGGTGTGGATTTTTCACTTCATGAAGCTTTAAACTTTAAACCCTAAACTATCGCCTTGTCTTTCATAAACGATTGTGAAGTTTCCTATTTTTAGAAGTCATTTTTGTTACAAGGGTTAAGAAGATTTGTGAACATTTCATAACTTGTTTTTGTCTTTTGATTGTGTTAATATCTTACTGAATAATTTTTTGATGCATTTTCCTTCATGTCCTACCATGAATAACATGAATGTTCATGATCTCCACTCTGATGAGGATTTCTTAGTTTTTATAAGACATGACAATAGTAATATTGGTAATGTTCAAGAAGCCTACCACAGGGAGCCAAAAAAATCCATTAGTTGTTGAAGTTATGCATGATGATGCATCCATCATCGAAATGAATTTGGAGATTTTGCAAAAATAGAAGCTTCTATGAAAGCCACATTACCATACTTCCCTCACATGGGCTTTTGCAAGGGTAAATAATAACCAACTTGTGGATTTGGAACACAATCAAATCATGAGGTGTATTATTTGCCATAATGATTCTATTGATTTTGAAATTTTAACCATGTGCACTTGGTGTAGGAAAACATTGATTGCAAGTCTAATGAAATTACAACTATGAAAAACCATGTTGAAGATGACCATTTTGCCCTCATGAAAAGGTTGATAGATGATTTCAGCTGCATTATAAAAGCTCCCATTGAATGAAATGCCAATAAGAAAAGGGCACATGTCTCTCCATTTGAAATATTTAAGGTTTTTTTAATTTCAAGTAAGTTCAAAAAAGATGACCCAACACATGTGGGTTTCTTGGATGATGTCATCTTGCTAGTGATGAAAAAGGCTTCTACTTATGGGAATTGTAAAATTTGTTCAGCTTTAGAAGCTATTATATAAGTTTTATCCATAAATTGTCTTCCCATCCAAGAAGAAGGCTTTTGTTGAAATTGTTCTACCTACTTTGGTAGAAAAAACCATGAGTTTATATGTGAAGCTTGCATTGGCTAGTTGTTTATTTGCCACTTGCACATTCGACTTATGAATGTTGAAAGGAGCGCATGACATCTTTGTTGTGGTTGTCAATTTTATTTCCAACGATTGGGAAGCAAAGTATGTTAGTATTGGCCTTTTTGAGGTGATTGACACAAGTGGGATTGCATTGGCCCCTAAATTACAAGAGTTATTGCATAAGTTTACTCTAATTGAAAAAATAGTTGTCTATGTAAATGGTGAAGGGTGTGACTTGCAAATTGGTGCAAGTGCCCTAAATTTTGTTGTATCATGCAATACCTTGGGTTTGTTGGAACTCCAATTGATGGCTCATGTCTTGGACATGCGCTTTCAAAGATGTGCTAGTATGCCACTATAGAATGTGTATTTGTTGAAATTATGCATCTATAAAAGATGCTCAAGGTGCCATCCAAAAATGCATTACATGGCCCAAAAAATTGGGCAAGGGTAGGCAAGCTTGGCTTATACCAAGTTATGTATTTTTCAAAGACCCATCTTGTACCAAGGTTGTGATTGTCAAAGACACAACTTGTAACTGGTTTGTACATATCCAAGAATTAACCCCTAGTTAATCACTGGTTCCAATCTTGGTCAGTAAGAACGGGATTTGAATCAGGACTGATTTTGAGAATCAGAATTATTTCTTAAAATGCAATTGGAATTATACATACATACATACATACATACATATATGTATGTATGTATGTATATATATATTTGAAGTACTGACCAAATTTCCCATTCTGTTCAAATTTGGAACGGGAACTAAGACAATTCAAAGAATCATCCAGGTCCACTTCTTTTATTTTTAGGACATTTAAAGAACCGCCCGAATCCGGGTCTTAAAAACCCAAAGAAGGACAGTTATGAGGTGGGGTTAAGGTATGTGATTAACCAAGTATAAGGCCTTTTTTTTTAACATAAACCTGGATGAGTTAAAAAAGGTTTTTTTTGTCAGGTTTTTGCAAGACCCCTTCAAAACCATGTCAAGTCTTCAACAATGTTCTACAAAGCTGGGTCTTTGCCAAGTTTTAAAAGCTTTGACAAACAGTCTTAAATCTTTTAAGTTTACAAAGTAAGAGAGTTGAAAACAAACATTAATATTTCGCAAGCTTTGAGCACATGTGTTAGTTGAATATACATGCATCAATCACAACTGAGAATGCATATTTTGATTATTTATAACAATTAAAAAAAAATTCAAGAATTTTTTTTTCTTTCAATCTCAATCAAGGTAGCACAATCTGAATATGAAATAAATTTTTGATTTAGATTTTTTTGAGAGACACCCTACTTTGTTATTCTCCCCGAGTTAAGGTCTGGTTATGGATACTCGAAATTTTAAAACCATCCGTTATGAGGTGAGGATAGGTGTTAACTTTCAGAAAATGCTGGGTAGAAGGGGGGGTCGAGATTTTGAAAAAAAGTAAACACCCAATGGGCATGTATATATATGCCCAATCTGATACCCGGTTCATACCCAGCACAAAAAACATATACCCACCCCTATACAAAAGATGTGATTATTAATTTGCTATGGTTCTTATAGAGCTACATCCAGCAATAAATTGCCACAAAAAAGATTTCGTCAGATAATCATCAAAAAGGTGGAAAAATCAACAAGACTGAATACAACTTGTACACTTAGAAAACACACAAACCCTAAATTGGGCCTTTTTTTTATGAATAGCATCACTCACGACCTCAATCACACTTAGGTGGGGCCAAAACACCTTTTTTTCCCAGTCAATCACTTGAATGGGTCAGTGCAAAGATGGGTAGTTGTTGATCTGGGTAGCCATATCCTTGTTCCCAAAGGAATAGAACCTTGTTCTCAAATTTCTTGTTCTTAAAGGAATGGAACATAAAAAGCGGGTTGGAAAACATAACCAATAGTTGTTTGGAGCATCATCTCATTAACTTGACAACACATCATTGGACAAGAGCTAACCAGTGTTACATCATCATGGATCCTGCTGCCTTGTAACATTTTTGTACCTCCTTAATCCTTTTTGTGCACATTCCTCCTGGTCACACTGGTTGGTTGAATCTCATAACTCACACTCTTCTTATGTCCCATAAATGATAACTCACACAAACTTCGCACTCTCAAACAGAACAGTTGTTCATTATGTCTGATAACCGGCTTGGGCATGCTGGTTGTTACCTTGTCCATTTGGGTCATGGCTCCCCCAAAAAACATGGATAAAACTTGATGATTGTGAGAGGGAGGAGCTGAAAGTTGGCAGAAGAACAAAAAAAAATTAAGTAGGCTTATTATGAAGACTTGTGTACTGTATAATTTGCTTCAGGGGTGGCATGTGCATGTGTTTTTTGCATACAGGGAACGACAGCAGCGCAGAAGAGGAGAGTGTTCATGTGAAGGTATTTTAGAATTCAGTATCTCTCTTTTTTAACATGCAAATATGTAAGTACCCGTCAAGCTCCCTGACTGGTGTGATGACAAATTGTGTCCGTTAGCCTTGTCCTTTGTGTCGGGCAAAGCAATTGTTCTATTTGACTTATTAGCATCAACCAGCAGCAGCTGCCAATATCCTCACCCCCATGGTGGCTGCCATATCCATGGCCGGGGACCGCAACAACACTGCACTATTGTAATTGGATTGGTTGGTTTTGGAGATCACACATTTGGGTCAACACGATCGATCAACAACGATTTGGTACGCAAGCCCTTTTTTTTTTTTTCAAATGGGCTTAAATTAGCCAAATTAACTAGAGGAAATTCACATGTCAGGCTAAACATAGTTGAAACATAGTTTAACAACTGACAATGAGGAGGAGAGAGAGAGAGAGAGAGAGAGAGTCACAAAGCAATTGTAACGGATGAGTATTTGTCACCATGCAAAACTAACGGGGATCCATCAACTGTCATCAAACCCAACGGCTACATCACCAGCAGAGCAGCATTCGGTTTGGTTTTAGAAACTCTATGCCAATTGGTTGTTGTCTATTGTTCAAAGCTTTTAATGCTTTTTTTCTTGTCATGTCGGTCCTTTGATCCTCTCTGAAACAATGGCAGGGAAGGGTTGAGTACAACAGACCACTTGTAATTTTCCTTCTTCCGTGCTTTTGAACTCTAAATCACTTCTTGATAAGTCAAAAAAGGGGGGTGTGGGTTGTTGTCAAGGGGGGGGGGGGGGGTTTCTTCTTTAAATTATTTTTAAAATTTATTTCACCCTCAACATTTTTGTTTTGTAGCCAAAGTGGCTATCGTCTATACAAAGGAAGATGTAGTAGACAAAATTGACCATCATCCCTAGGAAGATTTAGCCAAATTTGACTATAAATCATAATATGAACTACAAATCTTTAGTCATCCTTCTATATTTGGGCCACACATTGAAAACCTCTGAGATCGTTTTTTTTTTTTTTAATATAATTTTAATTTTTGAATTTCTCTTTATAGCAAATTTATAGGCATTACACAATGTAAGGGACATTTGGTCGAATACTTTTTAGTAATTTGGATGAGTGGAGGAGGCAGCAACAAGCTTTACCTAAATTAGGCTACTATTTCACAAGTTTTAAAGAAACATTGCTTGATATGATATAACCAGATTTCTGGTGCAAACAATTGTAGGCTAGGCACCAATACATAATAAGATTTCAACCTCAAAAACTCAACCCTAGTCACTCACACAACCACATTTAACCAATTGAACAAAAGAAAAAAGCTTTTTAAAAAACAATCTTGATCAATACTAGGGTTTAAACCCTAAAACCCTAGTACAAAAGACTCAACTAGGTATCTTCATATTGGCTTGTGCAACAAAGTATGAGCAAGTAGGTATGTTTCTAGATGCAATTTGTGTGCTCTTGGGCTACTACTAAACCAATATTGGCCAATTCCCAGTGTGGTAACCCATGGGTAAGTAAGTAACTAGACCACAGGGTCAATCTTTAGTTAGAATTGGAGTCCTGGCAAACTGGCTGGACTATGCAAACTTATTTCCTCTTCAATTCAGAATTCAAAATATTGCCATCTAAGTACACTATTGTTTCCATAGGTTCCAATTCTCTATGCACATAATGTACCTTTGTAGCAGGTATGTTGTACTCTTGGCTTGCTTTGCTCACCAGTTTTAATTCATCTTACAATACTGATTTTGCACAATTTCTTCTCATCTTGGGCTGTGTGTAGTAGTACATTTGTAGATGTAAAAAAAATTCAGTGCTTTTTTTTTTTTTTTTTTTTTTTTTTTCCCACCACAATTTTTTTTTTTTTTTTTAAAAAAAAAAAATTTGTTTTTTTTTTTATTTTTTTTTTTAAAAAAAT
>Ga0116227_10013213_pt1 | contig 13071 bp, 19 predicted proteins | sample S1TSphgellanicum_FD_89693 | JGI IMG/M metagenome (GOLD analysis project Ga0116227, IMG submission 89693) | Host-associated microbial communities from peat moss isolated from Minnesota, USA - S1T2_Fb - Sphagnum magellanicum MG | ecosystem: Host-associated > Plants > Peat moss > Unclassified...
AGCCGGATCTTGTCGACAGTTCTGATTTCATCGAGCACGATCAGGCCCTTCTTTGCCGCGTGCGTCACGGGTACGCGAAAAGGCGCTGGAAAGCTCTTGCTGGTCATTGGAGCGACAATGACGGTGCGCAGATGTTCGTTGAGTTCCGGAGGCGAGATGATGACGCACGGCCGAGATTTCTTGATCTCACTTCCGACCGTTGGGTCAAGCGCAACGAGCCAGATCTCGCCGCGCTTCACCAGTCAAGTTCCAGATCTGCGGCGTTCGCAAAGTCTCCCATAAGGAGTTCGTCCTCTCCCTGGCTGGCAACCGATTTGGCGGCTTTCGACCATCCCTCGCGGGCCGCCTTACGTGGCTTACGCAACACGATGGCTCCACGCTCAACGGTCAGCTCGGCCTGGTCGGATAGCCCTACCTGAGCCAGGACCGGTTTAGGAATAACGATCCCCAGTGAATTTCCGATGCGACGGACAGTTACCGGTAACGATTTCATAGTAATAACAATGTTGTTACAGATACCCGATGACGTCAAGGTTGTATCGAGGTTGGAGGCCCGCGGAATTGGGCGGGCAGCCTGCGGGTGCACGGCTAAATTCCTTAGCAGAACACCAAGATATGCCAATGTAAGATAATCTGGACAGGACGCCTGATGGGGACAATATAGTGGCGGAAGCATTAGGCAGTTGGTAGCGGGATTCGCTGCCGACACAGGGCGCCGTGGCGTTGGGTCTTGCGAGAGGCCTTTTCAGAGAATTTGGACTGGGAGCGCAATGCCGGTGGCGAGCGACGGCTGTAGAGACCCCAAACGATGAAGATCCGCAAGCAAACTTGCAGTACTCGCCGCATGGCTACAAGTCTGTAAACTTTCGCGCCGCCATGACCTTGCGTGAGTTCCTCAATCGTCGGAATGACCGCGCCGCTATCTGTTCGGCCATGGCGGTAGTGGCAGCGTGGGCGTTCCCCATTCGAGCGGCACACCGTCCGCGCCGCCAATTGGTCAGTCCGCCTTTTTACTCGCGACGCGATTCAATTAGCGGTGAGCTCTCGCGCACCTAAGCGCAATGGAGCCGCACGGTTGCCGAGTACTTGAATCCATTCTGTCCGAGTCAGCGGCAGCTGAGCCTCGAGAAGCTTGTTGTAGTCTGCTGGGCTTGCACGCGCTGGCCAATCTGAGGCCATAAGAAACCGGTCGAGCCCAATTTCCCGCATCAGCGCGACGAGGGTCTGAAGTCGATGACCGTTGGTGAAGGGCCAGAGTACCACTACTGCAAGATCGAATTTCAAGTTGCGGGTACCTGAAGCATTATTCGCGATCGCATCCCGATAGGCTCTCAAAGCGTCGAGCGTCGCATCGTCAAGGCCGCCCCAGCCGCCAGCGTGCGCGATCTGGACTGAAAGGTCGCCGGCGTGCGTTAGAACCTCGTTGATGAAGATTTCAGCGTCAACGCGGGAATAATCATCAGCGTTGCGCACGTGGATAACGAGAGGCATATTTGATATGCGCGCTTCATCGACAAAATTCGCTAATGTGGCAACCATAGCTGGTGATTTTGGTTCAAAGCCGCTATTGGCGAGATGTAGCTTGACGCCAGCAACGCCAGGTTTGCCAGCCCAGAAGTGCAATTCTTCCAGCGCGCCTGCCGTAAACGGATTGATCCCGACGAACGCAACTAAACGTCCTCCGGAGGCAGCGGCGGCTTCAACATTGAAGGCATTCTCTTCACGGGTGAGCCGGGAAAGGTCAGCGTCATCCCGACTCTTCAGCATTGGCGTCGACAATAAATAGGCTTCTGACAAAAGCTCGCCTTGCCGAATTCCTGCCTCATCCAACAGACGCAGCGCCTCGCTTCCACCGCGTTCCTTGAGCGCAGATGGCCTGACAATTGACACGATGCGCAGCAAGACATTTTTCGATCCCATGCGCGTGAGCGCAGCCGTCGCCGCTGGACCTTGAATGTGAAGGTGATGGTCCGCCGCTGCCGCCGGAAGACCAGGAGGTGCCGACGGGAACATCAGCCAAACAATACAACCAAGAACGACAATAAAACCGAGGAGGGAAACCAACCATTTACGTAACACTGACTCTCCTCTCGAGGCTTCATCCAAACTTGAGGCCCCGGTATTCCAGCGTGAAGTACGGGTCTTCTAGTTGAAAGCACACCCAATCTTCGTGCAATCCATTCATTGTGTGCCAAGCCAATAATATCAGCTGCTTATTGCGCTTGATACGAGTTGAGAGGGAACCGCCATAGCCTGCCACAAATGTCGCACGATAATGGCGGTTATCGCATCGACTGCCAATTGACCTCTATCTAGTGAATGCGCTCGGCATCCAAGTCCCCAGTTATTCGTCGAAAGGCGGCATCAAACTTCTGAGGATAATCAGGATCAGAAAAGCGACGCCGGAGGGTGATGCAGTGCTCTGTCGATGACACGCGCTTCTGCTCCCAAAATAGATCCTGCATTTCCATTTCGGAAAGCCCTTCTACAACGGCAAATGTATCGACGATCTGAAACATACAGCATTCGATTGCATCTCGATCCGCGCCTGCACGGAATCGCAGAGTCACCAGCAGAATCTCATCTGCCGCGATGAAGGAAATTGCAAATGGAGTCTTGATTGGTGCCCTCGGCCAATTCTGATGCAGGTGCTTCGGTAGTGGTATGTCCGGTTTTTAGCGCATCCGATGCAAATAGCGTAAGCGAAATGATGACGCATGATGATGGGATCTAGTACCTCGGCTCGGTGATTTTGACCGGTTCAAGCGGCGACCGGGACGGCGCCTGTTTGCGGGTAGGCATGGCGCATTTTCCGGCGTGCTTTCTCGCAGTCGAACATCCATTGGATTTTTCGCATTGCGGCGTCGCTCCCAGGTTGCGATCTCAGATACCAACTCCGCGCGCTGCTCGATGCGCCGGTTCAAGCACATCGTGCGCAGCACGCCGATCTCGATTTCCACCATGTTCAGCCAGCTGGCATGCTTCGGGGTGTAGTGGAACTCGATCTTATTCATGATCCGCCGCGCCTCTGACGGGGGAAAGCTGTTGTACAGCGAGGCGGCGGAGTGCGTGGAGAGATTATCCAGTATGACCCGGATTTTCTGCGCCCGCGGGTAGTGCAGATCCGCCAGGTCGCGCATGCAGGCGGCAAAATCTTGACCCGTGCGGTGATCCGTCACCTTCACATGCCGCCACGGCCGATGGGCATCGACCATCACAAACAGATTCGCCGTGCCATTTCGGCGGTATTCGCTATCGTACCGCTCGGCTTGCCGCGGCACCGCGGGGATCGGCTGGCGGACCTCGCCAATCAGTTGCACCGGGCTTTCGTCAAAGCTCACCACCGGCTGGTTCGCCTTCGGCTCCTTGGCATATAAATCGAGAACGTCCTCCATCCTTGCGACGTACTCCGCATCCACCTTCGCGATACACCACATCTTGCGTTGCCAGGGTTTCAAGGCATTCTCATTCAACCGTCGCCTCACCGTCTCGCGCGACAGGACCGCGTGCTCGGTCAGCTCAACCATGCGTCCGGCCAGCAGTTTCAGCGTCCAGCGCGCGCATCCCGCCGGTGCCTTCGAACACGCCGTGGCTACCAGCAGCACTTCCTCGTTCTTGGTCAGCTTGCGCGCCTTGCCAGGCCGCGGCTCCTCGCTCAAGGCACCGTCCAGATTGCCTTCCACAAAACGCCGCCGCGTCCGGTATACCGTCGATACCCCAACCCCCAAGGCCTTGGCGATCCTCTCCTCGCTCTGGCCTGTGTCCGAGGCCAGCAAAATCTGCGCCCGTTTCAGGCGCCGCACCGCTTGCTCGCCACCGCTCAGCATCCCCTGCAACTGCAACCGCTCCAACTCGCTCAATTCCACCCGATACCTGACATTCACTACTCGGTTCCTTTGCCGAAAGAGCTGCAGTGAAGCAATTTGCATGCCTGAGGATCGCCCGTCGCAAGCGCTGAACTTTACCGCCCTTCAAGGCCAGTACCTGGCGTTCCTTTACGCCTACACTCAACTGAATCGCAGGCCCGGGAGGCATTCCTTAAACGGCTCGATGGCAAACCTCAGAACGTGAAGCGAGTGCAGGAAAAATGGAGTACTGCCGCTTAACATTAGAGAGTCACCACTGAGCGAAACCCATACCCCGACGCCGGAGGTTCAGGAAACATGTTCCGCGGAATCATTTTCACTGCAATGCTTTTCTGCGTCGGTTTGGTCGGCCTATTCGTTGGCGGCATGGCCCTCTACGAAAACGCCGAATGGCATTTCAAAGGCTCGGATGCCCTGATGGAATTGGCGAACCCGGACGTGAAAATCAAAATACCGGTCGGGGGTTGGGACGTGCACCTCGTCGACGTGAAATATATCAGCTCGGCCGGTGAAATCGTCGTACCCCGCAAGGCCCTTCGGGGAGACATAGCAAGAAAGCTCGTCGATGGTGAGAGGATTCCGGTCCGCTACATGACGAGCGAACCCAGCCGCGTAATGTTCTCGCGAGATGAATTGCCCAGCCCGTGGGGCTGGCTGCTCGCCGGCATCGCCGCGATGTTCACGGCCTTCTTGTCGCGTAAGGCGCTCCATAGGGAATCTTCCAACTAGTACCGAACCACGGTGATTTTCACCGTTTCGCATGATCAGGGCGAGAGGCCGCCCAACACCACATGCATTCGATACTTTGTGCCTTCGGCCCCGTGAGCTGACCGGCCGGCGCTGTGCCGTACCGATCGGTCATAATCACCGAGACGCGGTACTAGTTACAAACGGCTGTTGGGTGCCACATTACCCCACGCTTCCATTTCTTTCTTCATTCTTCATCCTTGGGAATGTTTGGCGTTGCACTTTGACCCTGCATCCGTTGAGTCTACAGCGCCTCGCGAGGGTCAGCTATATGGCGGTCCACCCAGTAGTGCCACCGACGGCTTTTGGCCGTCTACCGCCGATGCGAATATAACGGGGACCGATGACAGGTCGCGGTCCTGATCCGTCTATAGTCGATGGCCGATTGCAAATATGGACTGTAAGTTGCTCGGATATGCGGTCGAGCTCGCACTGAATACGCGCCTGCTCACCTATGATGCCGACCGACATTTACGTGAGTCCGGCAAGGCGCGGGAAGGCGGCCAACGCGACTATCGTTCGGGAATGCCCACGCTGCGTAGGACGGTTATGTTCGCCGTCGTCCGCGGCCCCACTCTCGCCAGCGCAGGCACGAGCGCTGTGCCGCACTCTTGTCCAATACTAAGGATTGTCTTAGTATATTAATAAGATTCCTCTTACTAACGGAACCGTGCAAGTCACTACATCGAGCTCCGCGCTGTGCGCCAAGACCGTGCGACGTACCGTGTCCCAGTTGGCGCGAAAGCTGCGGCCCAGCCTGCGCGGGGACGGCATCAGCGTCGCGAAACTCAGCGTCATCGGCCAGGTTCATCGCGCCGGCGCGCTGACGCCGACGCAGCTCGCGGCCCGCGAGGGCGTCAAACTGCAGACCTTGACGCGTCTGCTTGCCGAATTGGAAGCCGGCGGCTGGCTGCAGCGCACGCGCGACCAGGCTGATGGGCGTCGATCGCTGCTCGCGATGACACCTCGCGGAACGAAGCGCCTGTTCGAAGCCGCTCGCGACCAGAGCGACCGACTCACGCGGCTCATCGAATCGCATCTGAGCGTCGCGGAGCGCTCGCAACTGCTGGCCAGCTGTGGGCTGCTCGAGCGACTCGATGCGGCGTTGGATGCCGACGCGGACCACGCTGAGCCGGCCCTGGTCAGAAGAGGCTAACGGGTCATGCGTCCGGGAATCGCTATCGTCGCGCTGTGGGTGCTGTGGGTCATCTCCTGGTTGATCGCCGCGCTCTGGGCGAACCCCACCGAATCACAGCCGAGCGCCGAATCCGCGGTGCCGTACCGCGCGACCCTGCTGACCGGTACCGTGCTCGAGTTGGTGCCCGCGCACCGGTACGAGGGGCCAATGCGTCTCTGGCACATCGGCTTGAACGGCGCGTGGCTATGCGTCGCGGTGATGGTCATCGGCCTCGGCTTCACCTGGTGGGCGAGGATCCACCTGGGGGCGCTTTGGTCCGGACGCGTCACGCGTAAAGCCGATCATCGTGTCGTCGACACGGGCCCGTACCGACTCGTGCGCCACCCGATTTATACGGGCTTGCTGCTCGCAATGCTCGCGACGGCGGTGGCCAAGGGCACTCTGTCCGGCATCGTTGGGTTCGCGACGGTGTTCCTGGGCCTGACTCTCAAGGCGCGCCTCGAAGAACGGTGGCTCGCGGGCGAACTCGGCACCGGCGCTTATGCGGACTATCGACGGCGGGTTCCGATGCTGGTCCCGGGCTGGCCCATGCGACCGAAGCAGTGATCACCGAAATCTTTCCGTCGCTGTTCTTGCTGCGCGCCGCGAAGCCGGGAGCTCAGGATAAGTTTACGTATCTGTTGCGCCGACGCGAGGGCAACATCCTGTTCGCCACCAAGGACGACGCGCTCGCAGACACCGCAGACCTCGACGCACTGGGCGGCGTTCAGCACGTGCTGCTCGGTGATCGGCATCACGCGCTGCCCGCCACCGTGAAGTTCGCGCGGCGCTGCGGCACGGTTCTCGCAGCGAGCGGCATCGAAGCCAAGGCGCTCGCCGCCTCCGGCGTCAAGGTTGGCCGGATTCTCGAGTTCGAACGGCACGCTTTCGCGCCCGATCTCGAAATCCTACCGACTCCCGGGCATACGCGCGGCGCATTGTCCTATCTTTGGACGCATGCAGGCCGCCGCTTCCTGTTCATCGGCGACACGCTCGTACCCGTCGATGGCGCATGGCAGTATTGGGTGTCGCCCCGCAGTCGCACCCTGATGTTGAACACCGTGAAGGCGCTCGCCGGCGTCAAGTTCGACGTGATCCTTTCGAACTCTTTCGCCGCACGTCCCAGCGCCTGGGCCGAAGTTGATGGCGCCTATCGACGGAAAATGTTCGCCGAACTCAGCGCTCGGCTCTCTCGCCCATAGCACTGCCGGTTCGTTATTTGCCGATTGCATTCGGTGAAAACCGCCATCTGGCAATCACTCTCGCGGTCACCGTTATTTTTGGCGCAACAATCTCGGTGCCGTCCTCTGCGACCGATTTCTTGAACATGCGATCCATTCGCTCCGAGAATACAGACTCAGGCTGCTCTGTGGTAACCAGTTCGAGGTCCCCCAAGTGACCGCCTCCCGCCTGTGCCATCGCCTCCGCGTCGCGTCGGGCGGCTGCAACCGCTTCGGTCAGCGCCTGACGACGCATCGCCTGTGAATCCTTCGAAAAATAAGTTGCGGTCGTCACTCCAGTCGCACCCGCACTCAACGCGGCGTCGATGTACACAGCGACCTTCTCCAACTGTTCGGTCTGCAATCGAATAGAATTGATAGCCTGATACGCCGTGCGTTTCTGTCGTCGTGAAGACTCGTCGAATCTCCAATTGGCCCCAATCGACAGTTGCGTACCCTCTAGCTCCTCTGAACGAACACTAGCGGCCCGAAGTGCATCCATAACAGCGCGTGACAGTCGGGCGTTTTCAGCGCTGGCCGCAGCCGCCGTGGGCGCCAACGTTTTTATTTCTATCGCAAATACGGCCTTCGTCGGATCGGCCGAGACTTCACCCATTCCACTTGCGACAATTTCCGGAACAACTGCAGCATCTTGGTGCGCAGATGCCGACGTCTGCGCTTGAGCACCATCCGTAAGAACCAAGCCAATGCCGAAAACAAACAGGAGACCGATCACGCAAGTTCCCTTCCATATGCTCATTCCATTCTCCATACATATGTGATCAAGACCGCTGATTTACAAACTTTGCAGCTTCAATTGTCTCGCGCACGCATCCGTCGTCATCTCAATCCACAGTTCGCAGTCGGCATGACGCCTTTGCTGAATCCGCCCTCGACCGCCGCGGGCACCGTTCGGCCGGAGGAGCGTTCTTAAGCAACGGGCTTATGCCAAAGATCTCCCGTGGCCGCATCCGCAGCGAACAACAGCTCCACGCGCAAGCTGGCAAGCGAGATGTCCTGCGGAGTGCCGAATGTGGTGAACATAGAAAAGAAGGCGAGCGGCCCGAGCGGTGTATCGAATTTTGTTACCAGCAAAGGTGTCCGCGGCGGATACTCTCCTGCGACTAATGCAGTCGACCCGAGCCTGGCCTTCACCATGTCCTCCACCAATTGGGTACGCTGCGCCAGCGCTGGTATCGCTCGCGTCTCGCGCCGCAGTCGCGCGATAAGCGCCGAACCGACCTCCTGCAGGTTCGTGATGTGACGCGCAAAGCCTCCAGAAGCCGCCAGCGCATCCAGCATATTTAGAGACGTGAGCGTAGCGCCGCCCTCGGGAGTCGCGCCCGAGCCGTCGGACAGCAAAGAGGCCAGTTTCCTTGCACCGGAATTCAAGTCGATGAGATTCCAGTGGGCGTCGAGTACGAACGCCGGCCAGGGATCGTGTGACGAGAGCAGAAGACGCAGTGCAGTGACCGCGGGAACGAGGGCCGTCTCAGAGAGGTCAGCGCTGCTGTAGGCCGGTGCGTATCCCGCAGCCAACAAGGCGGCATTGCATTGCTCCATTGGGGTTTCCAGTTCTCGCACCCACGCGAGCAACAGCTCCCGACTCGGTTTGGCTCGACCACTTTCGACGAAGCTCACATGCCGCTGCGACACACCTAGAGACAAGGCCAACTCCAGCTGACTTACCCGACGGTTCGCGCGGGCGCCGCGGAGAATTTCGATCAGAGCAGGGCCGTTCATCCGTCTTATTAAATCATACGACGAGATGCGCGTGATTACCTGCCAGGTAATTGCGGAGCCGACATCCCGCATTGAAAATCAACATCGATCCCAGAATGTCTTAAAGAGGCAAACATTCATGAAACCTTCGGAGTGGAAAATGATCCTGGCTGGAGCATTCGCTTGGGCTGCAGGGACGATCTATTTCTTCTTCCGCGCGACCGCGACCTTTCAGCACGGATCGATTGTCTATTGGAGCAATGCCGTTGTGACCATCGTCGCGTACGTGTTGCTATTCCGGCGACTGCTCAAGATCTTCGGCATCAATCCCCATGATACCGGTTGGGCGGCCTTGCTTTTCGTGTTGCCCGGCATGACCGGCGAGTTCTTCGCTCTGCTCAATGCGTCCGTCTTTCTCCCCGGTATGCGCCCGGAGAGCATCACTATTTATGCCGCGTTTCTTTTCGCGGGATATTCCTCAATGGGCTTTTACGCGCTGTATAACCAGCAACACGCACGCTTCTCTGCAGGCGAGCGAGATTCCCAACGAGCGGGTGGTGCGGCTGCAGTCGCTGTTCAACATACGAGCGGAAGATCTGGTGATTCTCGATAGCAGAGTCGGCCTCTGGAACCCCTCAAGGCTTGCCGACCGTTACCCGCAAATAGGTCACGGGGATTGTCGTTACGTCCTTCCGTAGACTCTTGTTCTGGCTGTAGAACAATTCCTCCAGCTCTGTTTGCAACTGATCTACCCGCCCACTCCTTTCCGCCGCTTCAAATGCATTCATCGTTGGTCCGTAGAAGTTCCTGAATGTTTCCAGAAATTTCGCGGGTGTACCTGGAAATTCAAACGTGTAGGAATCTTTCACGAACGTAATATTCCCTCGTGGTATTCCCGCGTTCGCAAATCTCTCCGTCACATTACCTTCAATACCCCACGTCATCGGGCTGATGAATCCCTTCGGGGGAGGCGGCGAGTAGGCTGAACTTACTTTCAGGACTTGAGCTACCAGCGTCGGGTCATTTGGAATCCAGTTTCCCATCACGATACGGCCATTGGGTCGAGTTACTCGGACCATCTCCTTGGCCACTTCGAAAGGATTTGGTGCAAACATGGCGCCAAAGATGCTCACGACCAAGTCAAAGGAATTGTCTTCGAGTTCGTTCAGATCGCACGCGTCGCCAAGTTGAAATTGGCAATTCTTCAGACCCGCTTCGCTTGCTCGTTTCCTGCCAGCCTCTACGAGATTGCTGGCGATATCGACGCCAAGCACGTCGGCTCCAAGCGCTGCCTCCGGAAGAGCCGTCGTACCGTCACCACATCCGAGGTCCAGCACCTTGAGACCCTTGGTGATTCCCAGTTCCTTGACGAGGGACTCCCCACTGTTTCGCATGCTTTGTGCAAGACGCGTGAAATCGCCTTTTTCCCAGAGTGCTTTATTTGGATTCACTGGACAGCTCCGATCAGGGTCCTGAAATGGATGATCGATAGCCTGCAAGGTGCTCAAATGCAGTGGCGACGTGCAACCAAGTGGGCGTAGCTGCGATCAGTGGGGTTAGCATCTGCTGGGCTAACACTATGAGGCCGCCGTAGACGTAGATTGGGTGCGGCTTGCCGAGTGTGCGTAAATCGCGAACGATTGCGACCACGATGAACAAGTCTGCCACGAGTGCTGGCGGTATCGAAACGAAGGCGGGCGGCGGCCCCGAGGCCGTCCCCGGCGGCGCGAAGAAGGTAAGGAACACCCGTGCGATGGCCGGAGTCATCATCGCGCTCATGAGCAACACCATCCAGCGTTTGTGGAACTCCGGGCGATGCGTATTCACAATCGCCAACGCGAAAAGACACGCGATGAGAGGCAGTGCGCAGAGCGCGACGGCTGAGAATCGCCTCGCAGCATCTCCGAAACCCTGTGACTCCGCGGCCTTGATCACGGCCATCTGACCCACCAGCACTGAGCAAACCACAAGCGTGAAGAGCGATATTCCAGCAAGTCCCCAGTTGCGATGGCTTGAGACACGGCCTGCAGCTACAAAGGCGCTCTGCAAGACATAGAAGCATACCCAGCTGAATAGCAACAAGCCGTGAACATGCAAGATAGCAGGGGCATCAAAGGTGCCGGTCGCAACCCTCGCCCAATAGGTTGGTATGAAGCCGCCGAATGCGACGACAAGATAGCCGACTGCCATCCAGAGGTAGAAGTTGCGGCCTTCGTTGTTAATTTTCGAGGCAGCGGATGCGATTACGTTCATTTTGAACCTCTACGGGTATATGCGCGGATCCAGCGGCATTGAACAGAAATCAGGGCTTTCGACTGTACCGCGCGCCGCGAACATGCGCTACCGGCAAGATCACCCGTATGGCGGCCCTCGTAACAGACACTCCGGAGGTCTGCTGGCTGGACCGGCGGCAAGTCCCTAAGTTTCGGAGATGCGAACGAAGCTTATCGCGCTCGCGCTACCTCCAATTTAAGTATGGTATTTCCCAAGTAAGTTATCCGAACCGGAAGGCCCTCCCGAATAGGGCCGCCGTGAGAACTCGTATGGTTGAATCCTGACGAGACCACATAATCCGAGTATTCGAAACATTGCCCAGAGACACAAAACCGCTCCATCGAGTGGCCGGTCACCGGCATGGGAGTGAATTCCGCAACAACTCCTTCGATGATACGCGCTGTACCGTTCGCTCTAGCAGCCGCCAGAGTCGAGTATTGATGATAGGTACTGTAAACAGCGCCAATCGTCCAAAAGCACGAAAACCCAAAGATGAAAAACGCGAAGACTTTGCTGCGCGTGGGGCGGGTCGACCATCCGTGGATAGGCAGAGTTCCCCGCCGAAGTACAGCCGCTACCAGCATTGCTCCGATCACTATGCCCACCAAACCGGGTAGCGCAAAGTGCCACGTTGTGTAACCGGCATTCGCACTGTCAAAAACGACTTCGTATTGCATCTCGGATCAACTTCCATTCGAGACTTTCGCATGATCGAAAGCTATTAATCCGATGCTTCCACCCGCTGCGCTACGCGGGGCTTTGACGAATTCGCATTCATCCCGATGATGGCAAACAGACAGAGCACATGCGGTAAGCTGAAAGCACCAAACCAAAAAAATGTATTGCCATCGACAACGGAGAGACGAATCCTTTCGCCAACGGCTAATAGCACAATCGTGATGCAATAAAGTTGAGCAGGGATAGGCAGGCTCAGCCCTCGGGCGAATCGCATGACCAAATACACAAATAGCCCGACGTGGATGATGAACAACAGGCATTCCATCATGATCAGGCACCCGTTCCAGGTGCCAAGCAGCTTGATGGCTGCGTGAACCGGATCTCCGTTATAACCGCTCAATACGGCAGTCGCGTAAAGGAGAAATGCTCCAACAACGGCACCAAGAAATGCAGGCAACGATAAAATCAAGCTGCCGACGGCGAGTCCAACTCTATGGTTTTTCTTTAGCATCTGATGCACTGACCATGAGAAATCTTTTATCCGAAATCTCCCGTGCTGACAAATAAAAGCCTTCAGTCAGTTTCGAGGCATCCGGCTCAAGCTACTCACCGTCCGCAGATCATCCTATGGGGCCGGTGGGTTCCGTTGCGTCACCGCAACCGGCAAGCGCCAATCCAACACCATATCGGTGGTACCACTGACGAATTTACACCGGCTTCCGATACGGCGACGTGCACTTTGCAGATGCCGTGCGCCCGCGACGCGACGGCGGCCTCGGGATAGTAAGTAGCACCCACATGCATCGCGCCGCTCTCCCTGGTGGAAGTCGATAAGTTAGGCGAGTTCTCGCTGCATTATTAGCAAGTCCATTGGTTCAGGCTCCGCCATCCCCAGCACCGTCAGAATCGCATGAGCCTGCCCTCGATGGTGCGTTTCATGATTGAACAGGTGGGCGAGAATCTCTCGTCGTCGCTGCCTCTGAGGAGTTCCATTCAATGTTCTGTAGTCCAATGATTCTTCGAAGGCGGATTCGTCAAGCGATCGGACGAATGCAATGATTCGGCTGTCTTCTTCTCTTCTAGCAGCGCAAAGAGGGAAGATCGTGAAACAAAATCGCGTTAAGCTTTTCTGGGTGTTCACCCGTTCCACTGAGACGTCGCATCCAGATGCGATCCGAGACCAGAAGATGATTGAGAGTGCCGTGAAGACTTCTGAAATAGGCGCCAACTTCTTTGCGGTACAGTACCTCGTCCAGCGTCTCGGCTGATCGAAATAAGCGCACGTTGGCCCATTCGTTGTAACTCGCCATCATCTCAAAATGGCTCTTCATCAGATTTCCTCGGAGCGTCAAACCTGATTGCAGCAGTGTACAACGTGCTGTGAACC
>Ga0116227_10013214_pt1 | contig 13071 bp, 7 predicted proteins | sample S1TSphgellanicum_FD_89693 | JGI IMG/M metagenome (GOLD analysis project Ga0116227, IMG submission 89693) | Host-associated microbial communities from peat moss isolated from Minnesota, USA - S1T2_Fb - Sphagnum magellanicum MG | ecosystem: Host-associated > Plants > Peat moss > Unclassified...
CATGACAGAATACTAAAGAAAATAAAAATGAAAAAAAAGAAAAACCTACTTAACAATAGAAGGAGTCTACCGCCCGCCCCCCCCCCCCCCCCCCCCCAATGCACTCTATGAAAGTGCACTTTGTAGATATAACCCCCACACAAACAAACACAATGAAAATTGAAAAACTCCACAGGTCATTTTTGAACTCTTATATTTTTTCATCACTCCCCAGTCATCAACCTCTAGGTAGTTCATTATAAATAAACCTTGCTTACTAAGCACATGGTGTAGCACATACATCATCACCTAAATACAACAAGACCAACATGTAAAAAAAAACACCGATCACACTCCAAAACTCTACTTTAAAAACTCCAAACAATGCACTTATTTGCACAACCATCCTCCAAGCTTCATTGGTGCCACCTTTTTCAAATAGTTATTCCTCTTATTTTTCAACTCCTTGTTTGATGTTCATCAAAACACCCTTGCAAACTAGGTTCCACCACCAAAAATGCATCCAACCAAAACCAAACAACCAATAGGTGTTGCTAAAATTGAATGCAGATCGATAGTGTTCATATCTTGTATACAAAGAAATGCAAAAAAATAACAACACCATCAAAATTCTAAACTTACCATCACCATCAACCACTCACAAACTTGTCTGTGACTATGGTGCAATTAATTTGTGATTACTAAGTTTTCCATCCTTCTTGGATGAAAAGCCAAAAAAATTAGTAATTCATTTTTTGCTTTTTGCTGTTGATGGCATGGTCTTATCATCATTAGGGTTTCACCCCATCAACTTTCATCAGAGTACCATGATAATCTTGATATGTAGTCCTAAAGTAGTATTGGCAACTCCAGATTATCAACCAAACAATGTTTAAATAATGTTGAAGCAATGTTGAAATAATGTTTTTAAGGATTCATTTCAATTCTCAAAATTTGGTTTTTATTTATTTAATAGAATACTCAAATTTATCCAAATGTTACATCGACATATTATAAACATTAATGAAAATTTATCAAACATTCATGTGAAAGCAATAATTAAAACATGATTTTAATCATGTTAAGTTAAGTAATGGTTCCTTTCAGCTTGAATATGCTTACATTACAAGAAATAATGTCCTTTTCCACTTTTTTTTAATTTAAATTTTAGTCAAACAAACATTAGACAATTTTTTGCTTAGTAAGAAAAGATTGATTATTAAAACCAACAATTTGCTAACATTGAATAGTCATCATCAAGAGATTGATTGTGACTAAAATCTATCAAATCTATTTTGACTAAATGTGTTATTTTCCTTTCAAAAATTTATGTTAATTTATGAAAAAACAAATCTAGAAATAATTGTTTAATGCCTATTTATTTCCTTAGGCACGTAGGTAGGTACATATTAGCTAAGTATGTAAGTGGTAGGTAGGTACACCGTAGGTGATGGTGGTTAGTATGTAATACTTACATACTTTCCTATCTATTTACCTAAGTAGTTGGGTAAGTAATATTTCCATGCCTACTTAAAGGCATTCTAATAATTTTAATATTCATTTGAAAAATTCAAACAATGTAATTTTTTGAATTTCAATTTGTGTTGTAAACTAAAAAACAATCATTCAAATTACATTTTAGGATTTTTTAACTTCTGAAATTTTCACCACTTAATTTAATTTGATAATGTATTAATTGAGCATTTGACGAATAAAATTACTTAAATTTTAAAATGAAAAAAATTATGTGTGAAAGTTTGTAGTCAATTTCACATATGTATAATTTCATAATTAAGTTTACTTCAGTAATGGTTGTATTTCAAACTTAAAAACATGACATTGATTTTAAATAATTATTTCAAAATGTTGAATGTAATGTTTTTAATCACAATAGAGTCAAACTAATTTCATTTCACATGTGAAGTACAAAATAATTATAATATGATTATAATTTTTAAAAATTCATTATTACATTTTTAATTTAAAATTTTAAGAAAAAATTATATACATTATGCAATATACAATAGAAAATGTAGCACATTTTAATCACAATGCCACATAAGACTTGACACAAATAGCATGTTTTTGTCATAACAATCATACATAGTGACACATCACCATCCTTGTGATTTTTTTGTAATTAAACTTAGTTATGAAGCTAGCATTATGATCTTCATATGGATTTGCCATGGTCCATGTGTTAGTAGCAATGCTCTTTTTGATTTTGTTTTTTGGAACTTAGTCAAGTTAGACATTGTTAGTTTTGACATGTCAAAAAAAAATAAAAAATCTATTAATCAAGTTGGAATGACTTTATAATCATTTTAGTCACAATAGGGGAAGGGCGGGGGAGAACATATTGACATATATATATATATTGTTGCAGTGTTAGTTATTGCCCCAAGATTGATTATTAAATTACTCCAAGTTATTAGCTTGAGTTTTTATCTTATTTTTCTCCTTTAATGTGGTAGTATTGAATTTTTGAAAAAAAAAAAATCCTTCCAAATTCAACCCTTATGAAACAAAATAGTTGATATTGGTAACCTCTTGATTCCAAGAAAAAAGGAATTGTAATAAACAAATGTATGATTTTCATTCTACAATTGCAAGGTAGAAAAAAAACATGTCAAAAAGTGGGCATTTAATCCTTCCCAAGGATTGGAACTTCAAGCAAAACATTGAAATTTTCCAAATTCAACAAGATATTTAACATTTAAATGTGCACAAATATATGAACAAATCTATAGTTGTTTTCTTCTCAATGAGGAATGTTCCATTTGGTTCCATTTATTGGTGCCATTTCTCAACTTATGGAATTTATGTATGTGGAATTTATGTGTGCTAGTGGACAATTAGTATTTTTTATCTCAATTTTGTGTTCAAAAAAATGTTAAGCAAATATCAATTTGTTACCATACAATAAATTTTGGTTTTTGGGTTCATGTTTACATCCATATACAATGACCATTAACATTTGCATCATGAGGATATAAAAAGGTGCAAACATGTGTTGCTGCTTCAATTTTAAGTCTTACAATTGTGTTGGGCTTGTAATTTCCCAATTAGTTTAAAAGGCATATTACAAATAGTTTAAAAAAACATATTGGCTTTGTGGGCTTGGATATGCATGATGTTATTTGGACTTAATTAAATGCTCGTTGGGTAAGGTAGGAATTAATTAGGTCCTTGTCATGTTTTATCCAAAGTAACCCTAATAAAATAAAGGGGAAATGTATACATTTTGTGGTGGTTGGATAAGTTGTTTAAAGTGAGTAAGTAATGTAAAATAGAAGAGTAGTTCACAATTCAAAGTAAATGACTTATTCAAAATAAATAAATAATAAAGAATGGGTCAATTTTCTAAAGTATATAATCTGATCAAGTTTGAAGTACATAAGCAATCTTTAGCTAATAAGTTGTTTAGAATAGGTATGGGTTCATGAATGGAGATACTCAATGGTAATATATATATATATATATTAGTAGGACATACTTTTCCCACGGGATGACATTTCTTAAAAAATTGAAAATTACATGCATAAAAATATAGAGTCCACCCCAAAGGTGATGTAGAAATGGTATATCTAGGACCTCAAAATGACTATGGGTTCAAAGGTTCAAACCCATTAGTATGCAAGTGAAGTCCTTGTTGGCCTTTTACCACTGATCTTAATTTGGGGGTGCTAACAATTTGGTAATCAACTTTGTTATTTTGCTTCATATATATATATGTTCCAATATCAAATTGGTTGTTGAGTAAAAATTAGTAAAATATATATGAAATATGTACAATATACTTTGAATTGGCACTAACAAAAGTTTATAAAGAATTTTTGTATTTCTTCGAGTCTTTTATTTCTCAACATGTTTTCAATTCCTTTTTTCTCACAATGCACTTGCATATGGCAACAATTGAAGATGCAAAGGTTGTAATTTATATTGAAGGTTCATAATAAAGGAAGTACAACATTAATGAAATGGTATTTATTTGGTTAGGGGAAGGAATTGATGAAGGTCCAAATGTAGCAACTTGTATTGTAATGCACATCTTATTTGTTTTAATTTTAAAACCTAAAAGCCTCATTTTTTTGGCATGGAAACAAATCAAATGTTCACAATTTGTGATGATTTTGAAAGTGTTCAACATGGTGTTCATCATCCGAAATGTGATATGGTATTTAATTGTCTATTGATGTGTTTCTAAAACTAAATTTGAGCATTTCATATGTGATGTGTTTTTAGTCACACACAATCACAACCTCTTTCATCACGCCTCACACTTTCAACTAAAACTAAAAATTTAAACAAATACATGATGCCAAAATTTAGTGCAAAGCATAAATTAAGTTTAAAATGATTTGTATATGTGGATGATAGAAATCTACATTATAATATGGTGGATTTTTTTTAATCTCCTTCATGCAATAGAGTTGTTCATAAAGTCACCTTGACTTCACCTTGTTTTTGGGCTTCCTTTCATCCCCAAACCCCTCTTTCAACCTCAAATTAATGGTATTCATGAAATAAGGATATTTTATCACATATGGGTGTGAAATGTTGAAATTCAACATTTAATGCACAAGTTTTGAGGGTAATTATAATAGTTGTACATGTAAGAGCAATGAAATTATATGTAATAGTATTGGAAAAGTTTAAAAAGAAGAACCAAGGGGTGAAAATATGATGATTTCAATTGACCACAAAAATTGATGGTTTTTTGAGTTTCATCCCTCATTGAATGCTAATGTATTTTTTTCACATAAAAATTTCACCATGTTTATGACCAAATTCATGGTTTTGGTGTTGTGTTTTCTTTATTTTATGGATAATTCTAATACATCATAAAATTACCTTTGCACACACTGGGAAAAATTAACACATGGTGTCCCAATTGAAACTTTTCCATACTGCCAACTTGCATCAATAATAACGGCCATGTAAAATGGTTATAGATAATTCAAATCTAAAAAATTGAGATTTTCAATAATAAAATCATCAACGAATAAAAAAGGAAAATCCTTGGGTTTCACAAAAAAATAACAATGAAACAAAAATGAAAAGGAGCAAATTAGGGGTCAAACTTTGTATATTTTCTAATAGGAGCAAACTAGGGATTTGGTTCTCCTTTGTTATTTTATCCTTAATTAAAATTCTTAAACAAAATATACAAAACTTGACCCCTAGTTTGTATTAGCAAATGTACAAAATTCATTTACATGATCTGCACCCTAGTGATGACATTCTTCATTTTGCACATTAAAATTCTTTAAAATTCTTCATTTAGCACCTTGTCATAACATTCTTTACCGGCGAATGTTTACCAAATTACACTGGTTGATCTATAAAATTCTTTAAAATTCTTGCTTCTTTGGGCTTCCATAACATTCTCGCACCAAGAATGTCATAACTATGATCTGCACAAGTTTGAACCGAAAACTTCATGGTGGCATTCCAATGCCTTTGCCACCAAACTACACAACCTTTTGCTAATAAAACATTTGCAACATTTTATTTTACCTTTTTAACTATGAAACCATTAGGAAATTTCAAAATTGACATGCCTATTTTATTTCAAATTTTGTTTCTAAATGAAGCAAATAAAAAATTATCTTGTAACTTATTCAAAACTTTATTCAATAAAATTAATATATTTTAGAATGTTCAAATGAGTTTTTTGAAGAAATGTTTTTAAAAAAATGAGATTTTAACAAATTCACACATGTTGAATTATGATTCTTCCATTTCAAATGACATTCATTATGTGATTGAACAAAAATAATTAGGTGGATAAATAGGTAGGTAAGGCAAGTAAGTGGGCCTATGGTAAGTGTGTAACACCTCATGTGATAACATATAATCTAGCACAATTGTTGTTATTGTGTATAAGTGTGATGCAACTTCAAATAAAAACAAGAGAATTATACATAACATGAAAAACATTTTCTGGATTGATTTTGTTTGGGTTTGAAAATTATGTTCACCCAAGGCATGAGGGTTTAATTCTCCTTTGTTATTTTATCCTTAATTAAAATTTTAAACTTTCTATGGATGAAAAGATTTTAGTATTTTTTTTTTCCATCATGCTTGATTTTTTTATATGAATCAAGGGCTATACATATGTAGATATTCAAATTTCAATTCAATATTTAAGTAGTGGAAGTGCGATTAAATGAACACCAAGAAATAAAGGAGACCTAAAAGATATTGCATTTTTCTTTTATTATAGATAGATGTATATATATTAGGTTGTTTGATTGTCTTATTCACAAAATATAACAAAATGTTAAACAAATGTTACATAACCAAATTCACAATATTTGTACAAAACCTTTCCAAATTAAAAAACAATTTACTTGGTTTTGAAGCTACAAGTTACCCAACAAGATTGTACAATTAATTGACATGTAATTAAATTTAACATCTAGCCACATAGGTAGACATGTTTTGTGAATATGGGGGTTCCAATTATAAAACATAGTTAGGGTACCTAACTAGTATAAGTAATGTCATGCCCCTTTTGATTGCCAAATACATGATATAGTTAGGGTATTTAGTTAGTATAAGTAATGGCATGTCCATTTTGACTTCCAAATTATAAGGCATAACTAGGGTACTTAATTAATATAGGTAATGGCATGTCTTTTTTGACTACCAAATTATAAAACATAACTAGAGTGCCTAAATAATATGGGTATTGGCATGTCAATTTTTACTAAGCCCTTGGAAATTTTGACCAACGACATCATTTTTTAGTACATCTTGATTGGATGTTTCATTTGATACATAGTCAAATATGTCACTTTAGTCAAGTTGATTGGTCAAATGTTATATGTGCCATTGATGTTATGAACCTTTAATCAAAAATAATTTTTTATCTAGTAAAAAAAAACAACTTAATCAACATGAACTTTTTAAAAAACCATCATTTTTTGTTGTGACATATAATATATGAACATTTATAAGTTTTTTGCAAGTCTACTTACATAGGTAAGAGGGTAGAGTATAGGTAGGTAATTAACATATTTAAGTAGGTAGCTTAACCTAGGTAGGTAGGAGGGTAGGAAATAACTAGGTAGGTAACTTAACCTAGGTAGATAGCCTAGCCTAACCACCTACCTACCTAGCATAACATGGTCTATCTATCTGCCTAGGTAGGTGTTTAATATTGTAGCCTCACTAGGTAGCCTAATTGAACTAAATAAGTAAGAAATAGGTAGTTAGGTAAATAAGTAGGCTCACCTATCTTGCAAGGTAGTTGAGTAAGCTAGCTTAACCTAAAATTACTAATAATTGAGTAGCCTAACTTAGTTTAGTTTGTTAGGTAATTAAGGAGCCTAGCCTAACATGGTTAGGTATCTAGATTAAAGTGTAGTCATGTCATCACAATGTAATCACAATAGTCTTCATGTAACGTGTAGTGATTAATCCTATGTACACATGCAATCATGTAATCACAATACAATCACATTGATAATTAAAAGTATATGATCGAGTACATATGACTACATGACTAAAATTAGGACACAATTGTTAAATGTCTTAGTCATGAAAGACACATTTTGGTGTTATGACTCGGATTTTAAAAACAATGGGATCTTTTTTTTTCGTTTTTGTATGTGTTCTCAAGAAGATCACCCCTTGAGGTCTTGAAGTGAATTTTACTAAGTTTATGTCATTTCTTTTGATTTGGATTGCAAATATAAAAAATGTTTTAATTTCAGCAATTGTTTCATTGTTTTAATTTCAAATTTGGTCGCAAATTCTTTTTGGACTATTTGATATTTATCCATAAATTATAATTATTGGTATTTTTTCCTTCCTTTGTAGTAAAAAAATTGATTAAAGCTTGAAACAAGTTTGGGAGATTCTCAATACCCTACCAAAACATATTTCAATAGAAGAGGTTTTTGGTGTTTTTTCAACTTCACATAGTTATGTCATTATAGTGTTTTTGCAAAATTTTCTATTGGAATGTACCACTCCTAGATTTTTCTTCTTTTAGAAACATTAGTTTAATCAATTGATAAATATTGAATGGCCTTGACCAAAGACATCAATTACACAATAATTATATGTTGCATGTTCATCACTATTTAAGCAAGTGGACTTCATTTTAACCATTATAATCTAACCACCTAGATTTGTTTGAAAAGTCATGTGAATAAATGTAATGTATCCTAGATGAATGCTAGACTTCTAACTTGCTTGGTAATATATGCGACATTCCCTTTAAATGTTAGTTCTATTTTACAATCCTAATGGAAATTAAAGTAATGCCAATAGGCACATTACTATTGCATAATCATGAACATAATTTTTTCCAACTCATTTTTTATTTATAAAGAACAAGAAATAATCATTTGTTCAAAAGGCTAAAGGTTTAAATTGGAACTTGGGCCAATATTCACAAAGAAATGAACCACTAATGCAATTCATTAAATTCTAGTCATTGAATGTTGTGAAAAATATGAAAATGTTGAACCAACATGATAAGTTCTATTTAGCCCACTTCAAATCACTAGCTACTTGGCTAAAATACCTTATTATGTTATTAATAAAGTTTTATTTTATTAAAACTACCATATTCAATTAGCCTAAGCTACCCTAAAGACATGATAATACATTTTAGTTTGGTTATAATAGTTAAGAATAGTAATTTTGTCAATGAATAAAAGGAAGTTACAATTTAAAAAAAAGGAAAAACAACCAATAAATCACATAGTTTCACTACATCAAAACATGGTTTTCATGATTAGGATAACTTGTGACTATTATCCAATTATCGTCATGTAGTTATATTTCGACTTGAGTCGTTGCCATAGTTTTGATCATAATTTGGACTACATGATTGGGTGAACCCATCCTTGGGTGGTACCACTAGGAACCACCTCAAGGAATGGTTAAGGAACCAAAAACATTCAAATCATTTTTTTAGGCCCTTTTTGTTAAATGTTTTCACAATTATAAATTATTATTATTTCATATTTATCAATTCCATGCATGAATATATGGTGGACCCGTTTAGCCTATTTTAGTTTCACTACTCATTAGTGCCTAAATTTAACTTAGGTTTAACCTTTAAATTTAGCTTTAGGTTTAATTTAAGTTTAACTTTTAAATTTTAGCCTAGTTTTAGCTTTTAAGTTTAGCCTAGGTTTAACTCATGTGATTAATTTCACATACTTGAACCTAGACTTAGTTTAACTTGTTTAAACCTAGTTTAGGTTAAGTAGCCTGAGGTTATATTAAATTAACTTAAAAGCTAAACCTACTTTAACCTACTTGAGTTGAAATAACTTATTTTAGCCTAGTTTATCCTAATTTAGTATAAGTTTAGCATATTTACCTTAATTTATTTTATATAAAATATAGTTTAAGTAGTTTAGTTTAGTTTAATTTAGAATAAGTAGCCTTAATTTAACCGAATTTAGTCTAAATAACTTAGTTTAACCTAAGTAGCCTTAGGTTAATTTAAGTTTAGGTTAAGGAAGCATAAGTTAGCCTATAATAACTCACTTAAATTAGTTTAAGTTAAACTATTAGGTGGCCTATGTTAACTTAGGCTAAAAAGATTTATTATTATTATTTTATGGTAACTAATTATATTACAAAGAAAAGGTTATGGTGCAATGGTTAAGGATATGAACCCAAGAAAGTGGAAATGAGGAGTTCAAATCTTCCCACCTACAACCTAAATATTACTTAAGTGGTTAAATTAGCCTAATGTACGTTTTTTTAGTTTAAGTGGCTTGGGTTAGGCTTCCTAAGCTAGGTGGCAAACCTAAATTAACTTAGGTTTTTAGCTTCAGCAACCTAGGTTAAGCTTACTTGTTTGCGTGTCTTAAGTTATGTTCATTTAACCCTATTAAAGTCAATTTTGATTGCCACATGGCATCACATGATTAAAGATGTAGTTATACTGGTGTTTATGACTAATACCATGAATATGACTTTTGATAAATATGACATATTTCTATAGTCATATGTAATCACAAATGGCATATTTAATGACTACAAATGTAATCATTTATGCAGTATTTAAAATCGCATTTTGACATAATGTTTTTACTATTAATAAATATAACAATTAGTAGAAGAATTAAAACAAAATAATTTGTAGATATAATCCTTTATTAAATTTAAATTACAAACAAAATGTAAAAGAGTTCAAAAGTATAGAGAGAAAGGTGGTGGGACATGTATTATTAAAAATCTTAATGGATTGATAATTATAAACCCACACTTGAAAAAAAGTGTCCAAAAATGAATTTCCTTTTTGTATTCTAAAGGTTCAACACAAACATTTACACACAACCACAAACGCTATCCTATGGTAACTATTCTATCCATTTCATCATAAAGATAATTTCTAAATTTTGCACCATCCATGGTATTATTATCATGGACAATAAATTGTAAAGGAAATTTTTAGAAGTTTTTTAAAGAATCCATAAAAAATATGTTTGAAGATTTCAAAAAGTTGCTCAAAAGATCCTTGTAGCATCCAATCCACAAGCTTCACAATGTTAATGAAAGCCATCATAAGATTTACAATGCCATTCCAATTTCACAACATGTAAAGGAACATAAAGTCAGTATGTTTGAAAAGTTTAATGAAATAAGATCAAAATTGGAAGGTTTTATGGCCTACAACAAAGATTTCATCCTACATTGACCTATGCTATGGACTTTTGACAACTAATATGTGATGTTAATTAGAATGAAAAATCGTGTGATGTACATTAGCCAATTTTGTTGGGGTTTTATGAAATGATGTGAAGGATTTCATGCTCACAATGCCAAAAAAGTGAACACCTTAGGTGAATTCATCAATCAAACCATCATATATGATAATCACTTATTTAAAAGGTGACAAGAAAAGCAATTTGGATTCCATTGGATAGTATAAGAAGAGGTCTAGATGGCACCACTTTCAATTATGTCAATGTAAGTTGTGTCTTTTTCTTTTGTATTTCATTTCATGCTTAATTTACATCATGCTTTATTCAAGTAATGCAACCAATTATTTTTTATTTATTGTCAATTTCCTTGTTTCTTAAGTTTTCTCTGAATTGTGTCTTTGTCTTTTCGTTAACAATAAGGTGGATCTTTTTTTTTGTCACATTATAGTTTTATGAAGTGTTGTGGATTGACATGTCATTAACATACCATAAAATCATCAATAATATGTCAACTTGAATAAAAAGACATATATACTAAAAAATATTGCAACAAATATACACCAAATATAATGTAAGGAACTTTTGAAGTTGAAAAATATGGATTTGACTTTTGTTTATGCCTTTACGTAGATGCATTTTTGTTTATGGTTTTTTTTTTGGGATGTTTTATATGTGATATATTAAAAAAAAATGAACACATAAATAAGTGTCTTGTTAAAAAACCCTTAACCTAAAAAAATTATGAAATTTTGAACATAACCTAAAATGGGCATTATTTTAAAATGTCGATGTCATAATCATCTTTAATGGATTTCAATTTTTTTTTCCCTTCTTAATATGTATGTTTTAAAAAGTCTAATTGGATTTTGTTAACATAATTCATGAAGTAACCGCCATATAATCCCCCTATTTAACCAATGGTATCATTGTAGACTACTTAAAAATACATATAACCAAATTATGGGTTTATATGGAGTGTTTTATTCTTAAAATGTGATCCACCTTATCTTACAACCACCCTTGTCATAATATTTTGATGTTGTTGTTTTAAAATAATTCTATTTAGAATTAGGGTGTAGGCATATGAGCTTCCATTAGATTCCTTTGTTATTCAAATAAAAACCTACCATTGACCATTAGCCAAACTTGGGGCATAGTAAAAAATTAATAATTTTTGATTATTTTTCATCTTCACATGTGATTGTTTCTTGATAATGAAACCTAAAAATAAAAAATAAAAAATGATAAAAGATGGGGGGGAAAAAAAACATGAAATCAACAAAAACAAATTGTGTCAAATTTCCCTTGAATTGTTTTTTGGGTTACAACCCCTACAAAGGAGTTTTTAAAAAAAAAAATCAAAGAAATTGCCCAAAATACAAGGTTTTGGAAGTGGATTTGTTATATTTAGAACATTTGTTCTTGCAAATTGTTAAACAATATCAAAAATTTAAAAACATTTTATTGTCTTACTTGTCATGTTGTCAAAATCTAACTAGATCTTCATGTGGATGGTTTGCTAGTGTGATGACACCACAAAAGTGAAAAGAAACCTTGCATGAAATGATGATAACTTGAAATTTGTACACAATACATGACTAGAATTACATAGAATTTACATGGGGTTTAATTAGGATAATCTATGGCATGTCAAATTGTGATGTTGTAATTGTATCTTTGAATAATATCTTCGAATAATTTCATGATTTCAATTATGTGAATTAAACTATTTAAATGTTATCTTTTTCATTAATTTTGATGATGTTCAAAAACCTATGATGCACATGTCTCAAAAGATAATTAAATTTCCAATTTATTATCCATATTATATCCACAAAATTTGTAGTGAAATTTATTGGTTTATTCCTTTGTGTTTCCCATGATGGTTGGTTTTTAAAAATATGACGTTTATAATTTGTGCAAGATATTGGCCCTTTGGTTTGATATCCAAGTAATATGCCATTGAATTTTGAATTTGATGTTTGATTATGCTGAATCATTTAGTTTTGGTGAATTTGTCCCATTGGTGGCTTGGAATTATAATTGTTTGAATCATTTAGTTTTGGTACCAAATCATGGAATTTTTACATGTCATTAGGATTACTTATATAACATGTGCTTCCTACATGCTTTTCATATATGAATTCATGTTTTGTCTCTTTTCCTCTTATCACCACAAAGTAGATTCAAGATGTCGAACAACATCAAGTTTTCTCCCTAAGATTTTTTTATTGGAAAAAATGACAAGAAACCTTAATAACTTTCATTTATTTTGGAGGGTCTTTGGGGGAGGGGTCTATTATCCTATGGCTTTGAAATAAGGAACATTTGCCACAAAGGAACCACTAAAGCCAAATGAAGTCCCTTCTTTTCACGTCCATGACAAACTTCATAATTGTATTATAAC
>Ga0116227_10013215_pt1 | contig 13068 bp, 7 predicted proteins | sample S1TSphgellanicum_FD_89693 | JGI IMG/M metagenome (GOLD analysis project Ga0116227, IMG submission 89693) | Host-associated microbial communities from peat moss isolated from Minnesota, USA - S1T2_Fb - Sphagnum magellanicum MG | ecosystem: Host-associated > Plants > Peat moss > Unclassified...
GACAAAAGTCACAATGGTACAAAAAATGTAATAAAACCGGAAGCTCCTCTTCCAATGGGCAGTTATCTTATTTGTCTCCCCTATTTGAACACCTTTTTTTTTTTGGGGGGGGGGGGAGATGGGGAATCAATTTTGTTATGTCGTTAAAGTGGCAATCGTCCATAGGAAGACATAGCCAAATTTGACTACAAGCTAAATATGAAGGTAATTTTTATAAACATTCTTCTATTTTTGGCTACCCAATTGACCATGTACAAAAATCCTGGTGTTTTTTTTTCTTAAATTTTGGTCTAATTATGGCTATTGAAAACCTCCAAAAACACTTGCTTTTAGCACTTTTCATTTTTAGTTTTTAATTCTGTTTTTAAAAAAATGTGAATGAAAAAGAAAATAAGAAAATCTCGCCTACTGTACTCTATGACTGGTAACCGTGCGGTAACCGTGCGGTCGGCTCTGTCCGGCGGCACGCTTCCCTCCCTCCGCCGCCTCGGTCTCTCGCCCCCGTCGGTCGTGTGGGTCCGAGCGGGGGTTCAGGAAAGAGCACTTTTTTCTGAACAAGCTTTAGTTGGAGCACGGAGAGAGGAGAATCATGGGTGGTCTGCACAACATCTAGGTTCTGGACCATGCTCTAGCTTTTGTTTTTCAGCTCCAGAAGACAGCAGAGAAGAGGAGGAGACCGAATTTATTCTCTCTTCCTTTCGAAGCATGGGTTCGGGAGTTGTTTTCTCTTCTTCTTCCAGTTTTGCATTATCGCAACGGGTTTTCCAACCTGTGGTCAAACCCAGACCTCGAATGCAGCATTGCCATTCTTTATGTTCAAGTTTCTCCGGTGTGGGTGTTTCAACACCGAGCACATGGAACCAAATCAAGCAATTTGCTCACAAATCGGGAAGCAGCAACAAGCTTGAAAGAAGAAGACCGGTATCTCGTACAGTAGTGGTTGCTGCAGGGGAAGTACCTGACTTTCTTCCGGCTACTTGGTATGTCAAGCTCCCACCCCTAATCCCTTTCTCCGCTCGTACTTCTCTTTGAACGCTTTATGAAAGCTCTGAAGATGCTTGAATTGTGCGAGGTTTGTTTCTAATCACGCGGAAGAATACCGATGATGATCAAGAATCTGATGACTGAGCGATGTGATCTTGAGCGCAGGACTAAGACGCGCGACGATAAAGCCATTGGACCTAGCTTCGATGTAAGCTTCCCTAAACCCTAAATTAAATCCCTAACGCTGATCTTCGTCCCGGAGTCCTAATTCCCAAAATCCCCAGAGAGAGTGTTTGCTATCTCTGAGTCGGAATATCCAGCACTTCTTTCTTTCATGATTGATTGCACTCTCCAGATCAAAAAAAGAGATTGTTTGCAACACTGATTTTGTAAATCTCTTGGAAGAGCTCACTCACTGATTTTTCATTTTGTAAGAATTGCTACAGGGCAGAATGAGCTGCTGTGAAATGATGTGAATACCTTTAGACCAGGAGGAGCTTTTTTTGCAGTGGTTTATCTGCAATTTCTTGTTAACCTTCCCATAATTTCTCGTGTGTTTTCATTTGTGTCCTTTACACATTTCTTCACCTTTGTACTTCATTGATCTTGCCTCAAAAAATCACAGAAAATTCTCTGTTGCTAATAGGGTCTCCAAAGGCATCTAGCTAGCTGTGAAACTGGAATTGGGAACTAAGGATTTTTCAACTCTTGTAATTTGATGTGAAAATGCTTGGATGCTTTTAGCCTGACATTCTGACCTATATGTGTGCTCCACATTCATGGTGAAATTTTGACAGGGAATGGGTTGTAGTTGACAGCTGAGGAGGCTGCACTTCAGCAACTCAATGCTCTTCATGACAATGACATCCCATATGCAGATCATGGTGTGGAGGTCATGTACAGGGTAATTCTTTTTTAATCTCCATTTCTCCTTCACCCACAATGCAACAGAAATTGGGACTTCATCCATGTTCACTGAAAAACTGGGACTTGTCAAATTTTTCCCTCCTTCCACTAGTTGGGTTTAGACTTTTGTGGTTTTCGAGTGCATAAAGCTTAGAAACATCAATTTGTTGTGACCACTGGAGGCTGGAAAAAGCCTATTGTCCTTTGTGTTTTCTTGGATCATTAGAGGAAGAAGGAAATGAAAGCTAAGCAAGAAAAAGGGCTATACTTTTCACAGGCAGATGTTTTAAATTATCCTGGTGGTTTTGCATTCCCAGTTTGCAGGATTTGATCCATTTAAACGCTCTGAGTATTTTGGTCCCTTCTTTGACTTAGGCCAGGTGAAACTCCACATCTCACTACTTTATTTTGCTTCCTCATCAGAACATCATTCACAAATCAAAGATCCTTGTGGTGCATGCTAGCAGATATTGAATCAATTAACTGTTTCCCATGATTTACTCAAAATAGTTATCACTGAACTCCATTTGAAGGGTAGAAACAACAATGTCATCTCTGGTCCTTGGTGGTAGCATCTGATCACTTAGAGGATGATCAGGGCGGCCTGTTGATTCAGGGGATTGAACATGGATGTTGTCTTGCCTAGTGCAGTTTCCATGTTTTCAAGTTGAATTCTAATTACTGTGGAATCACATCATGGGGATGGCAGTTTGAGAGATTTCGGCGGATCTTCCATCACTCCACATACCGTGTATTGCTGAGTCATACAGAACGGCGTGTTTTGAGCAGCCTTTATGTTAATGAGGTTTGCATTTCATTTACACTTGACTCAGCCATTATGACTGTGCCATGTAACAATTCAGTTGCACTCTGGCTGCATATGTAATGGGTAGGAACCATGTTGGTCTGCTGACTGAGAGTTAGTTACAGGCTTGGCCCTTCCTAAAGCAGGGCACAAGGGAAGGAACAAATAGAGTTTGACAGTATGACAAGTTGTTTTTCATGTTTCTTTCTCACTCTGTAATCCACTTTGGACCTTGTATGGAAAAGCTGATTGTTTCAGTTGAATGATTTGATAGTGAAATTTGTGTGTGGGGAGGGGAATTACAGCATTGTTTTAAACAAAGGGTGTGGATAAGTGGAGCTCGACCTGGTGAAGAGGAAGTCTTTGAGTTTACTCTCATTCAGGTAAATTTGGTCCTCTACTAACAATCCCAGAAGTTTAAAAGCTTTAGCTGTTTTGTATACAGAAATCTCATGTTCAAATGTTACAAATGTTGAAAAATATATAATGGAAATTTAGGGGTGAGGAATAAGGGGTCCCATGATGCTGCAACTCCCTTACAGATTTCGTTCATTGAATGGATCAAAGTCAAACAATCTTTTGTTGCTTAAATTCTTGTTCTTATTCTGCTTCAGAGAGTGGGAGGCAATTGGGATGGCTACTGGCTGACAGACGGTCTCCGCCATGATGGAAATGGAATAACTGGAGGGATTGCTTACTAACTTCTTTTCTCTGGAACTCTCTGTTCCTTTGAAATCTACTGGAGTTTGTTTTCGAGTCCTTCAATTCAGTGAATGCCTGGGAGTGGAAGACTTTCTTCTTACACCAACTTATCATATTCCCTCTCTCTCAAAACCGATTGTGTACGAAGAATTGCTTTGAGAACATGGGCACTCTTCACAAATATTGTGCACATAGACCTGATTCATTACAGATTTGTCTCTACTGGATACGGGTTGTATATTGACAATGTACAGCAACAACACATGTTAAAATGCTCCATTCCTGATAAGTGATTTTTTTCCACCACATCCATGTCTCCAATGTTGTATTTCTCAACATGATAAAAGTGCTACCTACGTCTTTACTCTCTAGCTTTGAAAACTTTTCTTTCACAAGTCACAACTAATACATAAAAAGATTTTTAACCTTTCATCCTATATTTATAAGAGGTGATTTTCTTTTTTTCAAAAGAATCATATATGGCCTGAAAAAACATGCTATGAAAACAATCCAATTATTCCCATTTATGTTAATAAAATGAAACTTTAATAAAAGAAAAATTACAACAAATATTTGGTTCATGAAACTTGACCACATATGGTTCAACAATTTGTTAAGAACAATTGAGGAATTGTAGATAAATTGTAAACCAATTCATTATTGCATTCCAATTGTTGGAATTCACATTAGAGAAACAAAAAAATTCCAAATTTTGTGTCAAAATATAAACAAATTTTGCACCAACAGAAACATTACTCACAAAAAAAATTGTTTCTAAGTAACAAAAATGCATTGATAAACTGAGTGCATGGAATTCTAATGAATGGATATGAAATCTTTGGTTTTGTCAAGTTGATGATTCAAACTTAACCATAATAGCATCTCTTAACCACAATTAATGCAACTTGTGTTGTTGGCCCAAGTGTGAACTAGGTACACCCAACTTAAATTTCCTTCCAAGACCATTTTTTAAAAATTGAATTGAATTGAATTGAATCTTTAATGACAAAAATTATTCAAAATTCAATATTTTCCACACCTTAGGTTTTAAAATTCCAAATCACCTTCATTAAATCCTATTCATTGAGGGAATTTTAGTAGTGCAAAGAGCGCACCCAAATTTCACTATGATTTTTATTTTTGATTTAAATGTAGTTTTAGTGAAAAAAATGTTCAATATTCAATAACTCCTTCACTATAGGTAGAAAAATCATGAAACCAAGTTGTTTCACCGTTATTCATTGAGGGCTTTCCAAACATTCTAAAAGTGTAGCAAGAGGCACAATGGTTTGGGAAATCTCAACATGAGAAACAAACAAAACAAACAAACTACCTTCCTTCGTAGATAGATTATGTTTTTTCTTTGTTGCCTTTCTTGTCATTATTTACATGCATAGATGAAGTGGTGAGTTTGTGTTGTTTGTACAAATTGAATTGTTGTCAATTTTCAATGACATTAACTATTTTGAAAACACATATGTGAAATCAAACTTGTCAACATCTAAAGTTTAAATTTTATAATTCTTTCAATAACCCTAAGAGTGTGTTAAAGCAAAGTTTGATTCTCATCTTCCTACTCTTTGTCTAACTTGCAAGTTCCAAAAAACCCCATGAAATTTACATATGAATGTAATTAGTTGTTTCAAAAATTTCAAGTGGTTAAACTCCTATGAAATTATCTTGGTGATGGTGAATGATTTGTGGATTGCCAAATTGTAAGAAGTTAACATCTTTTTAAAGAATGGTTGAGTTCTCAAAATTTCTTTATATGATTTTCAAAGTTGACATTTTAGGGTTTTTTAATTGTTCAAGATTATTAACAAATTTTCGGCCCATCTATTTTGTATAGTTATTGGGGTTCTTAAATATTATTAAAAATTGGTTGGCTTTTTCAAATATTTCCACTGTTGTTCAAAACTAATGTTACAATATTTCTCCCTTGTGCAACTTTCATTCCTTCACTATTTGTCAAAAAATTAATTTATTATATTCTAAAGTTCGAACTACAGTTATAATGTTCATCATTTTTTGGATAGGTTGTTTGAGTCTCGTTCTTTTAGTTGTTTGTTCATTTAATTCTCAACCTTTAACATCAAATGCATTTGGTTAGAATAATTAATAAAACACAATCAATGAATCTATGCATATGGAATCTTTTCATAATTTCACGGTACCCCAAAAACATCATTTGTCTTCTTAACTACATTCCTTGGTTTTTTCATGTGTGGTGAATCATTTGGCATGGTCAATTAGTATCTAGATTCTAAAGGAATATTAATCACACAATCTTTGCAGGTCTTGTTAAAAGTTTGTCTATTTTAATCATTTGATATATATTTTTGTGTTTAACATTGCTTCATATCAATGAATTTTTTTATGGCAAAAATTTGTTATTTTGTTGGAAAAAAGGTCTTGATCAAGATGGTTGATGGAACTATTTGGAAATTTTTCAAAAAGGTTGCCATGTTTCCATGAAGAAAGTTATGAAACCACCAAGATTTTTGGAGGATTTGGGTCGATTTCTAACTTTCTTCTTTTGAAATCATCATTTTTTAAATAACTTTTATTGGTTGGGCCACATGTAATAAAATTCCAAGATTTTTTATTTCCATGAAAAAAGTTATAAAATTGCCAATATTTTTGGAGGATTTGGGTAGATTTCTAACTTTCTTATTTTGAAATCATCATTTTTCAAAAATAACTTCTAATAGTTTGCCCACATGTAATAAAAAATTTAGATTTTCTATTTTTCTATTTGTCTTTTAGTTGTATTTGGTAAATCCTCTTATGGTTGATCATCACTTTCGGAGCAACATGAAAAAAATTGAACCGAAAAAACATTGCTTCATGTGAGTTATCTTTGGTAAAAGGATTTTGTAAATGACTTTTTTGATGTTATGTATTAATTATCAATATCCTAGATTTTTCCATTTTCATGTACCTGAATAAATACTTTATTTATGGTGGTAATAGGTTTTGTGAGCAAAGTCATATTGTGATGATTTACATTCGAAAATTTTGCAATTATGTAACATTCCAATTTTCAAATGCTTCAATATTGAATTTTTTCTTGTTTTTCTTGATGAAAATTTGCAAATAATCTACATAAATTGTATGTTTTGTGTGAATTCCATTAGTTTGAACTTGACAAAATATGCAATATTCAATAGGTAGTTATTAAGTTGGTAACAAATTTTTGTTCCAAAAAGTTATTCATAGTCTAATTAACAAGCTTGAAATTAATATATTGAAAAAATAATAACAATTGATAGAATATATTAAAATTAATCAAATGTATGCTAAAAGAATTGTTTTACAATTTTTTGGCCTTTGAAATTTTATTCAAAAGGGTGTTAATCCTAAGTGGAGAGCTTCATTAAGTTTAATTTGTTGTTTGAGATTATAACTTTTTATGACTCTCTTCTTGAATGTTTGTTGGGCCCTACCCCCACAAGGGACAAGGTCCCTCACATTGGTTTTTTGGGTTTAGAAATTGTGTAGAAAAATGTTGATTTCAAACTGGTGGAAGCAATGGAACTAGTTTGTTTGCTAGCTGGAAGTGTTTACACAAAAGGATGGTTTAAGGTTTAAAAAGATAGCGGTGAAATTAAAGTTAGGTTGTTTGTTTAGAAATTGTTTGAGCCGCCGATCCATGTTTCTCTCCTCCATGGAACTATGATGGATGGCGTCGTGATATACTTATCATTGCTCTCTAGTAGTATGTTGGTTTTGTTGTTCCCAATTTTCTTCACGCATTCCCTATTTAAATATTTCTTGACCTCCCCATGTATTTGTGTCTTCTAGTAGTTCTTTTTGGCTTGTAGGTTGTGTTAGGATTGGTTTTGTGCAATGTTTATCTTTGTTAGGGAATTCACACCCATCCCATAAAAAATGGTGGATGGTGATGGGTTTTGTGATTTGTGCATGCATTGAGGAGTCATGATTTGATACAAGTGCAACGTGCTAGAAGGTGTGGAAAAGGAAAAGACTAGAAACAAAAGGTGTTACAAAAGCTTTATACACCGTTGATAGTAATTGATGGTTGGCATGTTGCCTTCTCTACTATTTTCAAAATACATATTTTTTATGATCACAAGCTCCTACATAGATTGATGGTTTAAATGCTTTTCATTGACTTTTATTCTATTTTTTTCTAAAATTATGAAATCAGGTTCTTGTTGTTTTTAATGATTTATGGTGAACATTTTACTTGTTGTGCTTCAACCCAACATATGCTTCAGACTTACAAGCTTTGTTAAAACTTTATAGCATAGTGATGATTCAAGTTCATTTTAAATTGCTATGATATTTAATGAAGGCACTAATTTTTTGGCTTAAAATAAGCACACAGGTGGCAAAGAGCCTTATGGCAACAACATGGAGGTTTGCAATGCCTTTGTATTCCATACTAGTAGTCACTTTTGAACAATCTTAAATCCAAGCTAAAAGATGGTCATCTTTGATTTTTATGGGTTTTTGTTGTTTTTCTTCAATGAATTGCCGTGATTTTTTAGGGTTTGGGGGTTTTTTAAATACATGAACCATAGTAATAGGTTATTTTTATATTGTTTTTTTGTCTTTTTTTTACTAGTGGAATTTGAACATTGATGTTTTGTTCTTGAGAACCGGTTTCGCATATGCCGAATCATGACCAATGGTTTGTTTTGCCAACAATTTTCAATGTAGTATGGTGTCAAGGTGTTTGAACTTGAACACAATCATCTTCAAAATTGGTGGCAATTTTAATGATCAACAATATCTTATGGTTGTGCACTTCCACATAGGTTTTTTGGGATGTACTTTGAGTGTACATCCCCTTGGTATTATTATCATCACCTTTTTTCCATGTCTATGAAGTGAATAATCTAAACCTATATTGCAAGAAATTTGCAAGTGGCTTCATGGATGATAGTGGTTGTGATAACCAACATGATAACATACATGTATTTTTCATGGTATGCTCTTCCATGCTACCTCACAACTTGTAAGTACAACATCACCTTTCAAATATCTTGTCACAATTCATTTTGCTACTATGGCTTCATTAGTGCCTTTTGCCATTTTTGTGAAAAAATAAATCCTTGTCAAAATTGTGTATGAATGTGTGTATATAGTTTGTTTTATGTGGAGAGTATTCACCCTTACATGGTGGCCATCATGGCATGTGGTCTAGTTCCATGTTAGGGTGGCCCATGATTGATGTCTCCTAGCTAGGCTAATCATCCAACTCCTATGATAAACATGTGTTAGGGATGCGTGTCCTTGGGGAACAAGCATTGGGATGCTATGGCAAGCCTTATTTTTCCAAGGCAAATAAATGAAGAATTGGTGAAACTTTTGCCTAACCTAGTTATCCAATTACAATGTTAGTGTTGAGTTGATTTTTTGGTGACAATCATGGGTACATTTGAAGAGTTTCTAAGTTGTTAAGGAAATATCTTTTGTACATCTTGTCTATTTGCTATGAATTTTTTTAATTTTTTTTCTCCATTTACTTGTTTACATAATCTAACCTTACCAACTTGATGTGATAGATTCATCTATACGTAATGGTGCCGTTAATGTTGGGTTTGCCTCTAGATGTGTTTCACATGCAAAGATGTTTCTACTTTTTGAGAACTCTTGTCTGACTGATTTTCCCCATTTAGGTGGTTTTTTCATTCCATGCCCATAAAACAAGAATAAGGGAAAAAACATAAATGGTTATTTTTTGGAGCAATGATAAGACTTGGATTTATTAAAAAATTGACCATGAAATCAACTAGTTTTGTACTTCCCATTCACTCCAAGAGGTCTACATTGACAAATTTGACCAAGTAGTTTATTGTCTCCTCTTCTTCAAATTATTTCTTTTGGGCAAGACTACAATGATGTAACAAGAAGGGCAAACCTAACTTTCTCAGATGATTTTAACTAAAATATTATGGGCCTTAAGTTCATATACCAAACCAAATGGCATCAAGGGCTCAAGTAACAAACATGTCAATGTTATGTAGTTGGGATTTCAATGTTTACCATTTGCATTTGCCTTTTTATGCCACTTCTTGCATATCCTATTTGAAAGGTAAGATTTTGATTGTAGATTATGAAGGCGGTGGTTCAAAAGGTTGCAAATACCAACAAGGTAGTTAGGGTTTTCACCTTGGAAGGTTTGAGTATTTTGAATTCAATGTGTAGTGGTTGATAAATTCCACACAAAATGTCAAACAAAAAATTTGGCAAGGAAATATTTTCTTTTTAAACATCCGGTTTTTTCATGCAAGAAATGTGAAGAAAAAATGCCATATTTGTAGGAATTTTTAGGATATATTATAAGTTAGTTAATCAGTAACAATGTGGATTGTTCTATAATGTTTTAGAATTTAAAATTATAAGGTTTTGTGCAAACTCCACGTGGTATATGGTTGTGAAAATGGCAGTTGTCAATGGTATGAAATGTGTATTGCCAAGTGTTTTCATAGTGTTGGCAATAGAATGTTATCATTTATTGATCATAGATTACGAATAATAGTAAAAATTCATAACCAATTTACAGGTGGTCTTGATGTAATAATGACATGTGATTTTTATCAAACACATCCAATTCAAGATTCATGGATTTTTTCATTGAAAAATATTGGATTTAATATTTTAGCAACAAAGTTTTTGGCATGAAAATGTAAAATGTTACAAATTGCACAAAATTATGAGACAAAATTATATTCATTTTATTAACATTTTAAATAGGTTTTGAACTACTTCACAAAAAAATGAAGACATACATTTTATGAACAATTATTGTTTAAAACCACCACTAATGGATAACACATTACCACATTTATTTTACACAAACCTTAAAACCATTGCCCATAACAAAATTGCATATGACAAAACACTTGGTGAAACATTTAAATTTTTTGCAGAAGATATTTATTTTGAAACATGTCCTTGTTTCAAATAGTCAATGTTACCATTTCATATTAATAGCCTCCATCATGAATTGTTACTTAAAAAAAATATGTTAGTGGAATTGTGTGCTAGTAATTATGCAACATCCGATGGTCTTATTAATGGTGCAAATGGCACCTTTCAAGAATATATAGAAAATAATCCAAAACCATTGATTTGGATACATTTCTATAATCCACAAATTGAAATAAATACATGTATCAAAAACTTTCAGATTTACAAACAATTCCTTACAATTGACAAGAAATAAACACTAATAAAACAAAAAATTGCAAAAATACAAATCGGTAGTAATCTTTCTCATATCATCACAAAAATTCAATTTCCCATCCAATTAAGTTGCAGTGTGCACTATTCATCAAACACAAGGTTTAATTTTTTATCGTCTTACATTTGATCCAAGCGGTGTAACAAAACATGGTCTAACATATATTGCAATATTTCAAATCTGTTCTAAAAAAACATTTATATTTACTTTCTCCATTGTGGACAAAGATTTCCAAGTAGATACTTTTGTACAAGAAGAAATGCATTATTTAAAAACAACAACACAATACGAAATAACAATTGCCTCTTTAAAATCCTATCATAAAAAAATTATTATCATACAATCTTTAAATATTCATTCTTTTAAATTATATTTTCAAAACATTCTTAATGATCCAAATTTATTTTCATCACATATTCTTTGTTTAAATGAAACAAAAATACAAAATATTCAAACACATCAAGAAATTTTTAATGCTATTTCAAATAAATTCAAAATAAATTCATGTTATGACCAACATGGCACAATGATATCATATGATACAAATATGTTTTTATCACATACATTTTCAAAAAATAAATTCAAGCACTGAATTTCTCATTGTTTTTTCAATGAAAACACATGACAAGCTTTATACATAATTGTAATTTACAAATCACCACAAATGAATGTAACTTTTTTCATTTCCATTTTAAAAAACATAGTTACAAAGATTCCTACAAACTATCCAACCATAAATTGGTGATTTTAACATAAACATGTTGACAAATACAATTGAATCAATAAAGTTACAAAATTACATGAATACCCATGATTTCCATATTATATTTATACAAAACAACACCTAATAATACACAAATCAACCATACATGAATCAATGCATGAACACAACAATGTCATACTAGATCAACACAAGCTTATTGAACAAATCATAACCCTATATACTTTGCATTCAAATTACCTAACCATATTTCTCAATTTATTATACCATCCATTAATGAACAAACTTCAAACAAAAAAAAATTCCAATTCGAATAAAATTACAAAAATTTCTAACTTTTTAAACAAAATCTTAATGACTTTTTACTACTTCAATCATTTAAAAATATATGTGCATATATTGTCATCTAAAACGTTTAAATTATCTTATTTTAGTGGTATTTTTTTGTCATTATAACACCATATCATTAGAAAAAAAATACATATTACACTTTTTTATTATATTTCATTTATTCATCATGGAGATTAAAAGCCCATTATTTTTTTTTCTTTTTGGCTTTTCATGAAATCTTTTCATAAATCACCAATTAATTTAAAAACTCAACATCTTCCATTCAATGATGTCATTAAAAATATATGTAAAATATTTGAATATAAACTTGATATTTGAAATAACACTAACAATCCATCACATAATTTACATTCCCAATTACAAGACTACACCAAAAACCATTCAATGAATGGATGCAAAAATTTAATTATTCTTCAATTACATTAAAAAAATCATCAATTTATTTTCCATCTGATACTGAATTGATTGTCATCAAAAGGTTTCCAAAAATATCAATTTCTTTTTCCATTATTTTGATTCTTTTTATTGGTAGGGCCCACGTGTCACTTGACGCCTTGTTTGCTGCATGGTTGCTTGAGTAGAGGAGACCCACCATTTTGTAAGAATACAAAATGTAGAGATTGGACTCTCTATTATATATAGAAGGCCCTGAGTAGAGTCCCTTCCATAATTCGAGAGTTGTGCACGAGGCCGGCCGGTAGGCCAAGGGAACAGGTTGAAAATTACGGACCGAGGGAACAGGTCGAAAATGATGGAAGGGCCTGTACTCAGGTCATTTTCCTACATAAAGCAGAGCTGGGGATTTTGCACTTTTTAGAAATAGTGACAGGCTGGCTGGTACCTTCCACCTCAGAAGATCTCACTTGCTGAAAACAAAACAGGTTTCTTCAGGCAGGTAAGGGAGCTGAAAATACAAAGGATAAATTCAAGCAGTGCTTCACGTCTTTTAAACACACTCCGAGTCATGCCCTAGGATTTTTTTAAAATTTTTATTGTGGAAAGAGGGTCAAACTCAAAAAGATTCAACGTCCAATGAAGTTCCAAAAAAGCAATGAATTCACAGAAACCACCACCCTGGTGTAGCAGCTACACTCCTTGTATATACACTACTCACTCCCTCAGAAAGTGGGGATCAAAATGAAAACTACTTAAGTACCTATACATGGTTCATTCCATAGTCTCTCTACTCTCTACTTCTACAATCAGAGCCAACAACAAAAACACCATTGAAATCAAGGGAAGGATTTTGAGTCTTGAGGTATTTTAGGGTTAGGTTTTTAAGAACGGCAAAAAATTGAGTGTGGAAGGTAGTTGGGTTTTGGGGGGGGGGGGGGGGGGGGGGGTGTTTTTATCTTGCCGGCGAGTAAGCAACACAAAAGAAAA
>Ga0116227_10013216_pt1 | contig 13064 bp, 13 predicted proteins | sample S1TSphgellanicum_FD_89693 | JGI IMG/M metagenome (GOLD analysis project Ga0116227, IMG submission 89693) | Host-associated microbial communities from peat moss isolated from Minnesota, USA - S1T2_Fb - Sphagnum magellanicum MG | ecosystem: Host-associated > Plants > Peat moss > Unclassified...
CGGCACAAACCCCAGCCCGTGCGAAACGCTTCTGGCATCATCGCGAACCGGCCCCGCCATCGGGTCATTCACCGCCCAGGGCAAATACCAGGTCTCGGCATTTTCATCCCAAACACGCTGAAACCAATAGACGGTTCCCGCATCAACGCCCTCATAGCCCTGCGCCGTGAGGTCCGCCCCCGAAACCTTATATTTCTCCGTCATCCGGCTCAGCGTATCCGGTGCCAGCGCGTTCCAGACGGGCACCAGATACAGGCTCTCCAACACGGAAAAAAACACCCGGCCCAGCAACACCCGCATCAACACCGCAACCGACCCGACCGATCCACGGATTGCGGCGTCGATCATCACCTCATTCAGCCGGGTCTCGGTCATTACATCGGCCAGATGCCTCGCCTGCGCCAGATCCGCGCATTCCACCGCCGGAAAATGTGCCGCGCTGAACAGCAGCGCCACGGAATCCTCGACCACCACGCGGCAAAGACCATAACGCACGGAAGGCCGGCGCATTCGCAGCGGGATATATTCACCCGCCCCGTTGCGCTCCTCATGGAACTGATAAGGCAGGTTATCGTAAATCGTCCCATCCAGGACGCGCCTAAGAATATCCAGCCTTGCCACGCGTGCCGGCATCGCGACATCCCTCGGCACCGAGTCACAAATCGTCTCGAACATTCAGCCTCACCGTTCAGAATTTGTGTTACCGCGCGAGCAGCGCCACGGTCATCCGCCGCGCCGCCTGCGCGCCCGTTGTCGCCAGCGTATTCACCGCGCGCGAGAGCGCATCCACCTGATCATCCTTCGCGGAATCCGGAAACGCGCTGATCTCAGCCAAAAAATTCTCATTCCAGGGTGCCGCCAACAGGCTGATATTCCCCGCATCCACCTGCGTCGCTGCGGGCATCGCCCGTGTCACCTTGGGCCCCGTCTCAGGCGTCGCCACAATATGGAACCCCACGAGATGCCTGCTCAACATCGCAATCTGCGCCGCGCCCGCCTGCCCTGGGTCCTGCGGCAGAGAAATCACCGTGCACAAACCATCCGCCTTCGCCGTCGCCAGTATCCTCGCCTCCACCTGCGCCGGTGCGCCCTGAAACCGCACGACATCCAGCACCACAAGCTGGCTTGCCGCCGTTTCACCCAGCTTCAGCCCAACCGTATAATCAGGATTCCGCCCCGCACCCGGCAGGGTCGCGGCCAGATCCCACGCTCGAACGCTCCGAAGGCAAACCGGCGCCTCCGCCAGTACGTGAATCTTCCCAGCCGTGAACAAGGCCGCTTCCGGCGGCCTCGGGTCCTGCTGATACATCGCGGCAAAGGCGCGCTCGCCAACCTCGGCCCGCCGCCGCCCTATCGCCGCCTCATCCTGCCATTCGGGCCACAGCACCTCGCCCGGTCGCCGTCCCAGCGCATCCGCCTCCCCCGCAATCGCAGGCAGTTTTAAGCAGGACCAGGCCCGCTCCGTCGCCAGCAGCCTCGCCGCCAGATCATCCTGGTGCCAGCGCGTCATAATCAGCACAATCCGCCCGCCCGGTTTCAACCGAGCCGAAAGCTCGGCCCGATACCAGTCATACAGCGCATCGCGCATCGTCTGGCTTTCCGCATCGGCCCAGGATTTTACCGGATCATCGATCACAATCAAATCCGCACGCCGCCCCGTAATCGGCCCGCGCACCCCCGCCGCGAAATACTCGCCCCCTTCCCGCACCGAAAACCTGGCAGAAGCCCGGCTCTCCGGTGTCAGTTTCAGCCCCAGCAGCTCGCCGTGTTCAACCACCGTGCTCCGAACATGCCGCCCAAAATAATCCGCCAGTGAGGCGGTGTGCGCCGTCGCGATAATCTGGCTCTCCTTGTGCAGCCCCAGAAAATACGCGGGAAATAAAACCGAACCATAGGTAGACTTTGCAGAACCCGGCGGCATCTGAACCATCAGCCGGTCGCAGCTTCCGTCCGCAACCTCCTCTAACTTCGCGATCAACAATTCATGATGCCGAGCCGGCGCTTTAGAGAGACGTGCCATCGCATGACGGGCAAAGCCCAAAAAGCCCGCCTTGCCGCTCATTGATTTTAATGCCGTACCCTGCGGTGCGCGTCAGTCATCAGTATGACAAGATGTATATGCCAAAACGGGGCATATGGGCAAGCATAAAATAACGTTTAGTTAGAAAAAATAACTTAAGAACGACGTGTGCCTAAAACCCATAAGCCAGGCCGAATATCGAGTTGACCTGCAAGCTAGTGCTGAGCGGCTCATACCCGCCCGCCGCGTCGGGTTTGGAACCGGTATAGCCATAATGGGTAAGTCCGAGCCCAGCGAAAGCGTGCCAGGAATCATCCAGGCGGTAATCCGCGTCCAGCGAAACCCGCTCCTCAGCGCTGGTCCCAAAGTCGCCAGAAAAATTCTCTGCCGGCACGGACACGCTGCCGCCAATCACGGCAAATCCCTCTGCAGCGGCACTCACCACCAAAAGCGGCGTCGCCGCCACGTCGAGCTTGATGCCCCCGCCCAGCATTCCCGCCTGATAATACTCGCCATACCCGTCAGGCCCGCCGACATTACGGTACCAATTCTGATACCCACCAGCCGCATAGGGAATCACCTCCACGCCCTCGCCCACCGGCCGTCCGAGGCCGAGCCTTACGATGGCGGTATTGAAGTAGCTGGTATCGGATGCGTCGTAGGGTGTATTTTGCCCATCCTGTAAATTTCCGCGATATCTCAGCAATCCGGCGGAAAAATTATAGCTGACGCTGGCATAAAGATCGGGCCAGCCGAACTGTCCGGGCATCGTAGGCGTCAACGCGCTTACCCCGCCCTCAAGCCCCAATAACGCCCCGGATTCGGTGTCCTGCGGGTCGATATTTTCCTCATAGCCTGCATAGCCCGCGGTCACGCCGATATGGACCGTGGTTTCGGCCGCGCTGATCGCGGGCGCCGCAGCGCAGGCGGGCAGCACTGCGGCCAGTGCCACCATGCCTCCCCACAGCGCTGCGCTACCCCATCCCAACCGCCTAGTCTCCGCTAAAAACCAAGCTGTTTCGTAACAAAACGGAAAGCCTGCAAACAGCGTAAAAATGTCACAGTTCGATGCATTCGCGCCTCGGTTTCGCCATGTTCCACGGCCAATCCTAACGCCAGACGGCAAAGGATTGATTTCCAACCCGTCCGGACCGAGTTTATCATTTTGAAAAGGACGCCTAACTATCCTCACAATCACGAGAGAAGGATCAGACCCAATGCGACGCATCATCCCAGCCGCTGCCGGATGGGTTGCCCTGGCGATCACCCTGACAGGCTGCATCGTCGCCCCGGCGCCGCGCCCCCGGCCAGTCGCCTATTACCCGCCGGCCACCTATTACCGTCCGCCGCCACCCGTGTATTATCGCCCGCCGCCGGTCTATTACCGCCCGCCGCCGCCGCGGCCGCCAGGCGTATCCATCGGCGTTAACATCAATTAAACGAATTAAGCGCAGAGCGCTGCGGCAATCAGGCGAACCGCCTGCCCGTGCCAGCGCTGGACCGTTTTATGGTCCGTCCCCAACAGCGTCGCCAACCGGCGCCAGGAGTATAAATGCCGCCGCGTCAGCGGGTGCACCAAGGCGCGTGCCCCAATGATGCGGCGCAGCATGTATTTCTCTTCCGGTATCAGCGCCAGCCAGCCGAAGGTTTCATCCATCAGGCTGATCTCGCCCGCACTCGGCATCGGCGGCAGCGCAGCCGCCCGTTCCCAGCCATAAGCCTCCAGCGCGGTATGCACGACATCAAATTTCATCTGCCGCAACTGCGTTGAATATCCGCGTGCCGGCAGCGCCACCAGCGTGGCACCCGCGGCCTCCAGCCGGCGCACAACCTCCTCCGCGCTCAGCTTCTGCGCCGGCGGTATTCGCTTCGCCGCCGCAATCACATTCACGCCGGAGGAAAGTACCTCCTTGGGCTTTAAAACGCGCACGATCGTGTTCATGAAGACTCTCCTTCCGGATAGGGTTCATCCGACAACAAACCCCAGGTTAGCGGATGCCCGGCCCGCAACGCACCGCGATTTGGGTCCTCCGATACAACCTCACGGCTCACCGGCGCCGCAACTTTAACAGGCGCAAATGCGCGCAAACGCCGCCCACGCTCGATCACCGTATTTCGGGATAGTCCAAGCGTACGGCCAATCTCCGCCCATGTCGCACCAACACCGCGCATCCGGCAGATCGTAAAATCCGCAGCCTCCGTCCATTTTCTTGCCTCGGGCATCGCCAGCTCCTGCATCGATGCCTTTTTGTTAGTATAACTAACCTTTTGCGTCAAGAAATACTAACGTGGCGTTGCGGACCTCAGCGTGTTAGAATGCGATATGGCATCAAAAAAGCAGCCCCCCGCCGAGACTGTCGGCGCCCGGATCAGAGCCCTTCGGCTTGCCGCCAATCTGACGCAGGACGAATTCGCGGCAAAATTGAACGTCTCGCGCTCTGCCATCGCGCAATGGGAGACGGATCGCGCCGGACAGGTGCGCGACAATATGGAACGCATCGCCAAAGTTCTGAACACATCCCTTGGCTATCTCGTCTCGGGCGAAACCGGATCGTTGCTGGGCGATGAGCTTGCCCTAATGCGGCTCTACCGCGCTTGTTCGACCGAAGACCGCCGCATGCTGCTTCTCACCGCAAGGCGTCTTGCGCGCAGCTAACCCGCGGCTAGAGTGCGAAGACATTAAGTTGAACCGCTCGCGGTTCAACTTAATGTCTGAATCGCCCTCTAAGCTGTGATCTAGCTTTGTTTCTGAAGCTTTGTTTCTGAGGGCGATTCAGGTTTTCGGCTTGCTCAAGCCAGCAGACCTCAAACGATCGCGCTCTAGCTTATCTCGCCCGCGCCCAATATCCGCAACTCCCGGTATACGCCGCCGTCGCGTGAAAAATGCGGATTGTAAAACGGATCGAACGGCAGCACATCCGCATGGCGCTGCCGCATCACCTCATTTTCGAACATAAACCGGGCAATTTTGTTTTCATCGAAATCATCCCCCCGGCTGATGCTCTCACGGTGCTCGGCAACGGCATCTGGCGTATAGACAATCTGCCACCCCGCTTTGCCCAGCTTCACGCATAGATCGACATCGTTAAAAGCGACGCTCAGCTCAGCCTCATCAAATCCGTCAACCGCGTCGAACGCGACCTTGCGCACCAACATGCATGCAGCCGTCACGGCAGAAATCTGCTGCGCCGCCATCCCGCGCATCACATAACCCGGCGCCCTCTCGGGAATCCCCCGGAAAGCATGGTCGGCCACGCCGCCTACCCCCAGCACAACCCCCGCATGCTGCACAGTTCCCTCCGGATACAGCAATTTGGCGCCCACCGCGCCAACTTGTGCACTCGCCAGGCATTCATCCAACATGGTACGGAGCCATAACTTTTCGCGAACGATGACGTCGTTGTTCAAAAACAACAAATAGTTGTACCGCGCCGCGCGCGCACCGATGTTATTGATCCTGGAATAATTGAACGGTTCGGCAATCCTCAAAACGCTGGTATCCAGCAAATTCGCCTGCTCTGCCGTAAATGCCTCCGCCTCGGGCGAGATGGACCAGTTATCCAGCAGAATAATCTCGTATTCCACCTCCGCCGTATGCCGCCTTATGGCGTTAACACATTCACGTGTCATTTCCACGCGTTCCCGGAACGGAATCAGAATGGATACGCGCGCCGCCTTCCGCGTAGCGGCGGGCGGCTTCCATCTTACCTGATAACAGGTCAGCCCATCCCGGCTCGCCACCGCAGCCGGCAGGCCCCGCCGCTTCAAATGCGCCGCCACCGCCGCCGCCCCTGCTCGCACCGCCTCAGGCTTCGCCGCCGAACCTCCCGCCGCCGTCGAATTTCCAGATTTGCGCCAATGATAAAGTATTTCGGCCACGTGATGGATCTGCTCCGGCGCGACCATCTCACAGATGCGCAGCAGAAAATCATGGTCCTGCGCCCCGTCAAACCTTTTATCCAAAAAGCCCGCCTGCCGGACCAGCTGCGCATCCACCATCACAAAATGGCAGATGTAATTTACCTCAAGCAAAAACCGGTAGTTGAAATCCGGCTTGAAATGCGGCTCCGAGAGCGCACCGGCGCGATCGATCTTGTCTTCGTCGGAATAGAGCAGTTTCGCCCCGGTCGCCGCCTGGGCCCGGAGCATGATCTCCAGCGCGGCGCGCTCCAACACATCATCATGGTCGAAAAACGCGATGAACTGCCCGTCAGCCTTTTGCAAACCGGCATTCGTCGCCTCGGCGATGCCGGCATTTTTCGGCAAAGCCAGATATTTGATCCGGGCATCGGCCGTACCCAGATGCCGCATCGTCTCGCTTAACCCGGCATCACCGCTGGCATCATCCACCAGCAGCAGTTCCCAATGCGGATAGCTCTGGGCACGCACTGAATCGACGGCCGCCAGAAACGCCCCAATCTCCGGCCGGTATACCGGGCATATGATCGAGACGAGTGGATCGCCGTCCGGCAATGCGCCATACCGCGCCGCCGCCCGCACCGCCGCCAAGGGCAAGGATATCGCGGCCCATCGCGCATAATCGCTCAGCAGATAACGCTCGCCCGGCAGCGCCGCCTTCAGCTCCCGCCGTAAATGATACGCAAAGCTGAACAATTCATCCGCCTGCGCAATCAATGCCGAGATCCGCGCGCGCTCGCTATCTTCGGGAAAGGTGATCTCCACCGGGCTCCCCTGCAACTCCTGGCGCCCAGGCATCGCAAAAAATCGGAATGCCACCCGTTTGCGGCTGCGCAAAGCCGGCGGCGGCGAAAACGTAAAGCCGCAGGCCGCCTCGCAGCCCATCGCCAGCGCCACATCCGCACGATACTGGTCCGCCACCACCTCGCCCACGGGCTGCCCGTCCGTCGTCACCAAGATCCGAACATTGCCCAGCTTCGTCTTCGCATGATCGTCGATATTCAGCGCCCAGCCCTGGAGGAGCCCGTCAATCATCCCATCCACGGTTCCCTCGACCCGAACCGGCTTCATCAAACAAAAATGGAATGCGGCCATCCCCGTCCCGCCGCGCGTGGTCATCGTCAACGATGCGCCATCCAGCGCGGCAAACCTCAAAACATGCCGTAACCCGTCATGATATCGGACAGGAAGGCTGTAATAAAAACCGATGCGCCGATGCGGCAATTTCAACACCGCCGCATCCTCGCGCTGCAAATCGCAATGAATGACGTCTACGATCACGTCATCGATCAGCACCCGCACACGGCAACTCTGGCCGGGGCTGGCGAAATCCACGACCCAGCCGCCCAGCCCCGCCTCGTCGATACGGTTAACAAAGCCCACAACTTTGCTTGGCGTCTCCAACGCCTTCTGCGGCTCGGGCTGGCGCATCACGCGCGCGGGCGCGGCTTGCCTCGGCATATTCCTGCGCTAACGCGCCCCGGCAATTTCGGAGAGCAATTCCTGCGTGGTGATCTGCCGGCAATACCCCGCATTATTCGCCAGCGCGTTATCATGCCGCGCCTGGCTCTGCGTGGCGCAGCCATCCGTGACCACGCTCACCAGATATCCCAGGTCGCACGCATCCCGCACGGCTGAATCAACACATTGGTCCGTCAAAGCCCCCACCACAATCAGCTGCTTCTTTCCCAGATTTCCGAGAACGTAATGAATGTTGGTCGAAATGAAAACAGAGGAAGATGTCTTGGTGAGCACAATCTCGTCACCCCGCGGCGCCACCTCATCCATCACCTGCGCATCATGCGAGGATTTAGGACAGAACATCCCCGATATTTTATAATCCAGGCTCAAATCCCGCCCATCCTCGGTCAGGCTCGCCATCACGGTATAAATCACCTCAACCCCCGCCGCCCGGCAGGCCGCCAGCAGCTTCTGAATATTCGGGATCACGCGCCCGCGCATCTCGCGAAAGAAAAACCCGTATTTCCGCTCGATCTCTGCCGGCTGCATCCCGGCGGCCTGCCCGCCCTGCTCCATCGTATAATTCTGCACATCGATCACCAGCAACGCCGTCTGGCCCGGCACGACCGGCACGTTCCGGCTCAACCCAAAATCTTTCACGCCTTGCCCTCCTTGGCCTGCTCAGCCATCAATCGCGCCGCCGCAGCCGGCAGCAGCCGCGCCAGCCGCGCCGCCCATTCCGCCTGTCCCGGCGCATCCGCGATCAGATCCTGCCGGATTTCGATTTCCACATAATCCAGCCCGCGCGCTTCCGCATGGACGGGCACGCCGTAATCCGTCTCATCGCTCACCCGGTAGGGGTCATTCTCCGCGACCACCAACCCGCCCTCTTCGCGCAGCAACGCCGCCAGCAGATGCGAGAAGCGCGGCCTGCGATGATAAAGCACCGCAACATGCATCCCCCGCGCAGCACCCAGATAAACCGGCGTGAAACTATGCATGGCGACATAAATCGGTGGCCTCGTCCGCCGCGCCCCAATCAACTGGTCGATCTGCGCGTGATACGGCTCAAAAATTGCCTGGCGTCGAAGACGTTTATCGGCCTCGCTCAGCGCTGCGTTGCCGGGTATCGGCGTCGCCTCGCTCACCTCCGGAAAAGCACTCGGCCATGAAGGCTGGCGGTTACAATCCATCACGAGCCGTGAGTAATTCTGCAACACCGCCGGCGCCTGCAAGGCCGCAGCCAGCTGGCGCGTCACCGCCGCAATCCCGATATCCCAGGCGATATGCCGCTCCATCTCGGCGGCACTCACCCCCATATCGCCCAGCGCCCGCGGCACGGCGCGCCCCGCATGGTCGGCGGTCAGCAAAAACGGGCTCTCGGCCGCCGGATTCAGGACCGTAAAAACCGGCGCCTCGTCATCCTCAAGCAATCTCATGCGGCCCTCCTCACGGACGCCAGATAATCCGCTCCGGCGCCTTGCTTTTTGGATCATATTCCAGAATTTCGCCATTGTTCACGGAAACCCCTGTCAGCGCCAGAATAAATGCCCAATGGCTGACCAGCAGCGTCGTGCCGCTATCCTCTCGCGCCGCCATCACCTCCCGGAATGTGTTCGCCCGCTCAATGGTTTCCTCAGATGTCTCAATCCCGTCCGGCCACCATTGCGCGGGCAGATGGTCAAAATCATGATGCGGAAAACGTTGCGCCAGCAAGTCCGGATGGCTCCCGATATCGCACACAAACGCCGCCCGCTCGCGCACTTCATGCATGATCTCCACCGGCACAGGGTGCACCGCCAATATCGGCTGCGCCGTTTGCAGCGCCCTTGTGTAGGGCGAGATGATGATGCGCGTGATCTTCACCCCGGCCAGCTGCCGAGAAGCTGCCTCCGCCTGCTCCAGCCCCAGCGGAGTCAGTTCCGGGTCCTCGATCCCAGGGTCGCGCCGTGTCTCGGTGAAATGTAGGTTGAAGTAACTTTGCCCATGGCGAAGCAGGAACATGAAAAGTCTTTCAGGCGCGTTAATGTTGCCGACAAGGATGCATGGACGTATGTCGTAGAATAGTCATCAATTGGCTAGGGGCTGGTCGTACCGGGTAAAGCAGTTTTTGCTGTGCAACCCAGAACGTGAACCCGCCTCGGATCGAACCTTCAGAGGGTAAATTGCAGGCTAACGCGTTACAGGGGCTGGGGGATTTTCCGATCGCCCTTATCATTTTCGCGGGGATCGCGCTGTTCCTCGTGCTTCGGCTGCGCAGCGTCCTTGGCAAGCGAGTGGGCTTTGAAAAACCACCTATTGCCCCCGGCCAGATGCCGGGCTTCGGCACCGGCCCCATCCTCGAGGGCCAGGCCATGCCCGCCCAAACCGGCCGCTCCGTGCCGGACCCGCGCTCCGCACTGGGCGAAAGGCTGATGCAGATCGTCAACCGGGACCGAAATTTCGACCCGCCGAAATTCCTGAACAACGCCGAGGCTGCCTTTCGCACCATCGTCACCGCCTTCGCTGCCGGCGACCGTGCCACGTTGAAAACGCTGCTGACCGAGAGCGTCTACCACACCTTCGAATCCGCCATCGCCGCCCGCGAAGCGGCGGGTGAGCGCCACCGCACGGAGATCAAATCCATCCTCTCCGCGGTCATCGAGGATGCCGAGCTGCTCGGCGATCAGGCGGCGATCATCGTCCGCTTCACCTCCGATCAGGTGAACGTCACGCTGGATGCGAGCGGCGCGCCGGTCATCGGCACCGAGGCGATCACGGAAATCGTCGATCTCTGGACCTTCGAGCGCAATTTGAAGAGCAGCGACCTTGCCTGGCTTCTCTCCGCCGCGCGCAGCGGCTGATCCTATGCGCCGCCCCTGGTTTCTGCCCTTTCTGGCGCTCGCCGGCTGCGTTCCCCCGCAAACCGGCGGTGCCCCGCCCGCGACCGTCGCCAACACCCCCGCCAACGCGCTCGCCATCAGCGCCCTGCCCGGCTGGAACAGCGATGATACCGCCGCAGCGCTTGCGGCCTTCGTGCAAGGCTGCAAGGCGCTGTCCCTCATGCCGCCCGACCAAAAGCTCGGCGGCACAGGCACCGCGGCGCAGACCGCGGGACAGGCGGGACTCTGGCAAAATACCTGCAACGGCGCGGAGGACGTCGCCCCGGGTGACGAGGCTGGGGCCAAGAGCTTCTTCCAAAGCTATTTCGTGGCCTATCAAATCACAGGTCAGGCCCTCGTCACAGGCTATTTCGAGCCCGAATATCCTGGCTCCAAAAACCTCGCCCCCGGCTATAAGGTGCCGCTTTACGCTAAACCGGCGGACCCGGACCTCGCCAACCTGCCCCGCGCGGCCATCGACGACAACGCGCTCTACCGCAAAGCCCCCGTCACCGCCTATCTGGCAGACCCGGTGGACGCCTTCATGTTGCAAATCCAGGGTTCGGGCCGCATCCTCCTGCCGGACGGCCACACGCTGCGCGTCGGTTTCGACGGCCAGAACGGTCAGCCCTACACGCCCATCGGCCGCATCCTGGTCGCCAATGGCGATCTCACCGCCAATAATGTCAGCTTTCAGAGCATCTCCGCCTGGCTGAAAGACAATCCCGATCAGGCCCAAGCCATCATGGAGCAGAACGCCCGCTACGTTTACCTCAAACCCCTCGGCGGATTGCCGGATGACGAGGGCGCCCCTGGCGCGCTCGGCGTGCCGCTCACCGCAGGCCGGTCATTGGCGGTCGATACCTCCGTGATCCCGCTGGGCGTCCCCGTCTTCGTCTCCACCACCAACCCGCTGACCCGCGCGGCCATGAACCAGCTCGCCATCGCCCAAGATACGGGCGGCGACATTCATGGCGCCGCCGCCGCGGATCTGTTCTTCGGCGCCGGCCCGGAGGCCGAGGCCATCGCCGGCTCTATGCAACAGCCCGGCACGCTCTATATCCTCCTGCCAAGGCCAGCCCCCACATCATGACCCAGAAGCCGCGCGTCGCCCTGTTCGTCACCTGCCTGGTGGACTTGCACCGGCCCAGCGTCGGCTTTGCCAGCATCGCGTTGCTGGAACAGGCGGGCTGCACGGTGGAGGTGCCGCGCGCCCAGACCTGCTGCGGCCAACCGGCCTATAATGCGGGCGATCGCAACACCGCGCGGGAAATCGCGCTCGGCATCCTTACCGCCTTCGCCGCCTATGATTACGTGGTGGTCCCGTCGGGCTCCTGCGCCGGAATGCTCGCCAAACATATGCCACATCTGTTCGACGACGACCCCAATCTCCGCGCCGCCGCCGATGCGCTCGCCGCCAAAACGCATGAGCTGACGAGCTTCCTGGTCGACATCATGCATTTCCGCCCGGCCCCGCCTGCCCTCCCGGTCATTGCCACCTATCACGATTCCTGCGCCGGATTGCGGGAGCTGGGCGTCAAAGCCCAGCCCCGCGCCTTGCTCGCCACAACCCCGGGACTCTCCCTCACCGAAATGGCCGATCCCGAACTCTGCTGCGGGTTCGGCGGCACATTCTGCGTTAAATACCCGGATATTTCGACGCGCATGGTCAGCGATAAAATTGCCGATATCACCGCAACCGAGGCCAGCCTCCTCCTGGCCGGCGACATGGGGTGCCTGCTGAACATGGCGGGCCGCCTCACGCGGGAAAATTCGCCCATCGAAATCCGGCATGTCGCCGAGGTCCTGGCAGGCACCACGCCGGACACGCCCTCGATCGGCCGTTCCGGCTGACCCGGCGATGTACCTTGCTACCCAGACGCCAACAAGCTAAAGCGCCAGAATGGCGACATATTGGCCCGCGTGAACCGAATTTCACCCGATCTTAACGGCTCCAAAGAACGTTTGCGCATTGGCGCCCTCATCGGCGTTCTGGGCGTGGTTTATGGAGATATCGGCACCAGCCCGCTCTATGCCCTCCAGGCGAGCCTCGGCTATTTCACCAAATCCGGCCTGCAATACGACGATATATTCGGTGTCCTTTCGCTCATCTTCTGGGCGCTGATCATCACCGTGACCTTAAAATACGTCACTTTCGTAATGCGCGCGGATAATCACGGCGAAGGCGGCATCCTGGCCCTGATGGCGCTGGCGCAGCGCGTCGCCAAATCTGACCAGACCCGCAGCGCGCTCGGCATCATCGGCATCGTCGGGGCCGGCCTGTTCTTTGGCGACGGCATGATCACCCCGGCTATATCCGTGCTCTCCGCCGTGGCCGGACTCGAAGTCGTCTCGCCCAACCTGTCGCCGGCCGTGGACCCGATCTCGCTGGTCGTTATCGTTATTCTGTTCCTCTCGCAACGCCGGGGCACCGGCAGCATGGGCCGCGCCTTCGGCCCGGTCATGACCGTCTGGTTCCTCGTCATCGGCCTGCTGGGCCTGCTCCAAATTCTGCATCACCCTTTCGTGCTGAAGGCGCTCATCCCGACCTACGGGTTCCGCTTCATCCTCCGGCACGATTATCTCGCCTTCATCGCACTGGGCGCCGTCGTCCTAGCGGTGACCGGCGCCGAAGCTTTATACGCGGATATGAGCCATTTCGGCCGCCGCCCGATCCGCGCGGCCTGGACCTATTTCGTGCTCCCCTGCCTGCTGCTGAATTATTTCGGCCAGGGCGCGCTCGTCATCGCGACACCTTCGGCCATCGACAATCCGTTCTACAAGCTCGCCCCGCACGCGCTGGA
>Ga0116227_10013217_pt1 | contig 13064 bp, 11 predicted proteins | sample S1TSphgellanicum_FD_89693 | JGI IMG/M metagenome (GOLD analysis project Ga0116227, IMG submission 89693) | Host-associated microbial communities from peat moss isolated from Minnesota, USA - S1T2_Fb - Sphagnum magellanicum MG | ecosystem: Host-associated > Plants > Peat moss > Unclassified...
CATTTCGAACGCGGTTTTCGTGTACGGTACGGTTCGTAACGTCCCATCGTTGCAAGAGCCGGTGGGGCAAGAGGGCATCACGAGCGTTCTCGACGGCATCTTCGACTACGGGTCGCAAACCAAGGATCGCCTCGCTTTCGAGCGCGCGCAGGACGACCTCGATTCCACCGTCGAGCCGGGCACGGACTTCGGTCTGCAGACGACGCCGCGGTCGTTCGATCGCGCGGTCGAACTGCTCGCAGAAAGCGAACTGCAGCCTCGTTTCGATTCCCAAACCTTCGAACTCGCGCGCCGGCGCGCCGCCGAAGAGCTCGCGACCGCGCTCAACGGTTCGCACACCGCGGCCCTGATCCGCGCGGCCGAAAAACTCTTACCGCCGGGCGACCCGGAATTGCGCCGGCCGAGCCTCGACGAACTTCGGGACCTAAGCATCTCGGACGCGCGCGACTATTACGCCAAGGTCATGCGGCCGGATCTCGCAACGATCGTCGTCATCGGCAACGTCGCGCCCGAAGCCGCGCGCGCGACGATCGCCCGTGCCTTCGGCGGTTGGCTTGCGACCGGAACTCCGCCGGATCTGGACTTGCCGCCCGTACCGGTCAACGAACCGGGCGATGTGAAGCTGACCTTGCCGTCGTTCGGGCAAGATAGCGTGACGCTCGAGCAGATCGTCGCGCTCACGCGCGCGTCGCCGCAATATTATCCGCTGCTCCTCGGTAACGCGATCCTCGGCGGCGGCTCGGGTGGACCCGAGCAGAGCCGGCTCTTTCGCGACTTACGTCAGAACGCGGGATTGGTGTACAACATCTCATCGACTCTTTCGGCCACGAGTTCGCGGGCGAAATTCACCGTCGACTTCGCGTCCTTGCCGCAAAACGAAGCTCGCATCACCGGTCTCATCGGCGACGAGATCGAGCGCCTGCAAAAGGAACCGGTCGGCGATTTCGAACTGTCGCTCACCAAGGCGTCCGTCGTGCGCAAAACGATCGTGGGCGACGCCTCGGTCGGCGCAATCGGAGATGCCCTCCTCGGCGACGCTGCCGCGGGTCTACCGCTCGATGAGGATCGCATCGAAGCGCGCGCGCTCATCGCTGCCGACGCGCCCGCCGTGCGGGACGCGTTCGCGGCGTACATCCATCCGCAAAACTTCATCCACGTCGTCGAGGGCCCGTGACGGCGTGAACGTCCGAGCCGCAAATGCCGGGTCGCGGCGACCCGCCTCACCTGACGCCGCAACGCTCATCGAAACCCTCGGACTGCGCACGCATCCCGAAGGCGGCTACTATCGTGAGACCTTTCGCAGCGAGCAACTCGTGGAGACGCCCCGCGGTCCGCGTAGCGCGCTCACGACCATCCTCTTTCTGCTCACCGCGGATTCGTTTTCGGCATTCCATCGCATCGCTTCGGACGAGGTCTGGAACTTCTACGACGGGGATCCGCTCGCAATCGAGATCCTGCACCCCGGCGGCCTGTACGAGCGGCGCAACCTCGGTCCCGGCGGCCCGTGGCAGACCGTCGTACCCGCCGGCGCGGCGTTTGCCTCGCACGTAGCCGAACCCGGCTCCCATGCCCTCGTGGGCTGCGACGTCGCTCCGGGCTTCGAGTTCGCCGATTTCGAGCTGTGCGAACGCAGCGAGCTCAGCGCGAGCCATCCGAACGCGGCGACGATCATCTCAAGGCTAACCCGGGGGTAAGGGCGGACGGGCCCCGTACGCGACCGGCCAAGCCGGGCGGCAAGTCGTGTTCGGCCAAGCTGGGGCGCGGTACACATGCGGCCGGCCGGACTCTTTTTCGACGAAAGCTCGACGCCCGCGCGACGCCCGCACGCTATCGTGAACGCATGGAACTTCGAATTGGCGCGAAAAACGGCTGCGCCGCCTGCAACCATCCGGTTTCGATGCACGTCCGGCGCGGCTGCATCGCCTACGACGACTCAACCGAAGCGCGCTGCGCTTGTCCGGCGGAAGCCGCGTCCGTTCGCCTCCCGCTTCGCCGCATCAAGTCCGGGGCCGCGGCCTGAGCGTTGCCCCCTTGGCGCTCGTCGCGAGGAACCGCAGGCGAACGTAGTCTGCGGTCCACGCTCCGGAGTCGTCGCGGAGGGACGGTGCGAGGAGATCGATTGCTTCGGCGGTCGCTCCCGCGCGTTCGCTCCGCGGCAGGCGCGAAAGAAACGGCTCGCCGAACGTCTCGAGCCAGCCGGCGATTCCGGTCGCGAGCGGTGTCGGACGGGGCACGAGTTCGATCGCTTCGACGGTGAAGCCGCCGGCCTCGAGGCGCTCGCGGTACTCCGCGACGGTCGGGAAGTACCACGGCAGCGACGAGCGGCCATCGACGCCCCGTCGCGCCAGAACGGCGAGCAAAGCCGTCACGATCGCCGCGACGTTGCCCTTGCCGCCGAACTCGCCCGCGAAGCGCCCGCCGGGAACGAGCGCCCGGGCGACGCCGCGCAGCACCGCGTCCGGCTCGCCCATCCAGTGCAGGGCCGCGTTCGAGACCACTGCGTCGAAAAGACCATCGAACGCGAGGTGCCGCCCGTCACCGAGCACCGTCCGCAGGCCCCGCGAGCGAGCCGCCGCGAGGAGTTCCGGCGACGCATCGAGCCCCGTCACCCGAGCGCCGGCCGCGGCGATCCGTTCGGTGAAGGCTCCGTCGCCGCACCCGAGGTCGAGGATCCGTTCCTCGGAGCGCGGCCCGAGGAGCGCGAGCAGCGGTTCGCCGAGGTCGGCAACGAACCGCGCGTTGCGGGCGTAGCGCTCCGCGTTCCAGAGCGGCTCGCTCACATCTCGAACGTGCTGTCCGGAAGGTCCGAATTGAGTTTGAGGTCGGTGAACTTCTCGTCTTCGACGACTTGCGTGCCCTCGTAGCCGAGATGCTCGAGCGGCAGGTGTGTGTCGCGCGAGAGCACGATGACATCTTTGGTAAGGCCGCGTATCTTTGCCGGATCGGCCGGAACGAGGACGACGTCGTCCGTGGCGACGCCGGCGACGGGCTGCCCCGGCTCCTCCGTGAGCTTACCGTCGAGCGACATCGTGGCGATCATCGTCGGATAGGCCGGCGCATCGATCGTCTTGCCGCGCAGATCGGTCGCGCGACCGTCGTGGATCGAAAGCGTGAGCTTGATGCCGCGAAACAGACCGCCCTGGTGGCCGCGGACCGTGTCACCGCCCTTCCAGACCGCCGCTCCGCCGGAGCCCGGCCCGCTCACGATTTCCGTGCGCGCGAAGTTCGGCTTCTTGAACGAGAAGTGGTAGGTACGATCTTCAACGCGACCGTCTTTGACTTCGTGCGCGACGATCGTTTCGGTGTAATCCTTCACCGAATCGCTCGCTTTCTTGAACGCCTCGAAGGCCGGTAACGCGGCCGGGGGCGCCTCCGCCCGGAGCGCGACCGGCGCGCACGACGCGGCCAACGCTCCGATTGCAAAGCACGTCCGAATTTTCTTTCCCGTCAACCTCAAACTCCTCGAACACTGGTGCGGCTCATCGCCGATGCTGCGGCTTCGCGTCCCGGGGTCGCGTCGACCCCCTCGGCGCGGTTGAATCGTACCCGGCGGGCGGTCGCGGTGCGCACTCGAGCGGACGACCTCTCGTGTGCCGGTCGCATCGTGCGACACAAAGCAGGCCGCGCGGACGTCCAAGCAGCGAAGCGACTTTGGGGAACGTGGCAGGGTGCGGCAAAATCTGAGCAAGCGGCAAGACGTGACGGAGACCGGCTTGCGCCGGGTGTTGATCGTTTCCGGCGTCATGGCCGCAGCGCTGATGCAAACGCTGGACTCGACGATCACGAACGTCGCGTTGCCGAACATTCAGGGGAATCTCGGTGCGAGTCAGGACGAAGGCACCTGGATCGTCACCTCGTATACGATCGCCGCAATCGTCGTCATTCCGCTCACGCCCTGGCTGCAGAATCGTTTCGGCCGACGCAACTACTTTCTGGCCTCGATACTCGGGTTCACGATCGCGTCGGTCTTTTGCGGAGCTTCGACCGGGCTCGTGCAACTCATCATCTGGCGAGTCGTGCAGGGCGCTTTCGGCGGCGGTCTCCTCGCGACGGGTCAAGCGATCTTACGCGACACGTTTCCTCCGAGTCAGCTCGGCGCCAGTCAAGGCATTTTCGCGATCGGTGCGATCATGGGGCCGGCACTCGGTCCGCCGCTGGGAGGCTTACTCGTCGATAACGCTTCGTGGAACTGGGTTTTCGACATCAACATCGTGCCCGGGCTTTTTTCGTCGATCGTCCTGCTGCTTCTGCTCAAAGACCCCGATAAACCGTCGGCCGGTCCGATCGACATCGTCGGCTTGATGTTGCTCGCAGCGGGCCTGGGCTCGATGCAATACGTCCTCACCGAAGGAGAGCAGAACTACTGGTTCGCGGATCCGGTCATCTCCATCATGTCCGTGGTGGCCGTCGTTACCCTGACGGCGTTCGCGTTTTGGGAAATCTACGGCACGACGGTACCCGTCGTCGATCTGCGCATCCTGCGGAACCGCAGCGTCTCGGCCGGCTCCGTCCTCGCACTCGCGCTCGGTGCGGCGGTCTTCGGCTCGACCTATACGCTGCCGCAATTCACGCAAGGTCCGCTCGGCTTCACGCCGACGCTCAGCGGCATGCTCTTCATTTTACGCGCCGTACCGATTTTCTTGATGACGCCGATCCTCGTGCGGCTCACGGGCAAAGTCGATCCGCGCATTTTCCTCGGGCTCGGCTTCCTCACGATCGCAATCGGCACGTTCCTTCAAACCGCGATCACGACGGCGCAGGCCAGCTTCTGGAACTTTGGGTTGGCGCTCGCCCTTACCGGCATCGGCTCGGCGATGCTCTTCATCCCGCTCTCGATCGCGGTGCTCGGCGCGACGACGCCTGCCGAAGGTCCCAAGGCCGGCGCCTTCGTCAACCTCTCGACGCAACTCGGCGGTTCGCTCGCCGTCGCGGCGCTCGCCGTCTTTCTCGATCGGCGACAATCGTTTCACGCAACCATACTCGCCGCCAATGAGACGCTATCGAACCCGAACGTCCATCAATTTCTGAGCGATCACTCCCTCGGCGCGCTTTCTTCCGTCGTCAACGGCCAGGCGCTGATTCTCGCCTACGCCGACGCGACCGGAGCGATTTCGATCGTCTGTATCCTCTGCGCGCCGTTGATCTTTTTCATGCGTAAGCCGAAGGCGCCGGCGGGGCCGATCGAAGTCGGACACTAGCTCGAAGAACCTACTCGCGGCGCGCTGCTGCCACCCGCGAATCGATGAGTGCGCGTAGCGCCGTCAGCGCGATCGTCAACGTCGCCAAGCCCGCGGCGAGCGCGAAGGCTTCCGCAAAAGAGTCCTCGTTGTAGAGATTTTCGATATGGAGCGGAATCGTGTTGGTCAGGCCGCGGATATGGCCCGAAATTACCGACACCGCGCCGAACTCACCGAGAGCGCGAGCGTTCGTGAGCAAGATGCCGCCCGCGAGCGCGCGTCGGGCATCCGGCAACGTGACGCGCCAGAGCGTCTGCCACAGCGACGCGCCGAGCACGAAGGCAGCCTCCTCGAGTTCGCGACCCCGTTCGCGCAGATACGCTGAAAACGCACGCGACACGTAGGGAAACGTCACGAAGATCGTCGCGAGCGCGATTCCGGGCGGCGCAAACGCGACGCGGATGCCGTGCGTGAGCAGCCACGCGCCGAACGGCGAACGTTCGCTGACGCAAAGCAAGATCGCGAGCCCCGCTACCACAGGTGAAACGCTGAGCGGAACGTCGATCACGCTTTGTAAAATCGCTTTGCCGGGAAAGCGGTACATCGCGAGCGTCCAGCCGGCGAGCAGACCAAAAAGCGTGGTGAAGACGACGGTGACGGCGGCCACTTCCAGCGAGAGGACGATGGCACTCTGTGCGTATGCGTCGCCGAAGGCTCTCGCGATCGCCGAACCGCCGCCGGCGAACGCCTCGTAAAAAACCAGCAGCAACGGAACGACGATCAGCGCGAAGGTGAAGGCAGCGCCGGCCACGATCGCAACGGCGTGCCAGCCACGTGCTGGCACACCGGTTGCGGGGAGGCGGCTCGCCGCTCCCGCCCGCGCTGCGCTCGCGTCGCCGGAAACTCCCGGTTTTCCAACGGCGCCCGGCCGAGCCTCTGCGATCATGCGCGCACGCGCGAAACGATCAGGCGACGTTCGATCGCCGCGATCCCGAGAAGAAGCAGAAACGAGGCGAGCAAGAGAACGACGGCGATGGCCGCGGCGCCGCTATCGTCGAATTCTTGAAGGCGCGTCATGATGAGCAACGGCACGATCTCCGTCCGCAGCGGCATGTTGCCGGAGATGAAAACGACCGAACCGTATTCGCCGAGTGCGCGCGCCAAGGCGAGTGCGAAACCGGCGAGCATCGCCGGCGCGAGGAGCGGAAGCGTGATCGACACGAGCCGTCCGAACGGCGTCGCGCCGAGCGATGCGGCCGCTTCGTCGAACTCGCGCGGCATCGCGGCGAGGACCGGTCCGACCGAGCGTACGACGAACGGAAATCCGACGAAGGTAAGGGCCAGCGCGACGCCGGCCGGCGTGTACGCCACGTGGATGCCGTGGGCCAGCAAGACTGCGCCGAGCGGGCCGTTCGGTCCGTAGAGCGTCGCAAACGCGATGCCCGTTACCGCCGTGGGCAACGCGAACGGGATGTCGACGACGGCGTCGAGTACGGTCCGCCCCGCGAATCGGAACGACACGAGAATCCAAGCGACGAGCGTACCGGCGACGACATCGACCGCGGCCGCGAGGAGCGAAGCACCGAACGTCAGACGAAACGCCGCGAGCGCACGCGGCGAAAGCAACGCGCGTTCGAGCGCCGGTCCGGACATGCCGGCCGCGGTCGCGGCAACGGCGGCGAGCGGAATGATGACGCAGAGGGTTAGCAGCGTGAGCGTCGTCCCGAGCGCGAGCGACCGTCCGGGTACCGCGTCCCGTTTGATCGCGTTAGTGAGGAACATAGATCTGATCGAAGACTCCTCCCTCACCGAAGAAGCGCTTTTGCGCCGCTTGCCAGCCGCCGAAGTCCGCGATCGAACGGAGGTCGAGCGTCGGGAAATGGTTCGAGCAGGTGGCGAGGACCGTGCGTAAGCGCGGCCGATAGCCGGATTCGCAGGCGAGTTTCTGCGCTGCCGGCGAGTACAGGTAGTGGAGATACTCTTGCGCGGCCGCCTGCGTGCCGTGTTTCTTGGCGTTTTCATCGACGACGGCCACGGGCGGCTCGGCGAGGATGCTCGTGCGCGGAACGATCGTTTCGAAGGCTCCGGGATGTTCTTTTTCGGCGAGGAACGCCTCGTTCTCCCAAGCGAGGAGAACGTCGCCCACACCCCGGTCGACGAACGTGGTCGTCGAGCCCCGCGCCCCCGTGTCGAGAACCGGAACGTTCTTGTAAAGCGCCGTGACGTAGGCGCGCGCCTTGGCGTCGTCGTTGTGCCCGCTGCGCAAACCGTAATCGTAAGCGGCAAGAAAATTCCAGCGCGCCCCGCCGCTGGTTTTCGGATTTGGCGTGATGACGCTCACACCGTCGCGTATGAGATCCGGCCAACCCGTGATGTGCTTGGGATTCGACTTTCGTACGAGGAAGACGATCGTGGACGTATAGGGACTCGAATTGTCGGGAAAGCGATTTTGCCAATCGGCCGGCAGCAGATGCGCTTGTTCGGAGATCACGTCGATGTCGTAGGCGAGAGCGAGGGTCACGACGTCGGCATCGAGTCCGGCGATGACCGCACGCGCTTGCGCTCCCGAGCCGCCGTGGGATTGATTCACCGCGATCGTTTGGTGCGTCGTCTGCTGCCAGTGGCGAATGAAAAGCGCGTTGTAGGCGCTATAGAATTCGCGGGTCGGATCGTACGAGACGTTGAGCAATGTCGCCGAGTCTGCGCGCGCGAGGGACGGCGCGAGTAACACGAGCGCGGCCACCGCGGCGAACGCGCGAACGAACGTACCCGTCATGCCGGCACCTCGTCGAAGGAGCGAGATTTTACCGGTTCGACGTACACGATCATTCCTTTGCGGAGCGCCAGCCAGCGGGCGCGGTCTTCGTTACATTCGGCGACGATGCGCTGACCGTCGTCGAGACTCAGGTCGAACTGAGTCCGCGGACCGGCGGTGCGGACGTCGACGACGTTTGCGGTCTGCGCTTCGCGGAAGGGTTTGGTTTCGATTCTGACGTCCGCGGGTCGGACGTAGGTCGTCGCTCCGGCGCCGCGCAGGGCGTTCACGTCGCCGAAGAATCCCATGACGAATGGATTCGCGGGCTCGGCATAGATGCGCTGCGGCGCCGCCTGCTGCTGCACCGCGCCGTCTTTGAGGACGATGATGTGGTCGGCCACTTCGAGCGCTTCTTCGGCGTCGTGCGTGACGAGCAGCGTCGTGACGTGCGTTCGTTCGTGGAGGTCGCGAAGCGACCGGCGAAGATCTTTCCGGACGTTCGCATCGAGCGCGGCGAATGGTTCGTCGAGAAGCAACACCGCGGGATTCGAGGCGAGGGACCTCGCCAGCGCAACGCGTTGCCGCTGCCCTCCCGAGAGTTCGTGCGGCCGGCGCGCTTCGTAACCAGAAAGTTGAACGGTGGCGAGCAACTCGGCAACGCGGGCGCGGATCTCTTGCGCCGGACGCTTTCTCACGGCCAGGGAGAAGCCCACGTTTTGCGCGACCGTCTGATGTGGAAAGAGCGCGTAATTTTGAAAGACGAATCCGACGTCGCGTTTGCCCAGAGGCCGTTCGGTCACGTCGACGTCGTCGAGAAAAATACGCCCGGCGTCGGGCGCTTCGAATCCGGCAATGACGCGAAGCAAGGTCGATTTGCCGCAACCCGACGGTCCGAGCAGCGCGCAAAGGGAGCCTTTGGGAACGTCGATGTCGACGTCGTTCAAAGCGCGAACCGTTCCGAAAGACTTCGATAAGCTTCGTACGCTGACGTTCAAAGAGCCATCCTCGTTGGTCGTAAGGCCGAACCCGGCCGGGCGGTTTCGTTAGGGCGCTAATTTCCGTCGCGAGCCGGCCGCAGCGGCATCGCGTTGCAAGCGCTGATCCCTAATTCGAGCGGTCGGCGAGACCGCAACGACACCTGACCCGATGTTGCCGCGATCGGATCACATCAGGTGCGCGTCACGCTGCCGTCGTTTTGGAATGTAAGCCACATTCGGTCTTTTCAAAAGAGGACCAGCGGCCGGCGCGCGCGTCTTCGCCGGCCCGAACGGCCCGGGTGCAGGGCGCGCAGCCGATGCTGGGATATCCGGTGTCGTGCAGGCTGTTGTACGGAACGTCGTGCTCGACCACGTAATTCCAAACGTCGGCATCGGTCCAGTCGACGAGCGGACTGATCTTCGCGAGACCGCCCGAGCGGTCGTCCCACTCAATGGGACGCGCGCCGGCCCGCTCCGCGGTTTGCTCGCGCCTCAACCCCGTGATCCAGGCAGAGTAGCCGGCGAGGAATGCCCGCTGCGGCTCGACCTTACGAATGGCGCAGCAGCGATCCGGGTCCCGGTCCCAAAGGGCCGCGCCGTTCTGCGCCGCTTGCGCCTCGAGCGTCACCTCGCTACGCACCGGGAGGGGATCGATTCCGTACCGTTCGCGCACGCGTTCCACCAGGGCGTACGTCTCAGGGAACAGCAGCCCCGTGTCGATGAAATACACGGGCACCCCAAGCCCGTTGGCGCGACGGGCGACTAGATCGACGAGCACCATGCCGGCCGGCCCCCCGAACGAACACGCGAGGACGATGCGGCCGCGATAGGTCTCGCAGGCCCAATCGAGGACTCGCGCCGCGCGTAGTTCGGGTGAGGCACTGGCGGTCATTTGCAAAACACGGGACTCCGGCTTGAGGTGAACACGTGGATTATGGATAAAAAAAACCCCTCGCGGCTCTCGGCGAGGGGCTTTACAAACGTTGAGGCGTTTGCGCAGGTCCCTAGGGCACCGATCCGATGGAATCGCCGCAACAGGGACAACAACACGAAAAAACCTGCACGACAGGGTTATAGCACCGGTGCGGCCTCTGGTCAACCCGCTGACCCGAGTAGCCGCGCGGGCGGGGCGGGCCCTGCTCGGAAAAAGAACTCCGCCGGAGCGACGGAGCGAGGGTGCAAGCTTCTTTCGAGCGACGCGACTCCGTCGCGTGGCGGTTCGGCGGTTAGAGGGCGCGAAGGTGCGACGAGTGCGATGCGCGCGGCGAGCGACTGCAACGTACCTTCTTCGTGACGTCTGATGTCGCCGGCGCCGAGGCTAACGAAAAGTAACTGTTCGGGTTCTTAACAATTCCTCGCAAGGTCCGATACGATCGCTCGTGCACATTCCGTAGCGCTCGCGCTTTACCGAAAGCAGAAATCCATTTGCAGGTGGCGTCCCCAGACGCTTCGTACGTCCTCTAACGGAACTTTCACAATGAGGATCATCATTTGAACTTGCTCGACGACCTCGAGGCGCGCTCGATCGCGATCTTACGAGAGGCGTACTTCCGCGTTTCGCCGCTGTGCATGCTGTGGTCGATGGGCAAAGACAGCACGGCCTTGCTCTGGCTCGCGCGTAAGGCGTTTTTCGGCGCGGTGCCGTTCCCGGTCGTCTTGCTCGATACGGAAATGGAATTGCCCGAGGTGTACGAGTTTCGCGACATGCTGCAACGCGAATGGAATCTCGACTACCATAACGCGATGTGTCCGCCCGAATCCTCGGTCGATCAAACGCTGCCGCCCGCGACGCGCGCGGCCGCCCGCAAGACTGCCGGCTTGCGCGAGTTGATCAATCGTGAAAAGTACCGCGGCATCATCGTCGGCATCCGCCGCGACGAACAAGCAACGCGCGCGAAAGAACGAGTTTTCTCGCCGCGCATGCCCGATGGCGCATGGGACGTCAAGCACCAGCCGCCCGAACTTTGGGACGTTTACCATACCGACGTTCCCGACGGGCACCACCTGCGGATCCATCCGCTCCTGGATTGGACCGAAGTCGACATTTGGCGCTATACGCAGCGCGAGAATATTCCGATCGTGCCGTTGTACCTCGCGCGCGACGGCATGCGCTATCGCTCGCTCGGCGAGAAGAACATCACGGTCCCGATCGCCTCGAACGCCTCGACGATCGATGAGATCATCCTCGAACTGGAAACGACGCGCCAGCCCGAACGCGCCGGTCGAACGATGGACAACGAGACCGAAGATGCCTTCGAGCGCCTTCGCACGGGAGGATATATGTAATGGCTGTCTCAGCCGGGATGCAGCCGCAGCTCCGCGTGGTCGCGGTCGGACACGTCGACCACGGCAAGTCCACGTTGATCGGGCGCCTCCTCCACGACACGGGCAACCTTCCCGAAGGCAAAGTCGCCGAATTGATGGCGGTGAGCGAACGCCGGGGCGCGATCTTCGAATGGTCGTTCGTCCTCGACGCGCTGCAGAGCGAACGCGATCAAGCGGTGACGATCGACACGACGCGGATCTGGATGCGCACCCCCGAGCGTGAAGTCGTCCTCATCGACGCTCCGGGCCACAAAGAATTTCTGCGCAACATGGTCACGGGCGCTTCGGACGCCGATGCGGCGATGCTCTTGGTCGACGCCCACGACGGCGTCGGCGAACAAACGCGCCGCCACGCGCTGCTGCTCGAGCTGATCGGCGTGCCGCGGGTGGTCGTGGCGATCAACAAGATGGATCGGGTCGGCTATCGCCAGGCTCGCTATGACGAGATCCGCGCCGAACTCGAGATACTGCTCTATCGGATGGGCGTCGTTCCCTCCGCCTTCGTGCCGATGTGTGCGCGCGATGGTGAAAACGTGGTCGCGAGCGCTCCGAACATGCCGTGGTACGACGGCAAGACCGTGCTCGATGCCATCCTCGCGCTTCCCCCGGCTCACCGCGCCGAAGGCGGAGCGCTTCGGATCGCCGTGCAGGGCATCGTCCGCCAGGATCTACGGCGGATCGTCGTCGGCCGGGTCGAGTCCGGGACGATTCGGGCGGGGGACGAACTGATCATCGCGCCCTCACGCCGTTCCGCGCAGGTCGCCTCGATCGCCACGTTCCCGCCGAGTGACAAGACCTCGGCGAGCGCCGGCGAGTCGGTCGGCTTCGTCCTCGACGGACCGATCTTTCTCGACCGGGGCGATGTGATCGCCGATGCGGCCCACCCCCCGCCGCTGGCCAAGCGCTTTCGCGCCCGTCTCCTCTGGCTCGGCCACGGCCCGCTGTCGGTCGGCGACTCGTTCCGCATGCGCTTCGGCACCCGGGTCGCGCAGGTCACCGTCGCGGCGTTCGAGCGCGTCATCGAGATGGATTCGCTCGACCGTTCGGGCGACTCGCAAGCGCACACCAACGACGTCGCCGAGGTGATTCTCGCGAGCGCGGAGACGCTGCCGCTCGACTCGGTCGCCGATCATCCGGGTCTCGCGCGCTTCATCTTGCTCGACGGTGTGGATATCGTCGCGGGCGGCACGATCCTGATGGCGCTCGAAAGCGACGCGGCGGCCAAGCACGTCGTGCCGGTCGCCCACCAAGTGGGGGAAGCCACTCGCGCGCGCCTCTCGGGCCACCTCGGGGCCGTACTGTGGCTTACCGGCCTGCCGGCCTCGGGCAAATCGACGATCGCGATGGAACTCGAACGCCGTCTGGTGATCGCGGGCGCTCACGCCTACGTGCTCGACGGCGACAACGTACGCGCCGGCCTCTCTCGCGATCTCGGTTTCTCCGCCGAAGACCGGCGCGAGAACATCCGCCGCGTGGGCGCGGTCGCCGCGCTCTTTGCCGATGCGGGCACGATTGCGATCGCGGCTTTCATCTCCCCGTACCGCGCGGGCCGCGATGACGCACGCGCCGCGGCAGGCGACGCCTTCCACGAGATCTACGTGAAGGCCGACCAGTCGAGCCGCGAGCAACGCGATCCCAAAGGACACTATAAGCAGGCACGTGCGGGCAAAATCGAAGACTTCAGCGGCATTACGGGCGATTACGAAGAGCCCGAATTGCCCGAACTCGTTCTCGATACGACCGTGCAATCGCTCGAAGAATGCGTCGATGCGCTGATGCAGTACGTGGAAAAGAACATCGCCTTCGGTTTGGCGGCGACCGTTTAGCGGC
>Ga0116227_10013218_pt1 | contig 13063 bp, 12 predicted proteins | sample S1TSphgellanicum_FD_89693 | JGI IMG/M metagenome (GOLD analysis project Ga0116227, IMG submission 89693) | Host-associated microbial communities from peat moss isolated from Minnesota, USA - S1T2_Fb - Sphagnum magellanicum MG | ecosystem: Host-associated > Plants > Peat moss > Unclassified...
AGACAATCATACTATACAAAATAACAAGACATTGATTTTCAATAGATTAAACAATGTAACATAAATACTACAATAATACCACTATTTAGATTTTTAATATAAAAACTGTTAAAATTTAAAAAAGGCTTAAATAAACACCTAAAAAATCATAAAAAACTCAAAAAAATATAAAAAAATATAAAAAAACATATTTAATTATATTTTGTATAGCTTAAAATACAATTTAACTCGTTTTTGAGTGTTAAAATTATCATAAAAATAGACTAAACTTGCGTATAATTATATTTTAACTTTAAATATTAAAAAAGATGGCATGTATTTTTGAAATACATGCCATCTAACAATGAGCTTAAATTTATTCTTTTAATACTTACAAAAAATTATATTGCTAAAAAGTGTTTTACCACTTTCCCAAAAATTTCTAAAAAGCGGGTCATTGGCAAGGTAAACCACTGTTCCGCGACCAAAATTTTGCACACCAATCAGTAACCCTGATTTTAATTCCTCACGCACTTTTTTACCCACTACTCCAGCCATTAAGCTTTTATCATTTACCAGGCCAACATTCCAGCCTTCTGCGAATGGTTCATATATTTTTCGATCGGTTTTTAAGGTATAATAGGTTTTCCCCAGGCCGTATGCAAAAGGATGAGAAGCATCGAGGTTTACTTTATATATAGCACCTGGAATAGCAAATTCATAATCATCTTTGTCTTTATCTTTAAAAAGCAGTTTGCTTGGTATTGGTTTTTCATCTTTTTTAGCAATCACTTCTTTCTTCTTAATTTCGAAGCCCTTTTTATCTATTACACTTTCTATTGCATCTTCCATTAAAATGAGTTTTCCACCCTTATTTAACCATGCGGTTAGGCCCTCACTAATAAAGGCACTGTAACTTCCATCAGGCAGAATTAGGGTATTAACTTTATTAATGTCTAAATTATTGATGTCTTTTGCGGTTATAATACAAGTTGTAAGATTTAAATCATGTTCCAGATAAAACCAAACCTCACCAAAAGCCAAAGAAGAAACTTCACTTCCGGAAACGATTGCTACCTTTGGCTGCTTCAGGATGGGATATACGTTCGATCCGAAATCTTTTCCTTTCTCTACAAAACCACTGGTAATCCCCACTACAGGCTTATTTAATCGCTTTGCAATCTGCACAACTTTTGTACTCAAATCTTTAACAGATTTCTCATTTTCAGTTCTGAATACGATTAATGTTCCGGCAGGATATTCTTTACCCAAAACGGTAAATGGCTGATCAGCCTGACGCACTTTTATGTTTTCCCGCTGCAAACCATTTAAAATTTGTGCATCCTCTGCCGACCCCCAGGAGAACAACCAGGCTAAAGGCTTTTCAATATTATTTGATGCTTCCTCTGCTATAGCCAAATCTTCATATTTTCCTTTAAAGCTTTCTTTACTTGCATAACCTTTCAAACCATAAACATAGGGGAGGGCCCATGCGGTAATATCATAGGTATTAGAATCAGTAACCTTTGTTTGCGGCTCTAATAAAACGTTGGCCAGAACTGCTCTCGGTTGTTGAACATTAATGATTAGATCATTCCGGGTTAAGCTAAAATTTTCTTCTTTCTGTGTATCGTAATCGTAGGCCTTACCAGATTTTTCTCCACCATAAGCAAACTCAATTTTATTCTTTTTTAAAAGCTCAGCTAATTTCTTTTGGCGGGATAAGTTACTGGCCTTAATTACAAAAGTTTTATAAATACCCGGAGAACTTGTCATTTCCTGTTGAAAATATTTTTTATATTCCTCCAGCACCCTGTTATGGTTTTGCGAAGAAACTTCTATGGTAGACATGCCTGTGGCAAAGTGATGTGCAATCCTATCTTTCAGCGTTAAAGTATCGCCATCATTCGTCACTATAGATAAACCAGCCCTGATTCCACCTTGCTCATAAGTCATTCCAATTGATCCATTATATAAGGGATAAGTATCGCCATACGATGGGTATAATAGATCAAACCGCTCTTTTGTAAAATAAGGCCAACCTTCCTGATCAAAATACTTCGCATTATTTTTCCCCACAATGATTTGAAAACTTTTTTGCCACGGCGTAATATCCTGATGTACAGGCTCTGCTGCCGGAGCGAAATAATACGGCTCATTATAACTTTGTTCATGAAAATCAACATGAACCTGAGGCATCCATTCGTTATATAAAGCAAGTCTTTGCTGACTTTCTATTTGTGTTTGCCAGGCCCAATCCCGATTTAAATCGAAATAATAATGATTTGGTCTGCCACCTGGCCAAGGCTCAATGTGCTCTCTGGCAGACGGATCTGAATTTGGCGTTTTACCTACCACACTGTTAAAATAATTTACATAACGGTCTCTTCCATCAGGGTTTAAGCATGGATCAATCACCACCACCGTATTTTTTAACCATGAATTGGCCTGCTGATTTGTACCAGAAACCAAAGTGTAAAGCATTTTCATTGATGTTTCAGTTGAGTTGGCTTCATTCCCATGAACATTATAACTGAGCCACGTAATTACAGGTTGGCTCCCCAAATCAATATTATTAGCAATGCCGGATGCCAGCTTTAAATTGTTTTTTTTAATTTCCTCTATTCTGGCTATATTCTCAGCTGAGGAAATTACCGCAACCATTAATGGCCTGCCTTCATTCGTCATACCATATGCAATCAGTTTCATGCTTTTAGGTGCTACAGCTGCCACTTGACGAAAATATTCCGCTACCTTATAATGAGGCGTGAAGTGCGTTCCAAGCGCATATCCTAAAAATTCATCAGGAGATTTAACCTGAGCTTTAACAGAGAATATCGATGTGATAATAAAAAGTAATAGGGTAAGGCTTTTCTTCATAAAGGTTAAAATTTATCTAATGTACTAATTTTGTTATTTGTTGCGATGAAAGCTTAATTTTACTGCAAATTTTTAGCAAAAGCATGATTACTACTGAAAAGTTATACAGCCATTACCAAGAAAACCCAATCATTTCTACTGACACCAGAAACATTATACCTGGCTGTATCTTTTTTGCATTAAAAGGCGACAACTTTAATGCAAATGAATTTGCTGCCCAGGCCATTGAAAAAGGTGCAGCTTATGCCATAATCGATGAAGCTAAATTTGCTTCAGATCAGTGTTTGTTGGTAGATGATGTGCTTTCAGCATTGCAAGATCTGGCACGTTATCACCGCCAGCAACTAAATATACCCGTAATTGGATTAACGGGTAGCAACGGCAAAACCACCAGCAAAGAACTCGTTAATGCAGTATTATCGGAACGGTACAAAACTTTTGCCACCTTTGGCAACCTGAATAACCATATTGGTGTACCACTTTCTATATTATCCATTACAAAGGATGTGGAAATTGCAGTGATTGAGATGGGCGCTAATCATCAGAAAGAAATAGAATCGCTTTGTACCATTGCTCAACCAACGCATGGCATTATCACTAATGTGGGCATGGCACATTTAGATGGCTTTGGCGGATTTGAAGGTGTTAAAAAAGGAAAGGCTGAACTTTATGCCTATCTCAAAGCATATAAAGGATACACCTTTATTAACCGCGACAATACTTACCTAATGGAAATGAGTGCGAAAGCTGGTCTAAGCAAACTCATTTATTACGGAACTGAAAATGGAAATACCATTAAAGGAAGCTTAAAAAGCAGTGATCCTTTTATTGAGATTGACTGGACAAATCATGAGGTGGCTTCAACCGTAAAAACAAACTTAACTGGCAGCTACAATTTTGAAAATATCCTGGCAGCCATTTGCATCGGGGATTTTTTTGATATGACCTCTGAACAAATTAATGCAGGTTTATCTGGCTATCAACCAAAAAACAATCGTTCACAACTCACTCAAACAGATAACAACCATGTGATTTGTGATTTTTACAATGCCAATCCAAGCAGTATGTCTGCCGCATTAAATAACCTTTCAGTTATAACGGCTAATTACAAAATTGCAATTTTAGGAGACATGTTCGAGTTAGGCCCCGAATCTGCCAAACAGCATGAACTTATTGCAAAGCAAGCTTCTGAAAGTGGCATCGACGAAGTTATATTGATAGGGAAGGATTTTTATGCCTTTGAAAATGAAATTAAGGCTACCTTTTTTCAAACACCCGCAAAAGCCGCCATTTACCTTGAGGAAAAGCAAATTAAAGATAGCCTAGTATTACTTAAAGGCTCAAGGGGCATGAAGCTGGAAAGTTTATTGCAGTTTTTATAATAGATTAAATAGTATAGAATTATAGAAATACAAACCTATACTATTTAATTAAGCACAATTAACGCTGATGCTCATTGATCAAAATACCTAAATCAACCACTTCTAATAAAGGGTTATCTCTCATATTCTGTTCAATTTCAATGGTAAACTTTCCATTTTTCGGAAAATGATAATTGGTTTGCATCGGAAGTGTGTAACTAAAAATATTTCCTGAGCCACTCCCTAACCATTCTCCATCATTTTTTGCCAATTTATATTGATAGCGCTTGGTTACTGTATTTTTCCCGTCGTTAAAATGAGCCAGAATATAAATGTTTGAATACTTATAATCAGCTGTGTGCCTTAATTTGAAATAAATATTATAGGCTTTTGTATTATCCTTAATCTCAAATGAATTAACAATGTGATTTCTATATGCCCACTTCCGCTCCGGAACCTGATCATTAGAATCAATCACACTGGAAGTACAGCTCATTAAAAGTGAAGCAACTATCAGGAAAAACAATAAAGATGTTCGCTGTTTATTCTGCAGCTGGCTTTTGATCTGAACCATTATCTTTTCTGCGGTTATTATTTTTTCTACGGTTATTTCTGCTTTTATTTTTGCTTGGCTCCGGCTTCGCTCCATCTACATGAGTTTCACCTTCTGCCTTCACGACAGGTTTTTGGGCTTGCTGCTGAGGTTTTGGATGATTATTCTGGGTTTTAGGCCCATTTACATGTTGTGGTTTTGAAACTACTTGTTGTGGCTTAGCTCCTGTATTTTGCTGTAATTTTGGGCCATTCTGTGCTGACCTTCCGCCAGATTGAGGCTTCTGATTTGCCTGTTGAGGTTTAGCATTGGCCGCTGAATTTTTATCACCTGCGGGCATCCGCTCTCTTCTGTTCTGGTTATTATTGGTTTTGCCTTTTTGGTTACGGTTCTGGTTGTTTTTACCTCTTGAACGTTCATCCAAACGGGTAAGACTATCTTGACCTACTACATTTTCATAATCAAATGATTTTTCAACCACAACTGGTGCCGCAATTTGAACAGCTTCTTCTTTGAGGTTAGGTGCCTTTTTACCGGCTTTGTTCATCACCATGATTTCTTTAACACGAGATGCTATAACCGGAATCCAGTTTTCATCGCCCTGGTAACTAAACCACATAATTTTTTTAAAAATATCTGTCTTTTGATGGCGGGCATAACCCGCTTCGGTATCCAGATTTTCAATACGATCAGGAATATCTTTTAGTGCATCCAGGTAAGTATCTAACTCATAGTTTAAACAACATTTTAGCTTTCCACACTGGCCGGCAAGTTTTAATGTATTTAAAGATAAATTCTGATAACGGGCCGCAGCCGTAGAAACGGTTTTAAAATTGGTAAGCCAGGTAGAGCAGCATAATTCACGCCCGCATGAGCCAATTCCACCTAAACGTCCAGCTTCCTGGCGCATTCCAATCTGGCGCATTTCAATGCGAATACGAAAGCTTTCTGCCATTTTTTTAATCAGCTCGCGAAAATCCACACGTCCATCAGCAGTATAGAAAAAAGTAGCTTTAGTTTTATCGGCTTGGTAGTCTACATCACTAATTTTCATAGACAAACGCAGGTCTAACGCAAGTTTGCGAGCCTTATGCATCGTTTCCCACTCCATTTCTTTAGCCGCATTCCATTTTTCTACATCCGCTTCTGTAGCCTTCCGGTAAATCTTTTTAACTACCTGATCTAAAGGAGCCTTTCTTCGTTTCATTTGCACACGTACCAATTCACCCGTAAGTGAAACGTGACCTACATCAAAACCACCAGTTGGCCCTTCAACGGCTACCAGCTCTCCAATTTCCAGATAAATGTTATCATGATTTAAGAAAAACTCCTTACGTGAGCCTTTAAACTTTACTTCTGTAACCTGAAAAGGTTTATAATTTGAGGGCATATCCAAATTGGATAGCCAATCGTGCACTTCCATTGTCTGGCACCCACCAGTACCGCATGAGCCATTACTCTTGCATCCATTAGGGGTGCAACCACCACCTGTTGAACAACTTCCACATCCCATAACTAATTGTATATATATTGAGTCCCCGCAGGGAGCGTTTTAAACTTGATAATTTTTACCAATTGTAAAGATACATCTAAAAAGAGAATTTTTGGGTTTGCATTCCTTTCAATATGGTAGTGTGCCGTTTCCAATTCACTAATAATGGCCTCGGCCATTGGTAAACTTAGCACGTGAGTACTTAATTTCCTGGCCGTATCTAACGTAAGTGGTGGTAATTTTACCAGCTCTTCTGCACCACTAATAATTAAGCAGCACTCCCGTAAATAATTAATGCCATATCTTAAAAAATTCTTTTGATTCTCTCGTCCCCATTTTGCGGCTACCTCTGTAAAATCAATCAAATCGGGCACTTTGTTACCAAACCCCATTCTTAACCAGGCCGTAAAAGTTCCGGAGCTATCGTTTTGCGTATCTGCAGCTAATGCTTTTGCTTCTATTAAATTTCCATCTGCCAGGAAAGCATAATCGATAGACTGATGTGATGTTAGCCCACCATGTTGCATTAAATAGCCAGAAATATCATCACTACTTAATTTTGGTATCTTAACAATTTGAGTCCGCGATAAAATTGTTGTTAAAATCTGATCCTGACTTTGCGCAATCAAGATAAACAGGGTATTGGCAGGCGGTTCTTCTATTAGTTTTAACAAGGCATTACCTGCTTTATCCAAATATTCTGGCAACCACATAATCAAAACTTTCGTTTCTGCCTCAAAGGCTTTATAACTTAGTTTTTTGATGATATCATGGCATTCTGCAATTGGAATATTGGCTTGTTTGTTTGCTGCATCGAGTTTTGAACGCCAGATATCCATATCAAAATAAGGATCTTGCAAAAACATATTTCGCCATTCATCCAATATATCTACCGCAACTTTTGTACTGGCAGATGCGAAAAATGGATAGGAGAAATGCAAATCCGGATGGATCAATCGTTCATATTTTCTACAACTGGAACAATCGCCACAACTATCATTGTCTCCTTTGTTCAGGCAATTCACATATTGCGCATAAGCTACGGCTAAAGCTACTGCACCAGAGCCCACAGGAGATAAAAAAAGTTGTGCATGGCTCATCCGGTTTTCCTTAACCGTTTGCACAAGCTGCTGCTTTATTTTTTCCTGACCAATGATTTCTTTAAATTGCATTTGGTGCAAAATAAGAAATTGATACGAGATTCACACATTTGTGCTAACTAAGTTCGGTTACCGGCATACATTCTTAAACTTGATAGACTTAAAAATGATTTAAAATTCAACGGATAAACGTATTATAATATCGTTCGAAATTAAAACCTGAAGCCACTCTAAACAGATCAGCTTCAGGTTATTATAAGATTAAAAGCGGTAGCCTATGCCGATATTTGCACGGATTCCTGCCCATGGCCCCTTAAAATCTACCATTGCACCATTAGCCGTTACCGTATTAGTGGTTTTTCCAACAGGAAGATTAATATCATCCAGGTTACTTTTTAAATCTTTTTGCTCTTGTTCTGTTAGTGTTTTTGTGCCTTTTAAATTTCCTCTTGAAAATCCATATTGAGGACCAAAAATAGACCAGTCCAGATAAAAGTTATTTGCAATACGCCATTGCGCTCCAACTAAAACACCAACAGTATATGTATTTATGTTTCCATTTAATGGAATAACTTCATCCTGGTTGTCTGAATGATATTCATAATTTATGGAAGCACTATAATTTGCATATTTTAAAAACGGCGCGATATAAAATCCTTTAAAAACTTCATTGCCAAGATAAAATTTAATCTCAGGAGTGATTGCAAAATTGCCTGTTTTTAAACTTCCCATCTGTTCATCAATACTATTAAGAGAAGAACTGAACGGCAAAGAGCCTTTAGGCATTATTCTTAAACCAATACCTACACTCGTTTTTCCATAAATAGCTCTTTCATACTGAACATTAAAGGTTTTCATAAATAATGATGGAAAGTTTAACTTAATTAGGTTATCCCCTGTATCAGTTGTTTTTTGCGCAAATGCAAAAGAAATAGACATTAAGCCAGTAACGATGGTTAGGGCTAGAGATTTTGTAATTTTTAGATTCATATTTATTTTTTCTGATCATGATACAAGCGGCAAGCCAAACTACAAACAAACTGGATATCAAAGTATTATATATTATACTAAGCTATAGTTTTGAGAAGTATATTCTACATGTGAGGAATTACATTCCCAATTCTTCAAAAATTCAATAAAATGAAAAACATTACCTTTGAGGTTTTTAATACATATGGCTCGAATTTTGGCTTTTGATTATGGCACCAAGCGTATCGGCATTGCCGTTACCGATCCTTTGCAAATTATTGCAACAGGGTTAGATACTGTACACCCAAAAGATGCCATTGAATATATCAAAAAATACCTGCTTGCAGAACAGGTAGAAGCTTTTGTACTTGGCGATCCTAAACAAATGAATGGAGCAGATTCAGATTCTAAACAGCATGTTAAGGGATTTTCTACATTGTTAAAAAAAGCCTTTCCCACCATCCCGCAGCATTGGGTTGATGAACGTTTTACTTCAAAAATGGCACATCAGGCCATTATACAAAGTGGCTTAAAAAAAATGGATAGGCGGGATAAAGATCGGGTAGACACTGTCGCTGCCACCATCATTTTACAATATTTTATGGAAACCAACCGTTTATAACCGAATACATGAGCCTGATAAACGACAACTTACAAGATTTATTAATTCATTACTGCGAGCCTGAAAGCCAGTTGCTACAACAAATAGATCGGGAAACCAATTTAAAAGTTTTGATGCCCCGGATGCTCTCCGGACATTATCAGGGTAGGGTTTTAAGTATGCTGAGTAAGATGATTGCGCCAAAACGTATCCTGGAGATTGGCACCTTTACGGGTTATGCAACATTATGCCTCGCTGAAGGATTAACGCAAGACGGAAACATTTATACTTTAGACATTAATGTAGAACTGGAGGATATGGTAAGGAAGCATTTCGAGCAATCGATATACCATAACCAGATCAACTATATCTTAGGTGATGCCATTAAAACCATAAACGATTTAGATGAAACCTTTGATATTGTTTTCATAGATGCTGATAAAAAGAATAATGGTACTTATTATGATTTAATCTTTGATCAGGTTCGCCCGGGAGGAATAATCATTGTAGATAATGTATTGTGGAGTGGTAAAGTTCTTCAGGATCAGCAGGACAAAGACACCAGAAATATTACCAGCTTTAATGATAAAATAGCCGCAGATGAGCGTGTAGAAAAATTAATCTTACCTGTAAGAGACGGGCTGTTTGTAATCAGGAAAAAATAAACCCTTTTTCATTGCTATGCACGAAGCAATGATGATAATGAAAAGAAAATGAAAATTATATTTACTATTTACCTTTTACTTTTAAGTGTAATTGTTACTAAAGCACAAGATACAGATGAGTATATTTCAGAACATGTGGAATGTGCTCAAGAATTAATGCATGACCATAAAATACCTGCAAGTATTATTTTAGCGGTCGCCATTCACGAATCTGCAGCAGGGAACAGTAGAATTGCTCAACATTTAAACAACCATTTTGGCGTAAAAGGACCTAACAATAACACTGAAATTCGTTCTGCCTATCGAGATTACAATAGCGACGAAGATTCATACAATCATTTTGTTGAAATTATGGAAACACGCGCTCCTTTTAACAATTTGTTTGAAAAGTATGATCAATATGATTATAAGGGCTGGGCAAAAGGAATTCAAAGATCAGGTTATGCACAAAGCCGCACCTGGGCAAGCCAGGTCATTAATCTGGTTAAAAAATATGAGCTTTATCAATATGATGATCGCCCTGCAGATTATATTGAACCTGTTCCTGCCAAATCAGTTTATCACCATAAAAAGAGGCATAGCGCTTCTGCAAGGTATACTGTAAAATCTGGCGACAACTTAAATTTAATCGCTAAAAAAAAGCATACAACGGTTAAAGCCATTATGAAAAAGAACGGGCTCAAAAATTCTAAATTAAAACCCGGTCAAAAAATTAGATTGTAGTTATTCCATGTCATCCTCATCAAAAAACAATTATATCTGATCATTATTATGAAATTCATTTTCTTCTATATTGCTTTTGCCTTGCTTCTCTTAAGTTCTTGCGGAACACGTAAATACTCAAAGAACAATAAGCAGATTGAAAAGGCAGCCAATAAAGCGAATAACAATACTTACAAGAGTTACAATACATTAAGCTATATCGATGAATTTAAAGGTGTTGCTGTTGAGGAAATGAATTCGAATGGAATCCCGGCAAGTATAACTCTGGCACAGGGTATTCTGGAATCGGGTAGTGGCAACAGTGATTTAGCAAAATATGCCAACAATCATTTTGGTATTAAATGTACTTCAGAGTGGAAAGGAAAAAATTATTTCAGGGATGATGATCAGAAAAACGATTGCTTTAGGGTGTATAAAGATGCCCGCGAATCATTTAGAGATCACTCGGAATTTTTAAAGCGGAAACGCTACAGCTTTTTATTTCAGCTGGATCGCAATGATTACAAAAGCTGGGCACAGGGATTAAAAACAGCCGGTTATGCCACTAACCCAAAATATCCTGATTTATTAATTGGTGTGATTGAAAAATATCAGCTTTATCAATATGATCAGCCGGAAAGCGAAAAACAAAAAATTGCCCGGGAAGACCGGGTTTTTACACAGATCAATCAAAATATCCCTAAAGAAAAAGAAAAGTTTGCCCCAGTTGAAACTCCTCCACCTGGAGCCAAGCCCATCCTGGCAGATGGAACTTATACTGTAGTAAAGGGCGATACCTTATACAACATTGCAAAAAGATTTAACTTAAGTGTTGACGAATTGAAAATGCTGAACGAAATGACGAGCGACGGAATTAGACTTGGCCAGGTGCTTAAGGTTAAATAATGTTAAGCCTAAACATTCCGTACAGGATATTTGTAGTTTTGTAGACTAATGAAACTTTTTGCCGCTTTAGTATTATCATTTAGCTTCTTTTCGATGCTTGTTCATGCACAAACCAAACCTGTGCAAGGTCTTGTTATTGATAAGGAAAGTAAACAGCGTTTAGCAAAAGTTTACATTTATAATCTTCGCACCGGCGATGGACTTTACAACAATACAAAAGGAGAGTTTAGTACGGCGGCCATTCCAGGAGATACCCTGGTTGCGGCACTTGCAGGCTATGGGGTAGATACATTAATTTTTCATGGTCAGCCGGCAGCTTATTTTCAGTTAAAGTCTTTAGGCATTAGGCTGAGAGATGTTGTTATACAGCAAAAAAGATTAACGCCACAACAGCTTTATGAAAAATCGGTACAGGAATATCGTTATCAAACCAAAAAAGGCAGTAGTAAAGATTTAATCAACCTAGGTAACGGAGGTGTTGGTTTAGGTATTGATGCGATCTACAATCTACTAAGCAAACAAGGCCGTAATGCCCGTCATCTTCAAAAAATACTGGAAAAAGATTATCATGAAGATCTGATTGATTATCGCTTCAATCCCAACTTGGTACAACAGGTATTAGGAATTAAAGATACTGAACTGATTGATTTTATGCAGCAATACCGGCCAACCTATCAGTTTGTGCTTGATGCTGATGACTATTCTTTCAATGTATTTATCAAAAATGCTTATAGAAGTTATCGCATTAATCCAAAGGCATTGCAACTGCCAAAATTGCCCAACATAACAATTGAAAAACTGTGAAAGCACCCATTTTGATTGTAAAAAAATTACCTGCCACAGGTATGGCTATCTTTCCTTTTATCCTGCTTAAAAATTTAAAACTTAAGCAAGACCAAAGCATCATTAACCATGAAAAAATTCACCTTCGCCAACAGCTGGAGCTATTGATTTTTCCATTCTATATTTTATACCTGATCAACTATTTCATCAACTTAATCCGATACCGGGAACACCATAAAGCTTATTTAAACATTGTTTTTGAAAAGGAGGCATACCATTACGAATTAAACATGGAATACCTTAAGAAAGGCAATTGGTATGGATGGATTAAACTCATCTAACTGTTAGGTTTTAGTAACAAACGAGAGATTCATTCTTTTAAAACTTTTGATCTATAATTTTTTTCGTTTTCTTTGTAACCCATGAAGAATTGTTTAGCCGTCCTAATCCTTATTCTAAGTATCTGCTCTATAGATTTATATGCACAGGAAATTGATACCATTCCAATCAATACCAAAGACCTGAATATAAAGTTAAAACGTAGTCCGTTACCAAGCAGGCAGGGACCTTTAAACTTCGAACCGGTTAAAATTCCGCCTTATATCGTTAATGCAAAGGTAAATTACTGGAAAACCAAAACTTCAATAGGCATTAATATAAACCAGGCACAATTTAGTGATAACTGGAAAGGTGGTGGGGTAAACTCTGTGGCCGTTGGTGGTTTATTAAACTGGAAAGCAGAATACAACAAAAATAATTACAGCTATGTAAGTGAACTTATTTTGCAATACGGTAAAATCAAAAATAAAGACCAGTTGCAAAAGAAAACCAATGACAGGATTTTCTGGGATAATAAAGCGTCATTTCAATTATCTAAAAACTGGTATTTTTTCGGTTCGATTAACTTTGAATCGCAATTTGATAAAGGTTTTTCTTATGCTACCGTGAACGGTACTGAAACGGCAACACTGATTTCGAAATTTATGGGCCCGGGTTATTTAACAGAATCCATAGGTTTTGAATATAAACCATCAAAATACTTTTCAACCCGATTTGGTACAGGTACGGCCCG
>Ga0116227_10013220_pt1 | contig 13062 bp, 18 predicted proteins | sample S1TSphgellanicum_FD_89693 | JGI IMG/M metagenome (GOLD analysis project Ga0116227, IMG submission 89693) | Host-associated microbial communities from peat moss isolated from Minnesota, USA - S1T2_Fb - Sphagnum magellanicum MG | ecosystem: Host-associated > Plants > Peat moss > Unclassified...
AAAAAAAAAACCTTAAAAAAAAAAAAAACCAAAAGGGGTGGAAATAGGGGTGGGGGGTTTTTTTTTTGTTTTTTTTTAATTAGTTGGGGGGGGCTCCCAAATCCAACCTTTTTTTTTTTTTTTTTTTTGGTGCAATGAGCCAATTTGATTGGCCCATCGCAAAAAATTAAAGGTTGAAACTATGAAGGCTCCCCAAATTAGAAGATTCCATGGAAAGATGGAGTGCCTCTCCCTTTGGCCCAGCTATATAGGTGAGAAGGGGAGGACTTTGAGCAAAACATAATGGGATTAAAACAAGGTGCTATTGGGAACACCCTTGAGGAAAACATTAGGAACCTAGGAAATGTATTGGGAACCTGATGGGAACCCATTGCGAACTTGATGAGAACATGTTGGGAACAAAGGAATTTTTTTAAAAAAATCCTCTTCCCCGCCCTTGCCCACCCAAAACAAGGCACTTTGAGTGCATGCTAAACCTTCACATTGGCTGCATGAAATTTCTATTTCCAAAACTGTTCATCACCATTTTTGGCCTGGGCTAATACACCCATTATAAACTGGGGTTACTTATTTATTTATTTATTAGCTAATACATATTGACTGTTAGTTTGCTCAAGATAACTAAAAAAACACAAATTCAAACCACCAAAAACCAGCAATTTCATTGGCCATAACATTTTTTCTGCACTCCTACACACAAGCCTATTCAACACCCGTAAGGGAGTAAATACCCGGACTGATAACCTGAGAGTACACACAGCTGGTTCTGATACCCGCACAACGTCGGTTAGGGTGGTTGGAGTGGCGTAATCACGGGTGTCCAAAGGTCATGGGTACCACTAGTATTATTAATACATTAAATACTATAACCCTTCTGTCTGTATGCAGACAGGGGGTTAAGAATTGTATTATCTTTGGAGGATTCTACAAAATTTTGGACCCCTATTTTCCACCAAATCAAAGATGACAATTTGGTGGTCACAAAAAGTTGCAACTCTCCGCCAACAGCAACTTACAATAAATGGAATGGGCCCCCTACGGCCTGTTCCACCTGGGAATGTGGAGCAGTGTCAGATGCTGATTCCGTCAAGGACTAATAATGGCTTGTAACTTGTACCAGCACCCTGTTCTATCTTTTTGCATATTTGCATCGTTTTTCTCATTTTTATCACTGTTTGTCTTTAATTTTTAAAAGGAAGTGGAAAGAAAAATCACTCTGGTCTTTACATAAGGGAAGGGGTCTGAAAATAGGCCCTTCCAGATTTTCGACCCATTTCCCTTGGCCTACTGGCCTTAAGCTGGGATCTCAAATCTGAAAGGGTCTATTTTCAGACCCTTCTCCTATACCGAGCCAACACCAAAACTAGGTTACGTCCATTCAAGATTTCCCTGTGTGTGTGTGTGCTCTTCTAATATGACTAAGTGAACTCCACCCCAATAGGCTGCCTGGATTGACCTCAATCTCAGAGGGCCCCATGGGATCCACAACAAAGATAGGAGGGTTTGTTTGCTAACAAAATCACCCCTTTGATTTGGGGGCCACCTAGCCCCCACCTCTATATTCTTATCTTTTCTACACACAAAGCCAACTAGGCAGCAACTATTTTGGATATGGCTATTATCACATTCAAGTTGCCGAGGAACAAGGCATTCCCTGGATGTAAGGCATGTGTTGCCATCATGGTTGTCCTCCCCTAGTTTTTGCCTTCCTTCTTTAACTTAACAATATGCAACCATTCCTAATTTTGTTGGCTCCCATTTTTATACTTATTTCTTGTGTATTGCTAACTTGATGCCCATTTTGTCATTGAATGCATTTTAGGGTGTCTATGTGCCCATCTCTGAATTCATAATTTGCTTTCTCAACCATCTTTTAAATTTTTTTTTTTAAATTTTAAAAAAGGAGTGTTTTGATGTATCTTCCTAGTTTCAAGTCATTTTGAAGATTAGAAGTATGGGATGATAAACTATCATTCACTATCTATCACACAGCCATAGTCCCAATGGACGGAGAACTTCAAAGGAGGGTAATAAAGTTAGGTTAAAACAAATTGACCTTATTATGGCTGTTGTGTTTGAGCTAAACATGACAAACAATTGTTAATAGGTTTAGAGACTGTGGACTTAGTTGTTTTAGATTCAAATAGCATAGTAGCAAAACCCTCAAGCTTTAGGGTACCGAGAAAAAACCAAACTTGCTGACATTGAAAGCGATGATAGATTCAGCATATAGCCATCCTATGCCTTCCCCTAGAGCATCTCCAGTGGCGCTGTGTATGTGATCCTGCAGAAATATATTTCACATCCAAGTTTAGTTATTTACTTTTTTTTGCAATCCCACCCATAAATCTGAAACCACGAGAGAGAGCAAAGAGGTGGGGGATTACTAATTGCAAACCACCTGGACCAATCGGCATGATGGGCCAATGAGAAACGCTGATGAGAAGTCAGATCATATTTATTACACTCTTTTCTGCAGGTGCATAGTGTTGGTGCGCCTTTTACCAGCCACCCTAAACTGTGCAAATAATGTAAGCCAAAACCATTTTCCTGAGCCAAACCGGCATATTTTGACTTTTTTTCATCTTATTTTACTGTGCAGGATCACATACTGAGCACCGCTGGAGATGCTCTTATACAAAATCTACATGTCCATTGTGCAAAATCCAGATGCCCATTACCTTTTGGAAAGGGTATTATAGGCCAATTGTGCCCATTTTGTTGCCTATTCGAAGATTTTGGCTGACCCTATTGGGCAAGCCCAATTTCCTCACAGGCACATTACCAGGCATAATGGCCTGTACCTGGCACATTCTATAATACATAATGGCTTTACCCCCTTATAGGGAGGTCAACTCTGTTGTTGTTCTATTTAAGGCTTGAATTTCTGTTGTTGTTCTTGAAGCTTGAATCTTATTTTGTTGTTGTTTGGAAGCTTGAATCTAACTCTGGTGTTGTTTGGAAGCTTGAATTTCTGTTGTCGTTGTTGTTTTTGAAGCTTGAATCTTACTTTGTTATTTTCTGGAAGCTTGTTGTTGTTGTTTTTCTTCTTGAAAGCTTGAATCTTAACTTTGTTGTTGTTTGGAAGTTTAAATCCTAGTATATACCCGCAACTACGTTTCCAAATAGAGAAACCTTGATTGAGCTCGATCTGCAACAGATTGCTCACCAGATTTATGTGCTTCACCAGCTGTCTTTGAATCTAGTGTCAAAGTTTTGAGTTTGCATTACTAGTCTGCATTGAGTTTTTTCTGTTTTGGATTATTTCTTGAAGAGCACTGTGCGTTGAGAATCTGACAGTAACTGGTGGATCTTGGCGGAGATGGAGCTGGAGAAGAAGAAGAAGAAGATGAAGTTGTATGGTATAGCATCTTCCACCTGCACAGGACGCGTATTGCTCTCTCTGTTGGAGAAGGAGGTGGAGGATTTCGAGCTTGTGATAGTGAATGTGAGGAAAGGAGAAGGCAAGAAGCCTGAGTATCTCAAATTGCAGGTCACAATTTCACCTCCATCTTAATGAGTAGCCAACGATATCATGACATGATCTTCCAATTTTGCTGAAGAAATCTTCAACATAATCAAATAATGCTGTGAGAAATGGACTGTAGACAATTCATCCTCCCAATATGATTTTTTGTGATTTGTTTACTTATGTTGTTGCAGCCATTTGGTCTGATTCCTGTTCTTGAAGATGGGGACTTGACACTCTATGGTGAGAGCCGCCCCATCAACCTTCCTCCTCTCTTGGTTGTTGCAAGAAAACCTTGTTTGTTGATTACCACAGCTTTCTAGTTTGGACAGGAGAAAGGCAACCAATGCTGGGGCCCTAACCAGATGACCAACAGAACAGTGAATCTAATGCTGAATGACTTATTACAATCAGAAGTTTGCAGCAGAAAAACCTGATGCATTCTTACATATCTGTCTTATTTTTTTGCTACTTAAAACCTCACCAAAAGTTTATTGTGAAGAATGAATGTTGCATCATGATCATGAGAAGACAGACTTTGAAGAACTTGTCAGGATTGAAGAGAAACAAATGCAGAAGTATGAGATGAAATTTCATGGTTTAGGTTTTGAACAATATGACAGAGTCACGGGCGATAATCCGATATATTGCCAACAAGTATGAGGGCCAAGGAACTGCCCTGTATGGGAAGGACATCAAAGAGAGAGCGAAAGTGGATCAATGGCTGGAGGTTGAGGGTCAGAATTTCAACTCTGCAATCAGGAGCTCCTTGGGAGTTGTATCCAAGCCCCCTGTTGATGAAGTGCTCTTAACTGAAACTATTGGAAAGCTGGGCAAGGTATTGGACATCTACGAAGACCACCTCTCCAAAACACAATACTTGGCTGGAGATTTCTTCAGCCTGGCTGATCTGTCACACATGACCACCGGATGGAAGCTGTTTGACAAGTACAAACAGGGCTCAATTCTGTTTGAAGGAAGGCCACATGTGAAAGCATGGTGGGAGAACATCTCTTCACGTCCAGCATTTAAGAAGCTGCTTGAGATGATTTGAGATTGCGGAATCTCAACTCATGTGGACACTCTGTGATCTTCACAAATAAGCTTCAGATCATTGTCTGTCCTGGACTTTCTTCTCCCCTCCTTCCCTTCAAAGACAAATTTGCATTTACGATTGTGTTGCAGGCAAGCCCTCTACTGTGAAGAGCCACTTGATCAAAGAGTGTCGACAAATTCGAAACATTGCCCTTTTTCTTCAGCTGTTGCAAGCATCTGGTCTGATCAACTTTCTCTGTCAGGTTCTTCAGGTTCTATGAGTTTCATTTCACTGCATGCAGTAAACTGGGTCTGGGTTTTAATCCTTTATGAATCTGTCTCTACCAAAGTTCTCCCCTATTTAACAGATCAGAGGATTGATTCTGCCATTTCTTTGCAAATATAAAACAAAGAAAGCTCTGTCTCTCTTCTCTGTGCTAGCCAACATTGTGACACAGTTCCTGTGGCTTTCAGAAGCCCAACAGAAACTCATGATATACGTGTATGCAGAAGGTTAGCCTGAAATCTGGGGCAGATTATTATGTACCTATCTTACACCAATGGTCAGGAGCTCAGTGGGTAGTCATGGCAGCTCGCTCGTCACTACCATCCATGACGACAGTGATGCTGGTTTGAGGTCTTTGGTTGCAAGACTTGTAGGCAATGACTGCTTTGTAGTCTTTGGGTTTTCTTTAAAAAATGCTATGGACTTTTTTTCTGAGATATAATAAAATACAGAAATTGCCTTGGCAGGCAGCAGATTATTTTCTTCATAAGCTCATTCAGAGCATTACTCTTATAGTTGCTCTGCAGTGGTCTCATTGACAACTTAGTAGAGCAGATAGCATCCTCAAGACGTGAGCAGACAAGCCTGTCACCACATATTTAATGCCAAGGGTGACATTGTTCTCAGCAACAGCTTCATAAAGATGACAACAAATGGGGTGTTACAACTAAGTGCCATTCATCCCCTGTGAAACAACTAAACATCAGCTGGGTTTGATTGATGTTCATCATAAGTATCTTTGAAACTGCAAAATCTGTAACAATGCTCCACCAAATGCATCATACTATTTCATAACAAGTTTACAGGAGATAAAGTTTGCATTGCAGACTCTTTCTGATATTAGCTGATGCCTCCTGCGTAGGTGAACTATTTACCTGCATTCTCTCCTTCGTCTCAGCCTTTTGTGACGTGTCTTCTTGGGAGCAGTCACCACACAGTCCATGATGATACCATATGACACTGCACAGACAAAGGGTATGCATATGATAGGTGGTCATGAATGAAGAAGCCATGAGCAAGCAAAAGGAGTCAGGGGCCCACAGAAAGAGAGGCTCAGATTTTCAGCAATAAAATCATTGAAACTATGGGTATGCACAAAGATCTTCCACTATGATGGTCAAGTGCACTGAGGTGCTCAAACATGTGACTCTACATGTATATCCTTGCCATGTCCCAGCAATCTGGTCTACAAAATGTGCCGAGTTTGTGAAACTTAGAAATCATAAATACCCCTTCAATATCAATTGCAGGGGTTGACACATTTTGCTATCATGAATGTTTGGCACTTCTGTCTAGTGAGGAATAGTGTACATTTGCTGGATGGGTACTCTAAGAGGTTTGATCTTCATTGATCACTATAGGTGGCTCCACCAGCAGCTGAGGGAATTGCTGTACTGTGAAAAATGATACTCAAGAACCCTCTTCAGCCTCAGCATCTTGAAGAAGAATTTCGTAGACATCAGTCCGAAGGCGAATCTCTTTATCCCTCATTATCTCTTGGAACTCAGACAGCTCCTTTGCAGTCAAGATTGAGGTAAGCCTGGTGAATCCATCCAGCCATAGTGTTTTGGACCTGTCATTGGATCCATTCATCAGTATATGATAGCAGCAGAGAAGCATCAAGAGACAAAAAAATGGGTAAATTGGCTGCACCTGCTTGGAACAGAAGGGTGAGGCAAAGAAGCAAGCAACCTTACAAAGGTATTACAGAAAACCTAAAGCATAAAAGTACAACCCTCTCTGCTTTAGCTCCATTCAATATGTTAGAAAATCACAACCAATTGGCAGTAATCAGCAATGCTCTAAAGCTGCAAGAAAGGGTGACAAGCCATTCTAGAGAAAAAGAGTGCTTGGTTGGTTGGAAGGGAGAAAAATGTACCAGGGGCATGCATGTATAGCTCGGAAATAAACACGCCGTGCAGCATCAGCATTGTGATTGATATCAAATTCATAAGCAAGGTAAATACGCCATAGTACAACTGATTGCTGTGTAACTGCATTTTCTAGAGCTCGCTCAAACAAACTACGAACTCGAGGTCTGCTGGTGCAAACTCTCTCTCTGTGTAATTCTGTCGAAAGGGCAAACATCCATAGCATTGTGGATGGGTTCCTATACAAGCAAAAGCAGCAATTGTTTTGTGTCACAATAAGTGAAAGGTCAGAAAGAAAAGCACAACACACCACCTTGTAAGTGGGGTTTAGAGTGACCAACTTCCATTTCTATTGTAGAAAACATTCACCATATACAGGGACACCCATATAGTGTACTAACCTTTCAGAAGAGTTGTCAAAGAACCGACGAAGATGGTAGGTTGACGCTGTAGTCTGAGTGTAAGTTGACAGAAGAAGAGGGTTGTATGGGTACTCCACCACCCCCCTTAACATAATGCGTCGTGCCTGTGATGGCTTGACATCTGGCATATTGCGTTCCATCATTGCAGTATAACGCTCCATTAACACTTCACACTCTTTGCTTTGTTGGCGTTTTCCTGTAGGCAACAAGCAAACAAAATCTCAAACAAAGGGGCAGGCAATCACAAGGAACATACTCAAGCCAAAATCATCTCCAATTCCATTCTGCCAAGATGAACAATGGTGCAGGGAGAAAAGTAGTGAGAGAGATACCAGGAAGTGTGAATGCAAGACTCTCTTCAAAGACAGAGGCAGCTGCTTTCCATCCGGCACTCAACTCCTCAAATAGAGCAACACATGCCACCATAGCCATCCCGTGCTCATCCAGGTTTCGTCCATGCCGAAACCTGTCTTGTACATAAGAAGACTCCATGTCTTGAACATATGTGTGTGTTCTTCGCACATTTTGTAAGTGCTTTTGAAAACCCAACCTAGCATTGACAATTAGAGTTGGTGGGACATCTCCAGTTGTAGGAACAGAAGAATAGGGCAACCCAGATCCAAAGAAGCACAGTATGTGTAATGCACGGCCGGTGCACCCATGAGAGACCTCCATGTCAGCATACGCCAAATACAACAAGGGAGTGCCAACTCGTGCTTCCTGAGCACATTTAGTAGAGAATTAGACACATACAATTCTTCTTAGAACAGCTTCAGTCATTGTGGCTTGAGACCAAAGCCAAAGTAGCAGCAAGGCTAGTAGCAAGTAACCTTCAGACAGTGCCATATCATGGAGAATCAGCTAATCCTGATCCAAAGATAGCACAAGGATAGCTTTGTCCTAATTTATGAATTGCTAATTTCATAAACATGCAGCCTTGTCAGGGGGAAAAGAGAGAGAGAGAGAGAGAGAGAGAGAGAGAGAGAAGTTAACCTTTGAGAGAGCTGGAAGAGAACCAATAGTGGTATCAAACACTTTGCGAGCCACCTCCAAGTGACCTGCTGCCCCCTCTACAATTGCATATGCTGACCATAATGCCAAATCCTGTAAAAACACATGATAAACAAGCCGAATAAGATGCTGTGCAAAATGTAAATAAACTCTCTATATATGACTAGAATACGTGCCACAATAAAACAAGAGAACATACAGTCAAGGAAACCAATACATGAAAGTGCAAGAGAGACCTGCCTGAGGATGGGTTTTCAGCAGTTTTTTGGCAAGAGCACGTGATGCAATGGCTCCATTGTTAGCAGCTACCCCTTTCACTGTTAGCAACCTTTCTGTCAGACTCCAATGAATTTTGGAAATCGTTCTGGTTGGACTGGTTTCAAACAACAGTAGTGCATTGCAGACAAACTGAGCTCGCCCATCACTCTCCAAAAACCACTCTAAATCTCCTACCAAGCTTCCTAAAAGAGACTCTTCAGATAATGACTCTCCATGAGCCCCTTGATCCCTCTTTTTTGATCGGTCCGCCATGTGTCCGCTGATCTGATTTTCAAGCAACAAAAGAAGGGAGCCGGTGACTTTTTCTGAATCTTCAAGTCTCTCTCGGTTGCTATGATCATTGGATGAGCACCTGCATCATACAACAACCAGAAAGAAAAACATAGCAATGACAGTAAGCATGCCATTCCAAACATTATATTTGCTTTGAAACCCAGGTCAAGATCTACAGGAATAGTGCAGCAGAGACAAAAAATAAAGTTATACAAAAAAAGCAGCACTGGCAAGGCCAAAACTCACAACCCCAACAAAGACTTCTTCAGACTGGAAGAAGAGGATAGGTTACCAACAAAGAGACTTACCAATGAGGAAGAGACAAGTTACAAAACTCCAAAAAGTGGCCAACCAAATGGCACAGAGCTGACTCTGATGTGATTGAAAAGAGGCAATCTCTGATATCCTCAAATGCCACCATTCGCTCCAGCTCCTCCTCCTCCTCCTCTCGCTCCTCAGTTAGTGTCTGCTCTGCCAGTCCAGTCATCCATTCCCAATCAGACCCTTCTCTTGAAGACCAACAACCAAAAAAAACACATTACCCATTCAAATACAACAAGAGGCTTTTCAAGAGAGAGGGGGAGAGAAAAAGTGGGTGACATAGTGATCTACCTAAAGAGAAAAGATGGAGGGCATACCACGAACAGGTAACCACTGTGCAGTGCCTCGAAGTCTCTCCTCCACTCCCCACCGCTGCCACACACTAACATGTGTCACTTCTAGTTCCTTCCCAGCATCGATAGATGACAAGCCCAGTTTTGCTAGCAAAGCTGCCTCGTCCTCATCTGCCTGAGCTTCTTCATCATCATCCTCGTTCTCATCATCATCATCAGCAGCAGCTTCAACCATCTCTTCATCATCATTGTCACCTTGGCGCACCAGCTTACTGCTGTTATTTTCATTAACCAATCCCTCCTTCCATCCTGACCAACCCCCTGAATCATAACCACCACCTTGAATATCAGCATGGCAATCTTTAATGCTTGTGAATCACTTGATGATCACAAAACAAGTACACAAAAATGACCTGTTGCAGCTATCCTACCTGCAACCAGGAATAGCTAAAGGAAAAATACATGCCACCTTAAAAACAAGCAGTAAGCCCAAGAGAGTCTCAAGGTCTGAAATCAGTGACTCTACCCAAGAAGAGAAGCAGTCCAAATACCTGAGATGTATGAGAAACCTGCTTAAACTGATGCTATCAATCTAAGATGTTCCTGCAAAACTCCAACAAAGATCCACAAAAAACTCATCTCATTACCAGGGTGCTCTTCAGCCAATCGAGCCTGCTGGGCTTGCGCAACCTGAAAGTTCTCCTCCTCCCTCTCAAGCCATGCAGCCCAACCCAATGCGCCCTCCTCTCCTACTCGTCGAGCTTTGCTATCCCAAAAGGCCTCAAATAGCCTCCTCTTGTTGCTTTCAGTAAGCTGAACCAGGGGAGCAAATAGAGAGAACTCAAGTGCAGCTTGGTAGAGACCGAGCGCCAATTCTGCATGACCTGTCTGTGCCTCAAACCGACACCTGTCTGCCAAAATGGCAATCATGGCAAGCTCTGCATCCCTTACTGGCCCTTTATCCTGCTGCAGCTCCTCTTGCCCTTTCTGCAAGAACAAGAGTAAAGTCAAATTCTTTGGTAATCATCCAGACCTCCTTTCTGCATGTAGCCTGAAAACCTAGTATTGCAAAATAGTGAAGTTTGCAGATATGGAGAAATATACAGAAAAGCAGAAAACTAAGAGTATTCCAACAAGAGCAAGAAGGGGAAAAAGGTCAATAAAGTATGAACTTTCCCCAGTCTCCAAATTTTGGAAAAGCTCTAACCTGCTGCATTGTATGCATACATATACTGCCACATATTCTAGAGTTCAAATCTCAACAAATTCTCACAAAATAATAAAATTTAAATTTTTAAAAAAAATTCTCAAAAAATTCTCACGCAGAATGAAATCAGGGGGCACACACCGAATCAAGCAATCGATTACGTGCTGCACTCAGAGCCCTGAGAGCTTGCACAAAGACAGATCGAAGAGAGGAGACTGAGAAAAGAGAGAACTGAGCAGAACGGAATCGAAGAAACGCCTTCCAAAACTGGTAGCTCCCTGAAAATGTGGCAACAAAGTTTTCCCATTTGTGCAACAATTCAGCTACAGGATGCCGTAGACTACAAGTCTGTAAGTAGATAAGCGTCAGCTCTTCACTTTCTCCATGGATTTCCAAGGCCTTTTCCAGTACCGATAACTTCTTATCAACAGCTTGCTGTTTGGCCCCTTTCTTGTGAGCTGCTTGTATCAACTCATCCTGTTTTAGCCAACATCAAAAGTCTCAGCAAAACCCTAAATACAATTCCTGGATCAGAAAAACCTCTACAAAAGTCTGATCAAAATCTCAGTAAAACTCTTCACGCAATCTGTGTGTGTATCAGCAGCAACAGCACTCAAGGAAGGGAAGGAAGAGAAAAGTGGACCTGGAAGTGGGCGAAAGCAAGCCATACACTTTCATCTTGTGGACGCTCACGAGTTAGAGTGTTATACTCTCTCGTACACCGCATTACATAATCCTCCCAGCTCTCACCTTCCAAAGAAGCATCCTTCATCTCTCCATCTCCCTGCTAAAACAGCATGTTACACCAGATGCATGATAAAGTCCTCATTCACAGCAACATCCTGAAAGTTGGACAAAAGCTACAAAGCCATGGAGCGTTAGCATGGGTTTCACTGCAAGAACAAGAACCTGATCTCTCTCCGTCTCTCTCTCTCTCACACAAGCATGCATGCATGCACCACATACACACACATACTAGTTTTGAATCTTCCAGTGAGAATTTGCTGCTGCAAAGATTCCAACTCCAAAAACAGCAATTCCAGGCAAAACAGGTTGATTGAAGAACTCCATTACCATTTCTAGCTCCATCATCATGCCGCCACCTTCAACTGGCATGAACTCTTCTTCCACAGGTGGCTGCGAGGTTCGGTTTACATTCCTCAGATGATGATGACCAGATTGCATTCGGATGCGTTTGAAGTTGCCACCATGGTGCTGTTTCTCCAAAGCAATCGCTTGGGATGAGCAGTACCGCAACACCACCTTCTCTTGGTGAACTGCACCATCAGGTTCTGGAACATCCAAACTGGCTCTCCTTCTTCTCATGTTCTTATGATCCTCTTCCCCTGCTCCTCCTGCCTCTTCCCACCGTTCTCGATGGTATCGAGCTATATCCATCCTGTCTTCTTCAATCAGAAAAAACAAATCAGCCACAGATTGTGTCTGAGTTTTCTATCTGCAATCTTCCAAGCAAATTGTCAATTGAGAGCAAGAAATTTTCAATCTCTAAACCCTATGCTCAATTGGGTCTGTGGTTTCTATGTGCAATCTTGCAAGCAACTGATCAAATTGAGAGCAAGAAAGTTTCAATCGTTGTTGCCCAATTGGGTGGTACGAGGTTGCACAGACACACCCACCTGTACAAGGAGCCAAATGCGAGGTTGTCGCGATCTCCGCGAGAATCCAAGTAATACTCTCTCGGCAAGTGTGCAGCATTCCTGTCTGCCCATATCTTCACTGCGTTTTTCCTGTCAAGAGCATGGCCTTGTAGAGACCCAATGTGCTTATCATCATCATCAGCAGCAGCAGTTGGTTTCCGCTCTTTGCGTTTCTTTCTTCTGTCCTCCTTCTTCTTGCTGCTGTGTTTCTTGTGCTTATGTTTTTGTTGTTGTAGCTGTTCGTCTTCTTCGTCTTCTTCTTCTTCTTCTTCTGCAACTGTTTCTCTCTCAAGCACTGCATCGACAGCAGCACCTGCAGCAGTAGTAACTGTGATTCTCGTGGGAGGAGGAGGAGGAGGAGGCAATAAACTCTCCGAAAAGCTTGGATTTGACAGCCATGACTCCTGCTGCTGCTGCTGCTGCAGCAGCTCTGATTCCTGCACGGGAGTGCCATATCTGGCCGCCGCTGGTAGTATTGGTAAGATCGCTGGGAACAAGCGTTCTACGGGTCTCTCAAACCTTGTCTGCGCATCCTCTTCTTCTGTCGTCGTCTCCTCCATCGTGCTGCTGCTTCCTTTCTTGCCCGCGACTGGACTCCTCTTCTACAACCCGACGACACCTTCTTTCATTAGATGGAAGTCCCCCGAGGAGCACGCAGCAGCAAGAGTCTCTTCTGTAATCGAATTGCAGCTTCTTCCATTCTGCTTGGCTGTTCTATCAAGCGATTCTCAAAGTAGACAGTAGTTTGCATACCGTCTCTTCTTCTGCATGTGGCGATGAAGAAGAAGATCGATCCCGCGGCGCTACCGACCTCCTCATCGTCGTGTTCCTCTCTACGAAACCTAACGATCCTTGTTGATGCACACAGCCACAGACACGGGGCCTTTTCAATGCTCCTCTTGTGTTCGGTCTTTGGCCGTTGGTGCTTGCTTGCATG
>Ga0116227_10013221_pt1 | contig 13061 bp, 4 predicted proteins | sample S1TSphgellanicum_FD_89693 | JGI IMG/M metagenome (GOLD analysis project Ga0116227, IMG submission 89693) | Host-associated microbial communities from peat moss isolated from Minnesota, USA - S1T2_Fb - Sphagnum magellanicum MG | ecosystem: Host-associated > Plants > Peat moss > Unclassified...
ATTTCATCCATCCCCTTAATTGGGACGGACAGTAGCTAAAAGAAAAAAAAGGTAGTCTTGGTCAATACAAAAAAAAAAAAAAATTGATTATGGGCTATCCAAGGCCTAAATTTTTTTTTCTGGTCTTCCCCTAAATTCATCCCATCATCAAGCCGGACGGACATTTCATCCGTCCCCTTAATCGAGACGGACTGTAGTTAAAAGAAAAAAAAAAGTTAATCTTGGTTAATACAAAAAAAAGAAAAAAAAATAAATTATGGGTTGTCCAAGGCCTAAATTTTTTTTTTCTGGTCTACCAAATCTTTTGCTTCAAAAAATCAGACTACCCCTGATTTCTTTTTTTTCTAGAGTCAGTTACATCTGGGGAAGTTACATCTGGGGAAGCTCCAAGAATTTTCCAAGCACTGCCCACACAGACAGACATTCTCTGGAGTCAGTTACATTTAGGGAAGCTCCAAGAATTCCAGGCACTGCCTAGACAGATAGACAAACAGACACCACTGTTGTTTTAATATATAAGATGGTTGCTAGTCAGGCTACCCCTCAAGATCATCCATGACTTCTTAGAAAATAATTATCTACATATTGAAAATTACTACATATGGAATGGTTGAGCCCTTGTCTAAGGTTTTTTTTTTTTCAAATTTGTGAGGTAGGTGCATTGGCAATCTTCCAAAAGTGGATTTAGCTAAGTTTTGGCAACAAGCCAAAAAGCAAAATAGAATTTTTTTAAAACCCTCCCTAAATTTTAGCAACATCCTAAAAACTATGCTCTAAATATAGTGAATTCATCCTTTTTTTTCTCCTTGAAATACAACAATTTTGTGACAATTTTTTTCCAAAAAAACCTTTGTAGGATTCATAGCCCCCCACCCCCCTTTTTTTTTCCAAGTGGTGAAATTTTGCCAAAAAGAAAAAAATCATTGCCCCTACCCTCTATGTTGGGTAAGCTACTAGGCAAGCTTGCGTTAAGGTGAGCTTGGCAACACACCCAAAATAATGGCCAAGGGTTAGACCATTACATGAAATTAAGGTCTAAGGTGACAAATTTCAGAATTTTATGAAAAATTCATGTTCAACAAACAAATAAATAAATGTCATTATTATGAATGTATGATAATCAACAAGTTTTTTTTCTTTGAAATTTTTCCCAAATGAAAAAAATGAAAGTGAATTTTTTTAAAATCACAGTATTCCTTTTCTTTTTTTGAAAAAATAAAAAAATTCAAGGTTCTTTTTTGGGATTTTTTTTTTGCCACATTTGGACTTTTTTAAAGCAATATAAAATATTTTTAAAAATATTTAAACAGGTTTTAAAAACATGTTGCCATTTAATGTTAAATATTTTTGGGATGCTAGCCAATGCTACAAAATCTCAAATTTGAAAACAATAATCATTAATGATAATCATCAAAAGATTATGTCATATATTGTTGTAAAAAAAATAGACATAATCTGCAACCCTAAACTTCAATGTAGTTAATATGATTGAAACTAATTAAAGATTTTTTCCAAAACAATTTGTTTTAAATCATAAACATGACAAGTTGTTAGGAGTGGGTTTTTATCTCAAATTTTTCGTGTAGACAAAATTGTTGTTTTGAAGAGAAAATGTACTTAACTAAATAAGAATTTCTTACGAAACTGGAAGGATCTTTTTATAATTTTGGCTACCTACAAAAACCTATAATAATAATATAATAATTCACATTTTTTCCTATCAACATATGGTAGATTTGGGCCATTTGTTCATGAAAAATCTTTAGTATAGTTTGAAATCATGTTTGTTAGGTCAAATAACAAAATTTCGCCCCCAAAAACAAATCAATGTTTTTTAACTTTGATTTAATGTGAAATAAAATTCAAAAGATAACAAGGTTTTTCACCATTTTCCCACCATGAATGACAATATTTCATTGTATCACAACATTATAACCAAAAAGACTTACAACAACTTGGGAAAATTTGAGTTTTGTTCACAGTATGGATCTAAAGATATTTTTGTAATTTCTCCCATTCTATATCCACATTCTACCCAACCCAAGGATACCCTTTTAGGTTTTTGGCTTTAACTCATCACATCTGCGTTACCAAGGTCCCATACAAATGCAATCCCCCTACATGTTCTAAAATCTATAGCTTAGACCTCCTTTGTGCATCATCAGCCCTCAAGCATCGATCCTTTATAAAGTCTACTACTAGCAAGAACATAACACCTGCCATGATGTAATTATTGGTGTAGCGGAAATCAAACAGTAACTACTTACTTCAACAAGCTCTTGATTTTGTACAATCTACAATAGATGTAATATCAAAAACTATAGACCTGTTTTCCTCGCTTTCGAACTCTCCTCCTTATCCCGGTCCAACTGCATCTCCTTCTCCTCTCCTTTGCATGCTTGAAGCGCCCTTGGCCACCCATTTTTCTGCTGCCAACCTGTTTCACATAACACACAAACAACAAAGTTTCCTACTCATAGCCACAAACAAACAATAACGATATAAGCCCCGCGGTTTGCATGAAGAAAGTTGACGACACTCAAAACAAAACCTAAACCAAAGAAACAAGTATAAAAATTAACCAAAGAAACAAACATAAAAATTGATATGTTTGATTTGGGAAATAATGCAAACTATGCAAGGCTAATAATACAAATCTAACCAAAGCATGTAGTTGCGCCCTCTCAAAATATGAATGCATTGTTTGGTGAATTGATCATCCATGCATAGGTCTTGGTTGACAAGATGATTGCCACCTATGAATGTGATGATGATAATGAAGGTGATGAAAACTAAATCTTGTCTTATTAGAATCCAAAGGTGACATGTTTTCCTAATTGGCAAGTATTTTCTATTTCTTTCCATTTGACATTAGCAAGTCATTCCAATTTGAGAACATTTGTTACCCTTGTAATGTGTAATTTCAATACCACGGATTAAGGTACATATTTTAATTATGTCATATTTATCAATCACATGGTAGGTCTAGGTGGCAAATTATTTCTTATTTCTTGATGACATGGCATGTTAAGGTGGCATATTATGTTTTGTTTTTTGACAAGCATGTTTGGGGTAAGTTGAATAGAAAAGATAATGTGGTGGTGAATTGAACTTGGGTTGTAAAAGTGTCATTAGCATTGATAGTTCAATCTTGGAGGTGGCAATCACCATGAACATGACCTTAATGATGATCAACTAAGATCTGACATATTCAACTTTTGAAAGTGATTAGTTTTTTATAATAACAAGGCTAGTTTATTTGTTCCCGCATCAATTTGTTATAAAAGGTTAATACTTGTCATGTATATAGTTTCTAATGTGGGATACATTGAGGTGCAAGTATGACAATCTCTAAGATTTTGGAGTTTAACATGCATGTGCAAGTGAGCCAAAATTGTTGCATGTTCAATGTCTAAATATGGGCTTTTAAATCAAACTATAAATTGAAATTTTTTATGGGAAACTCCATAATGACGAAAAGTTAAAATATTCATTTGTTAACGAATACATGACAATAAACATAATCTTTTTTTCAAGTTTTTATTCAACATATTTTTTGTTGTTTGAACATGTGCAACAATAGGTTTTTTAGTTAAAAGTTGGCCTATATATTGAGTATATCAAAAACAAGATCGAAAAAACAATTTTGTGCAAAAGAAGAGAACCAAATTCTTACATTGTTGAATATGTAATAATCAGAATACAAAGATCTTGAAAAAGGAGCCAAGAGACATGAGAAGGGAAAAGCCATGACATTCCATCAATGTATGAATGTAGTGGATGAATGTATAAACTATCTAATATAGAATCCTAACACCCCACCCCCCCTTATTAGATAGTTCCTAAGCCCATTAAATGTACACAATGTAAATGTTGACCTTTAAACAAACTTTTGGTGACCTTATGTATCTAGTCATGTCAGAGGTTGGACAAAATATCTTCTTGATTGTGTTGGCTTGCACTTGTTCATGAATGAAATGGACTTGAATGTCGATGTGTTTACTCCATTCATGAAACTTAAGACTTTCAATGAGTTGAATAATACTTTGATTATCAAAAAATATAATGGCAATGATAATTTGTGGGCAATACAAGGAATCAAATAATTTGCCCAACCAAATTGTTTCAATAGATGCACAAGAAAATGTCATATATTCACTTTCAATGGAGGATAGGGTGATGGAATGTTGTTTATGGCTAACCCCATTGACAACATAAGGACCCAACAAAAAATAATAGCTAAATGTCGATCGTTGAATATCCAAGCTACCAACCTAATCTAATTTCGAAAACCTTATAAAATGAAATCATATTGGGAACAAATATAAATCAAACCAAGTGTGAAAATGTTTTCAAGGTACTACAAAATCTATTTAACAACAATCCAAAGTATTTGTCTTAAATGAACTATGTACTGGGCAATTGTACTTGTGGAATAAGATATGTCAAGTAGAGTGTATATGGGGGTGCAAACGAAATAACAAGAGCCCACCTGCCTGCTTTTGGGATTGATTTTGGAAAAATATTTTTTAGAATATTTTAAAGAAAATCTTCAATAAAATCTTCAAAAAATTTTATAATTTTTTTTATGTTATCATGTCAAGGTTTATATAAAAGATATCAAAATATATGTAAATTTCAAAAGTTTTGAAGTTTATTTATAAGTCCTTTTAGTGCTAAAAAACACACGTTACAATGTTTAATGAGTGTTTTTGAGAGTTTGTTAATTCGATATTTTTCAAATTAATTCACATGTTCCAATCATATATTATGAACCTTACTATATTAAAAAAATCTTATACTTTCAACACCAAATTAAATTACCATTTCTAAACATGAAAAACTAAACAAACACTGGTTACACTTGTTGTGGTTCATGTTAGTGTGACTGCACCCATGGAAAGGTACGCGAAGGACTCAACAAAGGCTTTATAACTAACATTTTGCATTTTTATTTTTCTTACGAAGTTGTCAAATAATCTACTTTGCTTAATTTAATATTGAATTCCAACGGAATGGAAATTGGGTGACAAGATTCCACTTTAAATTTGAGGAGGATGGATTAGACATATCTCTGTTGAAAAATTTGAATAAAACCTTGAGCACAATCATAAATCACTTCAAAGCCAAAAATGGTATTATGGGTGACAAGCCCCATATTAGTCATGTCAAATTTTGAACTCAAAACATTTATGTTTTTAAAAACTAAACCTAGGGGGCATCATTAATGATCAGAATTTTTTCATCAAATAAATGCAATAATGATGAAATTGTCACCTTTTTATGTATGTAAACATTAGTATCAACAACATTTGGAATAAATCCAATGGATGAAAAAAATGAGTCCAAGTGTTGGTACTAAATACAAGATGATTGTTTTAATCCATATAAGGATTTATTGAGTTTGCATACAAAATTGGAATTCTCAAGCACTTGTAGCCCTTGAAGTAACTCCATAAATATTTTTTCTTTTAATTCCCCATTTAAGAAAGTAGTTTGGACATCCATTTGATGAATATCAAGGTTGAAATGTGTTGTATAAGCAAGGAGGACCAACATTGAAAATGTTTTGAGAACAAAGGAATACGTGTCATCATAATCAACCCCTGCTTGTTGAGAAAAACCTTCAATTACTAGGAAAGCTTTTCAATTTAGGATTGCAATATTATTGCCATATTTTGTCTTGAAAACCCATTTACAACTAATTAAAATTAAAGTTGGATGGTAAAGGCATAAGTGTGCAAGTATCATTCTTCATTAAAGAATTAAATTCCTTTTCAATAGCAAGTTTCCATTCTGTGGATGTGGGAAATTTAAAGCTTAGTTATAAATGATGGGATCATTTAGATAAAAAAAATAAAATAATAATAATGTTGACACTAACGCTTAATGTCTTCCAAATTGGTTTGGTTTTCCTTACATGTTCTTTGGGAATGGAAGGTCATTGTAAACTTAACATTTCATGATTTAGTAATGGAAATCGTGCAAAATTCATTCAATCATAATTCATATGTTTCATGCATTAATATCGTGTATTGAAAACACATTTGGTGCATGGATTTATTAGAAGAAGCGAAATATGTGTGACATTTGTTCATTCATAGGTTCGTACTTCATCCGTCAACACATTTATCCATGTGTTAAATGTGTTTTCAACGTATGATGTTTATGCGTAAAATGTACAAACCTATGAATGAACGAACTTCACACAATTTTCATTATTAATTCTTCACATGCTAAATTTATGATGGTTGTCTTTTAATTTGAGTTGAATTGGAGGTTTTTATTTGATAATATCATGGTAAAATAAAATGATGGCTAGGACTTGAGGGAGGACTAGAAAAGCTCCCCTCTTCAAAATCTTTTAAAACATGGGATGGGACAATAGGAGAGGAATTTGAAGAAGGTGCCATATTATGAAATGGTGGGATTAATTGAATGGGGGGAATAAATGGATGTGGGGCAACTCATTTAGGGGTGGAAGAATTAATGGCAATATTGGAGGTGGAGGTGGGAGTACTTGGATGATGGAAGGGGGTTTATGAAAGGATTAATGATTGGAGGCATCTAAGGTACTAATGATTGTATAGGCTAGGCATGGGGATTAGGAGATTGCTTGAAAAATGTTAGTGTTAATGAATGCTCAACATTGGAAGGGTAAATGTGATACTTCAAGATGAATCAATAAAATACCATTCCGTTAATATTTCATATACCACAATTAAAATGTATTTTTTTCTCTATTAAACAATTGACATTGGTCGAAGGAGAATTTTGATTACATGGTACTCAAACATATCTATATAATATAAAATATGAATTGATTGCAACTTGCACCTTTCAAAATGATTTATACACCTTTGGTTGATCACAATGTTTCACTAAAGATAATGCAAATCAAAAGGCAATGGCCATTTCATTTGACAACACCATATTTATTTGGCATAGATGTTTGGTCACATAAGTCTCAAAAGATTACAAGATTTGGTTAACCACCACATGGTGAAGGGTAATCATTTGAAAAATATACATGCAATTATTTTTTGTGAATCACATATTTTTGGGAAACAAACAAAGTTTTCATTCCCAAAACAAGTTCAATTTCGAGCTAGTCAAATGTTTGTACATTTTGATATCAAAGGTCCTCTAGACCCCACATTTACTAGTTTCCAAATTTTTGTCACTTTTATTGATGATTTTAGTAGATATACAATGATATATCTAATTAAACACAAATCACAAACATTTAATAAATTCAAAGCATATAGGCCCAAGTTGAAAATTTTAAAGGTAATAAGATTAAATTTTTTGCAAAGTGACAACAAGGGAGAATATTTTTAAATGATTTTACAAAATTTTGTGTGAATAATGGCATTCAACGTTAATTCATAACCCCTTACACTCTTGAACAAAATGGGGTGTCTAAACAGAAGAATCAAACTTTGTTTGAAATGATTAAGTTTGATTCTTAACATGTTCCACCATGCAAATTTGTCAAAAGCATATTGGGGTGAAGTTGTATTGACAAAACTACATATCTTCAAAATCGGCATCTAACAAAGGTAATGAATGGTCATACTCCATATGAAATTTAATACAAGTGGCCACCAAGTTTCTCACATCTTCAAACTATATCATATGTTCTTTGAATGCCTAAGATTTGAAGTAAATTGGATAATAAAATAATTGAATGTTGGTTTCTTGGAAATGTTGATGGAGTTAAAGGCTATAGGTTCTAAGCCAAATTAACACATCAAATAATTATCTCAAGGAATGTTGTTTTTCGAAAAGATGATTATAAACACAAAATACCCCATTAACCATTTTCAAACCCTTCCAATGTTGACCTTTCATTAACACCAACATTCTTCAAGCAATCACATAATCCCCATGCCCATCGAATTTTTTTATCAACCAATGCCAATTTTTAACATATAAAAGATTACATTTTAATTGTGGTACATGAAATACTTACGGAATGGTCTTATGGAGCCGTCTTGAAATATGACATTTATTTCTTCAATGCCTTTGACTTCATGGGTAGATCTATCAATTGTCTGAACAAATTGCCTTTGTGGCAAATCCACATATGTGCCAAATGTGGTTCAAGTATGAGCCATATGTTGAATAACACTTAAATCATCAATCCAATCATCAGTTGTGGAATTGGTTTAAGTTTGTAATGCTACTATGTAAAACATTTTTTTAAAAATTTGGGTTGTTGCAACGAAACACCCCATTTGTTTCATCTACTTTCCATTTACGATAGTCCTTTAGAACATGGTTATCTTTACCATAATAAAAACATTTTTTGAGAAGTGGATTTGAATATTTTTTCCCATTGTAAAAAGAAGGTTCTTCAAAATGTATCCCCTCTTGAATAATTGGTAAGTTTGCCAAATTTTTGGTTTTGAAAATGTGAATTAAAAGGGGCTTGTTGATTGTTAGACCAAGACTTCTATTTGAATGCAAGGGCCAATGAACCAATTGTCATTGCTTCAACATTACTATCCAAACTATTCAATAAAGTTTTTTCTTGTATTAAATAGGTGATCAATGTTTGTAAGGTGAAGGTTTGACCTCTTATGGAAATTAAAAAACTCCGGTAAGAAGGTGACATGTTTTGCATCAATTCGAGCACTATGTTTTCCTCCTTCATTAGGTTTCCAACTATGGACAAATGTTTGAGAAGACTTTTAAAATTATGCACATGTTTTGTCACACTTTCATTTTCCTTCATCTTCAACATTGTTAGTTATTTCATTAAATACATCTGTCGCAACCCCACTTTGGGGCTAAGTGTGAGAATGCAACTCACACTCCCAAAAGTGGGAAAATGGAGTCCTCCGAGACTCCCAAAAATTCAAAAAGCGATTTGAGGGGTCCAATCTCCTTGTCTTGATGCGTTCTTTACATCAATGGAAATATCTTGAAGCGTAGATGCCCAAAATGGTCTCACATGGGCCATTTGGACATCTGCAGCCCAAGTTATGGGCAAAAGAAGGGCCGGGAGTCAAACTGCCAATTTGACTCTTGACCACTAAAAGTCAAGAATCGACCTCTTCCCAACGTCGCCTCAAGGAGTGCAACACAGCGTTGGAAAGCTCTCAACAAAAGCTACAACTTTGGTTTAGACCTCATCCTGATCCGAGTTCAGGGCGAGAAGCTATGAGCGTCCAAAGTCTTGGGACTCCAACCCGGGACAGTTTCGGGACTCCAACTTGGGAGTCCCGGGAAAAAGAGCCATTTGGATGTAGCCTTGGCGGAGAGCTGCAGAGTATATTATATGGGGGAAGGTGGTGGCTTCCCCCGAGTCCGGGCCATGGTGACTCTTATGTGTCAAAGTGCCTGTGGCTTGTCCCAACACCCAAGGGTGTTCCCGAATGCTAACTAACCCTTTTGTGGTTGGTTTTGGATGCAGATTCGAGCTTGATAATCTAGTCCCTTTTCTTAGTCTAATCCCGGGACTTCTAGCACGCCCATCTACCCCCTTTTAGTGCTGGAAATCGGGAGCGACCTTCAAGTCCCAACTTTCCGCAACCTCACATAGTTGAACCCTCAAGTGGGTTCAACAAGGGACTTGGGAGTGTGTCAACATCTTTGTCACTAAATCATGTATTTAAAAAAACAAAGAAGTTTATCCCATGTTTCCTTAGATATGTTACAATCACTAATATGAGATACTTGGTTACTGTTTAAAGAATTTGTAACAATTGTTAATGCATGTGTATCATTTTTTTAAAATTCATTTTTATTCCTTGGTCTAGTGGGAGGTAAATGATGAATAGTGCCACTAGGAGTGGCAAGAAAAAAAACATATTCAATTTCCAATCCCTCATTAATTCTTAATAAATTTTCAGATTTAAAAACTAGTTTAATGTTATATTTCCAAACATGAAGATAAGTTCCATCAAGTTTTGTGATGTTACATAAATTAAAAACCTTGAATTGAGACATTGAATTAAGATGATTTTTAAAATTTATTATTTTTTAAGATTAAAATATTTTTATGTCATGTTATCAAATTTTATGCTAAGATCCCATTTTCTTATATCATATTTCCTTTCCTTAGTTTTGTTTTGTGATTTGAAAAAATTCTTATAACATAAATAATTCCATGATTTTGTGGATAACTTGTGGTAATAATATACAAGACCTACAAGACATATTCTATGTGCGTATTGATTGAAGGTGTAAATCAATTTCTCTTTAAAAGATGGATGTACAAAAGCCATTGACTTATTTATTTATTTAAATTCCAATTAAAACTTGAATTCTCTTGATGTTACAAGAAATTTATTTGGTATTTGCTTTAATACCATGTTGACTACAACAAAAACAAGATCAAGAAAACAACTTTGAGTGAAAGAGGAAAACCAAACTCTTACATTGTTGAATCTATAATAATTCAAGTATAAGGATCCTAAAGAAAGAACCAAGAGACATGAGAAGGGAAAAACCATAGTGTTGCATCAATGTATAAACTATTTAATATAAAATCCTAACATTATCAACTTGGGCAAAAATGAACTTAATGTTCGACATTACTAGCTTTAAAAATAGACATGGGTCTTTTTTATGTTGAAATTACAGTCACATATATATAACTAGTTCCTAATGGTCCAATAACATGTCTTATTTGATTAAGCTCATGGTCATCCTGACCAAGGTGTCACTTTTGTGCTCCAACTTTATTAGATGTCCAATTTGACAAGATAGTCAAATGAATCACTTTAATCAAGTTGATTAGTTAGCACTTACGTTTGTCACTCCATGCACAAGGCCTATAGTCAAAAAAACAAAATTTTCTAATTAAAAAAAAAACCAATTAACATGAACCTCTTAAAAAACCATGATTTGTTGTAGTGTAAAAGAAGTTTCATTAAATATTTGGCATTAAATTGCCAAACCTACTACACTATTATAATAATGTGTAACATTGAATGAATTGCATTGTGGCATCAAAACTAAAAGGAATATATTTTAATGGTTTGAATGATGAAGGGTATATTAGAATGCAATTCTAAAACCTTTTACACTACTTGGGCTCCACATTGTTATGCATGACCAATGATAACCAATTGATTAATTGATGAAAAAAATGAATTGATTTTGAGGAAATTAAGTTCCATTTGAATGAAAATATTGAATGACATTACATGCAATTTTAATCGAAATGAATAAAATTATGATTCAATTCTAATTTAATTCAATAATTAGATTATGATTTAATTCAATTCAAATTCAATTGAAGAGAAATGATATGTAAATTGGTGAAGAATGTAGTTAAAATTTATTTATGAATATGGTGTTGGAGAAAAAAATCTAAAATACACATTCAAAAAACACCTTTCCATGCCTCTATACTTGGGAATGGGTTAAACAAATTCCAACTAGGAACTATCCAAATGACGACTATAACTATAATTTATGACTTATGGAACCTAAAGTTGTTCTATCTAAACTAACTTCAATGAATCATTGTCATTAGAATTACTTTATTAAAGGAAATTGACACATGTTGCAAACCCTTACCATCAACTTGTGACATTTTTGGAACAATTTATAAACTAAATTATGACATTGAAATGTGTAAAATAATTTCTAAAATTGAAAGGTAGACATGTTTGTGGATGTTGAAGGGTTATGTAATAAGTTCAAACAACTGAATGCAAATTGAAAATGATTTGTCATGTTCCCAATAACAAATATTTTTCTTCAAAGGAAATGAAAGTGTATTCCCATTTTGAATGTGTTTTTAGCACCATAATGCATGTAATATTTATGAAGAAATATATAGAAGATGTTGGTTTTGGGGTGTGGGTTTTGGTGTATAACTAGCATATTTTTATTTCAAATTAAAAGTTAATATTTTCATGGACATATATGTTCATGCAAAATTACTTGAAAATATTTAGAAATTTTTATCCCTTGATTTAATTTCATAAGCATACTTGTCCTATTTTGATTATTTAAATAAAATGAAACACTAAGATAAAATTTTCAAAATATGTTTTAATTTTTTTTTTTGGTGGTGCCAAGTTTCATGTATTTTAAAAAATAAATTATCATATTTCTACCAAGCATAGCCTCCAACAAATATCCACAATATAGAAGGATTGAAAATATTGTAAGATCTATTATCTAGATAAATCTAACTAAATCTTGTTGTTAATGATCACTAATGTGGCAACATCACAAAACTATGGGGGAAAAAACCATTGCCATAAATAAAATGTTGAAACATGATAAAATATTCAAAATATAATTTTTCATTTTGGTGATCTAAATTTTAAAAATCTCATTTCAATAGTGTTCGTGAAACATATGATAAAGAACAAATGATTTTATAGGCGTTTAATTGATTTTTGTCAAAATTTTCAAAATTGTGGTTATATCAAAGCTAGTTCTATGATTTTTTGACCACCATAATTATTGACATGGTTTTTTTTCAATTTTGTGAGGTAGGTGGCTTAGTGATTATCCATAAGAAGATTTAGTCAAATTTGGTTATACGTTAAAAAAGAAAGTAAGGGAACCAAACATATATTGGGGACATGTTGGAATGAATGTTGTGCCATTATATGGTTTAGGATTTCACCAAACATGGTTTTTTTAGCCCATGGGCTAACAAACTTTGCACCCACCTTTTATTTTTAAAATAGTTTTTAATTCCAAAAATAATTTTGTAAAATTCAACCAATCATATTTTTTGGGACCATGAGGTAACAAAACTTTGTGCCCACCTACAAAAAAAAATTATTAAAATTTTTGGAGAAAAAATATCTTAAAAAATTCAGCCAATGACATCTTTTTTGGCCCAAGGGCTAATGAACTTTGTGTCCACCTTCAAAATCATGACAAAAAGTTTGTAGACTAGTCGTGATTATTTGGGCTCATCATTTAACAAATTTCCAACCCAAATTATAATTAATTATATATATATATATATATATATATATATATATATATATATATATATATATATATATTTTTTATAATATAAATATATAAAAAATTTTTTTTTTTTATTTTTTGTCTCAAACATTTGTTGTCGCGCG
>Ga0116227_10013223_pt1 | contig 13059 bp, 11 predicted proteins | sample S1TSphgellanicum_FD_89693 | JGI IMG/M metagenome (GOLD analysis project Ga0116227, IMG submission 89693) | Host-associated microbial communities from peat moss isolated from Minnesota, USA - S1T2_Fb - Sphagnum magellanicum MG | ecosystem: Host-associated > Plants > Peat moss > Unclassified...
CCGCTCGGGCCGACCAATCACTACTCGATCGTGACGAAGAAGAGCGGACCGCAACAGTTATTCTTTTCGGCGAATCTCGGGCCGCCGAATGCCGCCGGCGTCGCAACGCACACGTTCTGCACGGTCGGCGATCTGCAGGCCTACGATGCGTACTTGAACTCCGGCGGCCAAGCCACGCTTCCCAACCTCACGTTCGTCGTCTACGTGCAGGCGGTTGGATTCGACTATCCCGCCTACGAGGCGTCGTATCCGTTCAGTACGACGGAAGCGCCCACGATCGTCGGCCCATCGGGAACGGCCGACATCACGACGAGTTATCCCGTTCAAACCGACTACGAAATCTCGTTACCGGGGAGTAGTTCATAAATGAAGCTTCGTCTCGCCCTGCTTGGCGCCGCGCTCGCCCTCGCGGTCGCCGCGTGTTCGGGTGGGGGGAATACGTCCCCGGCCCCGTCTCCGACGCCGACCGTTCCTGGTAAAGGTTATTCGGGAGCGTTCAGCGCGAGCGTCGCGTTTTCGATCGTCGTTCCCTCGGAAGCGATGACGCAAGCGATCCGTCGACGGGCAAAGGCACTGCAGAAGCGCAGGCTCGGAACGTTTGCGGCGACCCCGGCGCCGTCGCCGTCCGGTCCACCCTACATCTCTCCGCTCGTCGGCTGGATTCAGATCACGCCGATCGCGGTGAACGGGTCGTCACTCGCGATCGCGCAACTCCCGGTGACGATCGCCGGCGGATGCCCCTCACCCGGTTCCGGGTGCACGCTCTCGGCGAACGTGCCTGCGGCGCCAGGTGCCGTGAATCGCTACTTCATACAAACTTACGCCTCTTCGACGACGTCGGTCGGTGGCTTCGGGCCGCTCATCTCGAGTGGGTACGTCGACGTGACCGTTCCCGCGACCGGCAATGCGAAGCAGACCGTCGGGGGCGCGACGATCTCGATCGGCGGATACGTTGCCGGCATTGCCTTCTCTCCGCCGTCTGCCACCGTCGCGCCAGGCGTTGCGTCGACGACGAACGTGATCGTGGAGACGCTCGACGCGTCCGGCGCAGTCATTCTGGAGAATACGTACTATGCCGAGCCCGTCTCGCTGACGAGTTCCGACACGTCCGCGTTCTCGATCAATGGCGCGGCCGCACTGACGCTCTCGAATTCCAACCAGCAGCAGATCGCCGTGCAATATACGGGTGGCAACTCGCTCGGCACGGTGATCGTCGCGAGCTCCGTCGATTCGAACGGGAACCCGGTCACCGCGCGGCTACCGATTGCGGTCGTCGCCCCGACGCCGAGCCCCACGCCGACGGCAAGCCCCACGCCGACTCCGAGTCCGACCCCGACTGCGACGCCAACCTCGAGCCCCACGCCCACCTCGAGTCCGACGCGACCCGGAAGCACGCCGACGCCGGTACCGACGCACACGCCGACGCCGCGTCCTACTGCGACGCCAAGTCCCACCCCGACGCCAGTGCCGACGCCAACGGTCCCAGCGATGAGCATCTATGCGATCGATGCCGCGAACGACAACATCGTTGAGTACGACGTCGTCAACAAGCTCGTCAACCACACGCCGGTCGTCGCACCAACGCCGCGACGTGTCGTACAGTTCAACTCAGCTGCGCTCCCTGGTAGCGTCACGTGTTCGGATGCATCGCCTACCGGAGCACCGCCGCTTGAGTTTATCGGCGGGATGATCGTCGACTCAGGCGGCCGTATTCTCGTGCAATCGTCGTGTACGGACGGTACCTCGACGTACGTCTATCAATACCCGGGCACGGCGACGGGCGCGCCAACGCCAGTTTCGTTTGCGGCCGAGCCCGACGGATACGTCAATTACGCGATGTCGGCGGCAGCCTCATCCGGGCGCTACTATTTCACGATCAACAATAACTATTTGGCGCCCTTCGCCTTCTCTCCGACCGGCACGCTCCAGGCGCAATACTTCACGGACCAGTGTTTCGCGGAGCTCGGTCAACCCTCGATATGCCAGAATGCCGGGTCCGGATCGTACGAGGGCCAGACGGGTGCGACCGCAGCCGATGCTTCCGGTAACCTCTACGTCGCACAAAACTATCAGGACAATCTCTTTACGAGCGGCAATCCGCCGTCTCCGATCACGCCACCGGGTCCCGGAAGTGCCCCTCAATACAACACGCCGCCGACCGTCTCGATCTATTCGGCGGCAAACGGAACCGTGCCATCGGTACTTCCCTTTCTCGATATCGCCGGGCTGCACTCTCTGCTCGGTGGAAGTGGAGGAGATGGCGCACCGGCGTCGCTCGCAATCGAGGGATCGACGTTATACGTCTTGACATCTGGGCAAGTCGAACTTTCGTCGACGAACGGAGGCACGATCTATCCCGGCCTCTCCTCGTGTCCGGCACCTTCTTCGAGTGCACCCGTGAATGGCTCAACCATCACGTGTGCCGACGGAAACGCTCACAGCTATCTCATCGCTTTCAATATTTCTACCGTGTTGAACGTTTCAAATTTCGGTCTCGACGTAGAGCTCACACCGATTTTTGCAATCGGCGGTGACACCGTCGGACGATTTGGCGAAAACGAACCTTTGTTTAGTTCGCAGAGCGCCCAAGAGCTTGCGGTTTCGAATGGTATCGTTGCGATCGCGAACGTCCCGCCGGAAGGTTCGAGTAGTCTCGGTGAGATCGACGTGTATAATACGAATGGCGTCACCGGATCGCACACGGACATCGCACCCGTACTCGTGATTCCGAACATTCAAACCGGTGCGCCGACGCAGTTCCAGACTGTCGCGATCGGTCCGAGTGGGTCCGGAACGGGCGGTCTAGCACTGCTCCTGCGGCGCAACCAGCACGTCGGACGCATCCGACACGTGCACGTGGTGCACCGCCGATAAGTCCGTGCATTTCTGAGAAGGCGCGTGGCGCGAGCGATGCCAATCGACGTACTCGTGAGGTCATCGTTTCGCGTCATGCTCGCTCGTGTTGCCGCGAGCGCCGCTCTTCTCGCCGTCGTTCCATCCGTCGCGTGCGCGGATGCAGACGACGGTTTTCTTCCGACCGGTTTTCGGATCACGCCGGTCGCCGCTCCGGGAGCTCGCTTCGAACGGCTGGAAACCGGACTGCGCGCCGACGGAAACGCGGACGCTGCGGAAGCGTCCGCGACCTCGCTCTCTCCCGACGGCACGACGCTGCTCGTCTTGACGAGCGGCTACAATCTCAACTTCAAGACCGAGGCCGGCGCGGACATCATGCATCGGCCGTACGATCCGACGAGCGGGCAGATCGCTGCGAGCGCGGCGCCGCTCAAGAAGAGCGAGTGGGTCTTCGCGTACGACGTCGCACACGGCGCGCCCGTGAAGATCGCACAGATTCCGATTCCAAACACCTACGACGGCATCGCATGGCGGCACGACGGACGCGGCTTCTACGTTTCGGGCGGCATCGACGACCGCGTGTACGATTTCGAGCGCAAGGGATCGACGTTCGTCTCGCTGCCGGCGTTCGTGCTCGGCCATAACTCGAACGATACGGCGCCCGTTCCATCCTACGACGGCGGGATCCTCAAGAATACGAAGGCCGGCAAGATGGTGCCGAAGCTCTTACCCACGGGTGCGGTCGTGGCCGGCATCGGTGCGAGCGCGGACGGTCGGACGCTCTTCGCCGCGAACATGGAGAACGATTCGCTCGCGGTGATCGATACCGCGACGCATCGCGCGCAAGACGTCGCGTTCTTTACGCCGGGCGATACGAAGGCGCGTGGCGAGTTTCCGTTCGGCGTCGCCGTTCGTTCCGACGCGACCGGCCGCATGGTCGAGGCGTACGTCTCGAGCTTGCGCGACGACGAAGTGATCGGCGTCGATGCGGCGGGTCGCATGCGCGAGATCCCTGTCGGGGACGGACCGAACAACCTCGCGCTTTCGCCGGACGGAAGCGCGCTGTACGTCGTGAACGGGAACAGCGACACGGTTTCCGTCATCGACACGGCAAGCGATTCCGTCGCAGCGACCATCCTACTCTCGCGCCCCGGCGATCGGTACACGGGTGCGAATGCAAACGGACTCGCGCTCTCGCCCGACGGCACGCGCTTGTACGTGACGCTCGGCGCGGAGAACGCGCTCGCAGTCGTCGACCTCGCGAACAAGCGCGTCCTCGGGCGCATTCCCACGGGCTGGTATCCGACGGGGGTCGCGGTCTCGCACGACGGCAACGCGCTCTACATCGTCAACGAGAAGAGCAACCCGGGCCCCGATCCGGGAAACGGTTACACGACGCCGGCGGGCAAAGCGCGCAACACGACGTTCCAAAATCAATACGGATGGGCGCAAGAAAAAGCGGGACTGCTCTACCTTCCCGTGCCCGACGCGGCGACGCTCGCGACGCTGTCGGCGCAAGTCGATGTGAACGATAACGTTCGCAACAGTACGGTGGACGACGCGATGATGGCGTTCTTGCGCTCGAAGATCCATCACGTCATCTACATCACGAACGAGAATCGCACGTACGATCAAGTGCTCGGCGATCTCAAAGGCGCGAATGGCGATCCCGAGCTGAACACGTTCCCGCAACCGATCTCGCCGAACCACCACGCCTTCGCAAGCGAATTCGTGACGCTCGACAACTTTTACGATCCTGCCGAATCGAGCGGTGTCGGTTGGAATTGGTCGGTCGGAGCTCACGCGAACGATTACACCGAACGCTCGCAGTCGGTCTACTACGGCAACGCGGAGTTCGCCGGGCTCACGTACGATTACCAGGGCACGAATCGCAACATCGGACTCGGCTTGCCGCAGACGGGCGGTTCGACGCCGTTCGATACGCGCGTGACGGGACTGCTCGATCCGACGGGTTCGTCGTCGATCTTACCGGGACCGAAAGACGTCGGGGCGTCGGACGGCGACGGCGATCTCGACTCGTCGGCGACCGGTGGCTACATTTGGGACGACGCGCTCCGGCACGGTCTCCACGTGCGCGATTACGGCGAACAGATCGACCTCGCGTACTACGACCTCGTCGCGGGGGCGCCGGCGATTCCGATCGTGCGCGATGCATACGCGAAGCACGTCAAGCAAGCGGTTCAAACGAAGCCGGATCTCATGGACCGCACCGACCTCTACTATCGTGCGTTCGATCAGAACGCCCCGGACGTGTACCGCTACGAAGAATGGAAGCGCGAATTCGATGGCTACGTGAAGAACGGTAACCTTCCCGAGCTCGAAGTGATGACGGTCCCGCACGATCACTTCGGCGACTTCAAGACGGCGATCGACGGGCTCACGACGCCGGCGCTGCAATTCGCCGACAACGATTACGCGCTTGGGAAGATCGTCGACGCGCTCTCGCATTCGCCGTACTGGAAAGACACGGCGATTTTCATGCTCGAAGACGATTCCCAATCCGGCCCCGATCACGTCAACACGCACCGCTCGACGGGCTTCGTGATCAGCGCGTATACGAAACGGCATCTCGTCGACCACACGATCTACACGACCGACAACGTCTTACGCACGATCGAGGATATCCTCGGCATCGATCCCTTAGCGATCGAGGACGCTAACGCAGCTCCGATGAGCACCGTGTTTACGCGCGTCGCGGATACGACGCCTTATCGCGCGATCGTGCCGGGCACGCTTTGCGGCCCCACGATCGCGAAGGATCTCGTCGGCGCCGCGTGTTCCGCGCGGGACGTGCCGCGGACGGCATCGGTTCCCGAACTGCACGATGGTTCGTGGTGGGCCGCAATGACGACGGGCATGGATTTTTCGGCGCCGGATCGCGTCGACGCTGAGAAGTTCAACGCCATCCTGTGGTACGGCATGATGGGCACGCCGGCCCCGCCAGGATAGCGGAGCCGGCGCCGCGCGCTCAGCCGCGCTTGCCGGACGCTTTCATCGTGACGATCGCGCGGCCCAATTCGTGGAGTTCCGCGCGGTCGAAGAAGCGCTTCGCGGTATGGAACATCTCGTGTTCCTCTTCCTTGACGTGATGTTCGACCTGCTCGCTCATCACCTGAAGGATCGCCTTGTACGATTCGTCGTTCACTGAGAGCTTCTCGAGCTTGGCGATGAGGTCTTTGACGCCGTCGTGCTCGACGTACGCTTCGAGAACTTCGTCCTTCGCGTCGTCTTTCTCACGCTCGATCGCCGCGCGCTTGAACGCGGGATAAAAGATCTTCTCTTCGGCCGTCGTGTGCAGTTCGAGTTCGAGGACGATCTGCTTCGCCAGCTTCGCAATCTCGGGATCGCCATCGTCTTTCGCGAGCGCTTCCTTGAAGAGGGCGGACACGTTTCGATGGTCTTCAACGAGCACGTCGATCGCGCTACGGTCGGCCGCTTTTTCCGCGGCGGCTTCGTTGTCGCGAATCGACGCGACGAGTTCATCCTTGCGCATGTGACTCGTTCCCGCGATGCCGGCTTCGCGCGCTCGATCGCGCAATTCGGTCGCGGTCTTCTCTTCGAGGGTTTCGGTTTGTGCGGCCACATCGTTCTCCTATCGGTGCGAGTGGGCATCGGATGCCCGGCGCACGTAGCGGACAAACGCGCTCGCCCGCTCGCGCCGTTAAGAGCCGGTCGAAGTCGAAGTCGGCAGCGGCGCCGGGGTCTGCTGCTGGAGGCCCTGCGGCGCCGTGGTGGAGAGCAAGGACATATTTCCGCACGAAGCGGTCTTGTCTTTCGCGACGATCGCATCGCACGTTGCGGAGCCGTTGTAGCCCGCCGCGTAGGCCGTGACCGTCTGCTCGCCGACCGCGACGTGTTGGAGGTAGAAGCCGCCCTTGGGGTCGGTGGAGGACGTGCCCGTGCTCCCCGTGACGCGAACCAAGGCGTTCGAGATCGGCTTGCCCGCCTGGTCGACCACGTTGCCGATCACGGTCCCGTAGTCCTGAACGCCGATGTAGTTGGAATCGCAGCCCTTGTCGCCGAGGAGCGTCCCCATGGCGAGCGCGGCGAGCGCGACGATCTGCGGTCTCTTCATAATACTCGTGCTCTTTTCTGCACGGCGGAGGACCCCCCCGCCCCTGGCGAAATCTCAGGGGTACATGAATCCGTACGGTCCCGTCGCCATCTTCCTGGCCGTCGCCCTGGTCTTCGCCACCGCCTTCAGTCTCATCCCCGGCGTGCTGGCCCGGCGCAAACCGAATGCCGCCAAAGCCGAAGCGTACGAGTGCGGCGTCGAACCCACGTCGGACGTGAGCGGGCGCTTTCCGGTGCGCTTCTACCTCGTCGCGATGCTGTTCGTGATCTTCGATGTCGAGGCGGCGTCCTTCTATCCGTGGGCGGTCCAAATGCACGCCCTTCGGGTATACGGTCTGCTCGAGATGATCGTTTTCGTGATCGTCCTCGGCATCGGATACGCCTACGTGTGGCGTAAAGGGGGATTCGCATGGAGATGATGCCGGGGCAGTTCATGCTCGGAAAGCTCGACGACGTCGCGCGGTGGGCGCAGAGTTCGTCCGTCTGGCCGCTGACGATGGGCCTCGCGTGTTGCGCGATCGAGATGATGTCGGTGACGAATTCCACGTACGATATCGCACGCTTCGGATCGGAAGTGTTCCGTGCGTCGCCGCGTCAAGCCGACCTCATGATCGTTTCGGGTCGCGTTGCGCAGAAGATGGCGCCGATCATCAAGCGTCTCTACGATCAGATGGCGGATCCCAAGTGGGTGATCTCGATGGGCGCGTGCGCGAGTTCTGGCGGGGTCTTCGATAACTACGCGATCGTTCAGGGCGTCGATACGGTCGTGCCCGTCGACGTCTACGTGCCCGGCTGTCCGCCGACGCCGGACGGTTTGCTCTACGCCGTCAACCTCATCCAGCAGCAGATCCGCCAAGGCGGTCGCGGCGGAATCTTCGCCCGAGCGTAACCGACATGCCGAGTTCGCAGACACCGTCGATCGCCGGAACGGCAATCGACCCGACCGCCCTTCGCCCTCCGCTCGACGACGCGGAAATCGTTCGCATCGCTCCGAGCGACTTGTACGCCAAGCTCGAAGCGTTACGCGCGGAAGGCTTCTCGATGCTGCTCGATATCGGCGGCGTGGATTATCTCGGGCGCGAACCGCGCTTCGACGTCGTGTACCATCTGCTCGCGCTTCCCACCGTGGCCGCGACCGTTGCCGAGATTGGGAAGCCGCGTCGCCTGCGTCTCCTCGTCGGCGTGCCCGCGGAAGAGACCGTGTTGCCGAGTGCGATCTCACTCTGGCCCTCCGCCGATTGGGCCGAGCGCGAGATCTACGATCTTTTCGGAATCACGTTCACCGGGCACCCGGATCTCCGCCGCATTCAGCTGCCGTACGATTGGGTCGGGCATCCGCTCCGCAAGGATTACCCGCTGCGCGGGCCCGGACGCGAAGCGACGCCGCGGCCTCCGTTCGCGCTCAAGAGTAACGTGCCGGCGGGAACGCCGCCGTCCGGCAAGGTCGCGGCCGCGTTACAGAAGCAGATCGCGCGCGCGCGCGGCCAAGACGTGCCTGCCGAAACCGACGGAGAGAAGAAGTGAAGGCCATCGACGCGCCCGGGCCGAGCCCCGCGCCGCTTCCCGAGCTGCCCTCGATGGACGTCGTCGCACGCGAGGGCAACACGATGACGCTCTCGATGGGGCCGCAGCATCCCTCGACGCACGGCGTGCTCCAAGTCGTCGTCGAAGTTGCGGGCGAGATCGTCGAGAAGGCTGAGATGGAGATCGGGTATCTCCACACCGGCATCGAGAAGTCGGCGGAAAATCTGTTCTGGACACAGGCCGGCACCGTGATCGAGCGGATGGATTACCTCAACCCGCTCGGCAACGCGATGTGCTACGTGCTCGCGACCGAACGACTCCTCGGCATCACGGATCGGATTCCCGAACGCGCGCAAGACATTCGCATCCTCATGTGCGAGCTCTCGCGCATCGCCTCGCACTGCGTGTGGCTCGGCACGGGCGGCATCGACCTCGGCGCGATCTCGACGTTCTTCTATTCGTTCGACGTGCGCGAGGATATTCTCGATCTCATCGAGGTGTCGGGCGGCGCGCGCATGCACCCGAACTATCTCCGCATCGGCGGCGTCAACGGCGACCTGCCCGCCGGTTTTATGGAGAAACTCGACGCGCTGATCGTGAAGTTCCCGCAGCGCATGCGCGAGTTGCGCACGCTCTTGCAGAACAATCCGATTCTGCGCGATCGCATGATCGACGTCGGCGTTATCCCCGCCGCGCAAGCGGTCGAGTGGAACGTCACGGGGCCGGCGCTGCGCGGCAGCGGCATCGCGTACGACGTGCGTAAGGCGTTCCCATACGGTGGGTACGAGCGCTATGCGTTCGACGTTCCCACGCGTACCGAGGGCGATGCCTACGCACGCTTCCTCGTGCGGCTCGACGAGATGGACGAGTCGATGCGCATCGTCACGCAGGTTCGTAAGGCGCTCGATCGTCCGGGCCCCGTGATGATCGACGATCCGAAGGTCGCGCAACCGCCGAAAGAAACGATCGCGCTCTCGATGGAAGCGCTGATCCACCACTTCAAGATGGTTTCGGAATCGTTCCGCGTGCCGCCGGGCGACGTGTATCAAGCGATCGAATCGCCGCGCGGCGAGCTCGCGTACTACCTCGTCTCGAACGGCAATAACCGTCCCTATCGCGTGCGGACGCGTCCGCCGTCGCTGTACAACCTCCAGGCGCTCAAGGCGATGGCGCCGGGTAATCTGATCGCCGACGTCGTCGTGATGATCGGCTCGCTCGATCCCGTGTTCGGCGAGGTCGATCGATGATCGACGCGACCGCGCCCGCGGAGGAACGCGATTTCGCAGCGATCGCTGCGAAGGTCGAGCCGATCGCGAAGCGCATCATGGCGCAGTACCCGCCCGCGAACGTGCGGAGCGCGCTGATCCCGGTGCTGCACGAGTTTCAGAACGTCGAAGGCTGGGTGTCGCCCGAAGCCATCGCGCTCACGGCCGAATGGATCGGCGAACCGATTTCGGTCGTCGAGTCGACCGCCTCGTTCTACACGCTGTTCCATCGCCGGCCGGTCGGGCGCTACATGCTGCAGCCGTGCCGCAACCTCTCGTGCCTGATCAACGGCGCGGGCGAGGTCATGGCGCATTTTCGCGAGCAGCTCGGGGTCGGCCATCTGCAAACCACGGACGACGGGTTGTTCTCGTACGAAGAAGCCGAGTGTCTCGCCGCCTGCGATCGCGCGCCGTGCATGCAAGTGAACCTCCAATTCGTTTACGACCTCACCAAAGAGAAGGTCGACGAGATGCTCGCCGCGATGCGTGCCGGAACGTACGACGTGCCGCCGCTTCCGCAATCGGCGAAGCCTGGGAAGAATTGGAAAGTCGCATCGGCGACCGATCGGAAATCGCCCGGCGCGCAAGGCGTCTCGAATCCGAACGATCCGGGCGGCCTCGGCGATGCGAGCGGCGTTCGCATGATCGAGCGGCTCGCGAAGACGCCGTATCCGATCGAAGTGCGCCCCACGAAAGAACGGCTCGTCGCGGATGGCGCCGCGCGATTGACCGCACCGCCCTCCCCGTCGAGCGAACATTAATATGCCCGTCGTCAAAGTTCTCACCGAAGGCATCGGCGAGTTCGATCTTCGCGACATCGCGACGTATCGCGAACGCGGCGGATACGTGCAGTGGAAGCGCGCGCTCACCGAGATGAAGCCGGCCGAGGTCGCCGACATCACGATGAAGAGTGGCCTGCGCGGTCGCGGCGGCGCGGGATTTCCCACGGGCCGCAAGTGGTCGTTTCTTCCGAACAACGGCCGGCCGCGATTTATGGTCTGCAATTGCGACGAGGCGGAGCCCGGCACGTTTAAGGACCACATGCTCCTCGAGGAGACACCGCACCAGGTGCTCGAGGGCATTCTGATCGGGACGTACGCGATCGGATCGAACCACGCGTTCATCTATATTCGCGGCGAGTTCGAGCGCGGGTATCATATTTTCAGCGCCGCCGTCGAGGCCGCGCGTGCCGCGGGCTTCATCGGTGAGAAGCTCTTCGGCACCGACTACAGCGTCGAGATCACCGTGCAACGTGGCGCCGGTGCGTACATTTGCGGTGAAGAGACGGCGCTGATTAATTCGATCGAAGGCCGGCGCGGCGAACCGCGCCTCAAGCCGCCGTTCCCCGCGGTCAAGGGTCTCTACGGCGAACCCACGGTCGTGAACAACGTGGAGACGCTCGCGACGCTGCCGCATCTGCTCAAGAACGGCGCGGAATGGTTTACCGCGATGGGAACGGAGCGTTCACCGGGTTGTAAGATCGTGTCGGTCAGCGGGCACGTGCGGAAGCCGGGCAACTACGAAGTGCCGCTCGGTACGCCGATTCGCGAGCTGCTCGCGCTCGCGGGCGGCCCGCGCGAGGGCCGCTCGATCGTCGCCGTCCAACCGGGCGGCGGTTCGTCGGCGTGCTTGTTCGAGGAGCATCTCGATCTCGCGTACGATTTCGATACGATGGCCGCGAACGGCACGATGCTCGGCTCGGGCGCCGTGGTGTTCTTCGACGATACCACCAACTTCGTCGAGGCCGCGCTCGCGCTCGTACGCTTTTACGCGCACGAATCGTGCGGGCAATGTACGCCGTGTCGCGAAGGCGGCACGTGGCTGGAGGTCACGCTCGAGCGCATCCTGAACGGCGGCGGGCTCGACTCCGATATCGATATGCTCGTGTCGGTCTCGCATCAGATGACCGGCTTGAACCTCTGTCCCCTCGGCGACTCGATCGAACCGTTCCTCGCTTCGGTCGTCAAGCGCTTCGAATCTCAATTCCGCTCGTACGTCCGCTCACCGCAGCGAGAGGCGATCACCGCATAATGTCAGCTCCCGAAGACGTCTCGTTCGTTCTCGAAGAAACCCAACTCGATCTCGAGGAGCGGAGCGGGCCGAGCCCGTGGCTCATCCTCGGAATCATCGGCGTGTTGATCGCGCTCGTGTTCGGCGTGCGTGGCGCGAACAAGCGCCGCATCGCAAAACAAGAGGCGACGCCGACGGATATCGGCGATCTCGGCGATCCGAAATCCGAAGATCCCTCGAACGCGTACGGCGTGTAGTTGACGCACGGCATGCCGAAAGAGGTCACGCTCACGATCGACGGCACGACGGTAACGGTGCCCGAAGGCACGTTGCTCGTCGAGGCCGCGAAGTCGATCGAGACGGACGTGCCGGTCTATTGCTACCATCCGAAGCTCGGCCCGGCGGGCCTGTGCCGCATTTGCCTCGTCGAAGTCGAAAAGACGCCGAAGCTGCAGATCGCGTGTAATACGACGGTTGCCGAGGGCATGGTCGTTCGCACGATGGGCCCGAAGGTCGAGGACGGGCGGCGTGCCGTCATGGAATTCTTGCTCCTCAACCATCCGCTCGATTGTCCGATTTGCGACAAGGGCGGCGAGTGCGATCTGCAAGATTTCTCGATGGCGTACGGTCAGGGCGCATCGCGCCTCGCCGATCCGAAAGCCTCGAAGCCGAAGGCGATCGACCTCGGCCCGACGATCGTCCTCGACGACGAGCGTTGCATCGTGTGTCAGCGCTGTTCGCGCTTCGATGAGATCGTGACGAACGAACGCTCGCTCGTGGTGAAAGATCGCGGTCAACGCGACGTGATCGCGACGGCGAGCGGCGAACCGTATCGTTCGAATTTTTCGGGGAACGTCACGGAGCTCTGCCCCGTCGGCGCGCTCACGTCGAAAACGTATCGCTTCAAATCCCGTCCGTGGGATAACGCGCGCACGCATACGACGTGCACGCAGTGCAGCGTCGGCTGCCAGCTCAACATCGACGAACGGTACGGCACCGTGCAGCGCACGATGTCCGATCCGGCGGACGATTCGATTTCGGATGGCTGGCTCTGCGATCGCGGACGCTACAACATCGCGTTCTACGCCGACGGCCGGCGCATCACGAGCCCGATGTTGCGTCGCGGCGACGAGTTCGTGCAGATCGGCTGGGACGACGCGATCGATCTGTGGGCCGATCATCTGCGTGAAGCGATCGCAGCGGGCGGCGTCGGTTCCGTTGCCGCGATCGGCGGCGGCCGCCTGCTGAGCGAAGAGATCGTGTTGCTCGAACGCATCATGCGCGGGCTCGGCGTGGAAAATCTCGATTGGCG
>Ga0116227_10013226_pt1 | contig 13057 bp, 11 predicted proteins | sample S1TSphgellanicum_FD_89693 | JGI IMG/M metagenome (GOLD analysis project Ga0116227, IMG submission 89693) | Host-associated microbial communities from peat moss isolated from Minnesota, USA - S1T2_Fb - Sphagnum magellanicum MG | ecosystem: Host-associated > Plants > Peat moss > Unclassified...
ACACTTTGACGAGGCCACGATGCTGCGCGTCGGGCTGGCTGTGGAAGCGACTACGGAGAAGAAGTAAGCATGAGCATGGGTCTGGTTGAGAAACAAGAGGGTTCGATGGCGGTTGAGGATTCGATGGAGAACGGGCAGGGTGAACAGGCTAAGGCTCCGGAGACGGTGCGGGCGTTCGACCAGTATGGACGCGAGGTGCAGGTGCCGCGCGAGGAGTGGCGCACCAACATCATCCCGGGCATGTTGAAGGAGGCCTGGGACGATGCGGAGCGGCTGTACGCCGTGATCCTGAACAGCATCAACGAAGGCTTTGTCGCGGAGATGACGGACGCTGCGGCACATCTGTTGGAGATTGATTCCATCCCGGGGCGCGGGGCCTGCATGGCGGCGATCGTTTTGGCCGGGACTGGCCGTCGCGACGAGGCGGAGAAGCTGCTGACGGAGTTTCCGGAAAAACACGGCGAGGACGGCTCCGTGCTGGTGAACCTCGCGAAGATTTACGCGGATAAGGGGCAGACGGAGCTCGCAGACGAGACGCTCACGCGTGCACTGGAGATTGAGCCGAACCATGATTCGGGGTTGGGCTGGTACGCGTCGATGGTGCAGGAGCGCGGCGGCGATGACGCGACGGCCAAGGCGCTGCGCGAGATTGCGGCGCGGCCGAAGAGCTGGCGCGCGCAGGTATGGCTCGCGCGTGGGGAATTGAATGCAGGCAATGTTGCCGGGGCGCGGGCATTGTATGAGGAAGCGATCGAGCGCGCTCCGAAGCCGGTACCACCGGACGTGATGATGCAAATGAGCGGAGATCTCGGCGCCAAAGGATATCTGCGCGAGTTGATCGAGCTGACGGCCCCGAACTTCGTGCCGGAATGGCATGGGATGCCGGTCGGGAATAACCTGATCAAGGCGCTGGTGGACACGGGAAACCTGCAGCCGGCGGAACAGGTGAAGGCGGCGCTTTGGGCGCAGAATCGTCCCGATTGGAAGGATGCGCTCTCGTACTGGGACGCGGAGATTGCACGGCGGCGCGTGGCCGGCGTGAACGCGAGCGGAGCGGCACAGCAGCTGCAGGTCGGGATGCTGCGCGTGGATGGGCCGGTGTGGCTGCCGCCGGGTTCGCCGGCGCGTGGGTTGTTTGAAGCCAAGAGCGCGGCTGCGCCGAAGGTGACGTTCCTGGGTGGAACAGCCGAGGCTCCGGAGTCTTCGCCCGAGCAGCAGATGCAGGTTGCCGACCAGATTGGCCGCATGACGCGTTCGTTGCCGCTCTTCTTTGCCGAGCAAGTCGAGATGCGCACGGCGGCGGCTGGGCGGGCGATGGCTCCGTGGGCAATTGCTCCGGTGAGCGGTTTTGTCGTCAGCGGGCAGCGCTGGCCGGACGAGGCCGCCGTACAGGCGGTGCAGAACGGCGATCATGCCAGCGACTACGTCGTCACCGTACACCTCGACGCCGAGGTGGAACCGTGGACGGCGGAGCTTGCGTTTCTCCGCACGAGCGATGGCACGCGCATTGGCGAACTCGATGCCGAGTTCATGCCGAACACGCCCGAGGATGGCCTGGGGGACCTGGCGGATGAGGTAGTTGCGTTGCTGAAGGTGCTGGGGCCTGCTTCTGAATCCTCCGCGTACGTGGTACCAGGACCGGCGACGTTCGGTTCGTATCTGTTAAGGCTGGAACAGTTGCTGGCGGTGCGTTGCGCGTCGATGGAAGGCGTGACACCGCAGTTTTTGAATGGCGAGCACGAGATTCTGCAGGGAGAGCTGGATCTTTGCCTCGAAGAGCCCGCGAATATTCCTGCGCGGCTGCTGCTGCTTTCAACGTTTGGGGCAATCGGCAAGATCAAGCCGGACGTTGCGCAGGAGTTTGCACCGAAGGTGGAGGAATTGAAGCGGGAGTTTCCGATTGCCGCGGTGGATAGGTTGGGGGTTTAGGCAGCGTTCAAGGGCAAAAGAAGAACGCTAAGGACGCGAAGGAAAGCACGCCAAGGGTGCTAAGTAGTACATGGCGACCTCAGCGTTCTTCCTTTGTTGTTCCTTTTTTTAACCAGGTTTCCGCTTCGGCCAGCGTGTTGATCAGCGCATGAGCGTCCGCACACGGGTTGGGTTCGGTGCCTTCGAGCAGGAAGGCATGGCGCAAGCCGGCCGCGTTGGCGGCTGCGATGTCGGAGCAGCGATCGCCGATCAGAATCGATTGCATAAGATCGAGGTTGTGGTCGCGGGCGGCGCGAAGAAGCATCCCGGGCGAGGGTTTGCGGTCTTCGGACTCACGCTGGTACTCGCCGATGCCGTGGGTCGGGTGGTAGGGGCAGTGGTAGACGGCGGTGAGGGTGATTCCCTGCTTCGCAAACTGCTGCGACATCCAGTCCATGAGAGCTTCGAAGTCAGCCGGGGTGTAGAGGCCGCGAGCGATGCCCGATTGGTTGGTCACGACGATGAGCGCATAGCCAAGAGACTGGGCGGTGCGACCTAGAGAGAAGATGCCGTCGACGAAACGAACGTCCTCCGCGCGGTGCAGGTAGCCGACCTCGTGGTTGATGACGCCGTCGCGGTCGAGGAAGAGGGCTTTTTGCGGCATGGGGAAGATGTCGGTTCTCAGTTCTCGGTTCTCAGTGTGATGCGGGTAAGAGCGGGCTTGGAGGTGGTGATGTGGGCGGGAGTTTGGGGTGAGGCGAAGAGGTTTTCGATTTCGGTGAGGACCATGGCGGGCGTGACCTCGGCCATGCAGTCGTTCGACGGGCACGGCGCAAAGGAATGCGCGTCGTAACAGGGACGGCAGGCGAATCCTTCGCCTCCCCAGATGGCAACCGTGCCGGGACGCTGGGGCAGGCGTCCACGCGGATCGGTGGGGCCGAAGATGCCGACGATTCCGGTTCGGGTGATGCCGGCGAGGTGCAGCGGGCCCGTGTCGTGGGTGACGAGGACGTCGGCTTCGTCGAGGAGCGAGAGGGTTTGGGGAAGTGAGAGCTTGCCGATAAGGTCAGTGACCGAAAGCCCCGCGAAGAGGGGCTGGATCCAGGCGTCGCCGGGTCCGCCGATCAGCACGACCTCGATGTTGCACGCGAGGAGAAGCTGGGTGAGGGCGACGTAATGTTCGGGCTGCCACCGGCGCAGGACGTCGTCGGCCATTATGTTCTTTGCGCCTGCCGGGGCAAAAACGACGCGCTTTTTCCCGCTGCGCGGCAGTGGGTTTGGCGGGAGTTTGGGGGGTGGGACAGGCGCCAGCGGTTGCGGACGAGCCTGATCCGGCCAGTTGAGCAGAATGCGGGCGTATTCGTCGGTGTGGTGGCGGCCGGGGATGAGGCGGAAGGCGCGGTCGGTGTGGGAGAGCTGAATCTTGCGATCGGCGTGGATACGGGTCGTCAGGAACCGATAGCGGGCGTCGTAGTAGAGGGTCGCGGCCAGGAGGTAGCGGCGGCCGGCGAGTCGCTTCCAAAGATCGACCAGGACTTTGAGCTTGGCGGCCGCACTGCCTTGGAACAGGGCACGCTCGTCGATGGGAATGGCGTTGATCCAAGGGTAGAGCTCCAGGATGGGCAGAACGGCCTGCCCGCAAACCCAGTCGATCTCGTGGCCTTGAAGGTGCAGTTGGTGGGCTGCGGGAATGACCATGATGACGTCGCCGATAGCGCCGAATTTGAGCAGCAGGACGGGGGACATACTGTTCTAGGGTACGGCAGAATTTCTATCTTGACTTTTGTACATTGTATGTAAACAATGTACAAAAGAGGTTGAGATGGAGATTCGCATCGTGCTCGACAGTCCCGTTCCGGTGTACCGGCAGATTGCCGATGGAGTGCGGACGCTATGCGTTTCGGGTGAGTTGAAGGCGGCAGACCGGCTGCCGACGGTGCGAGAGCTTGCCGGGGATTTGGGCGTACACTTCAACACCGTGGCTGAGGCGTACCGGATTCTGGCGGAGGAAGGCTGGCTGTTGCTCGAGCGGCGGCGCGGGGCGACTGTGCGGGACCGGGCTGTGCCGGATGCACCCAGCGCACGTCAGCATTTGGATGAGGGTGGCCGACTGCAGGCTCTGGTCGCGAATTTGCGGTCGAAAGGGTTCAGCAAGGATTGGATTCGCCGCGAGCTGCAAGCGGCACTGGAGGATACGGAATGACTCACTTTTACCTGATTTTCTTTTCCCTGCTTCCGTTGGCGATGATGGCCATTCTGCTGCCGGGCGCGGCCGGCGCGCGACGTGGGATGGCCTTCGGGGTGAGCCTGCCGCTCGCCGTTGCGGACTCGGCTGAGGTGAAGGCGGCGCTCGGCCGGTTTCGGCTGCGCTGCTGGATGTCGATGGGTGCGATTGCGGCGGTGCTGGGCGTGGTCCTGGCGTTTGCCCAGGCGAGTTGGCTGGTGATGGCGACGCCGGCCAGTATCCTGGTGGCGATCGCGCTCATCGTGACGTTCTGGGAGGAGGAGCGGCGTGAAGTTCGCAAGCTGGCAGTGCCGACACCGGTGGTTCGCACGGCCGAACTGCATCAACGCGGCACCGGCGCCGGAGCCCTGATTGCAGGATGGATGGCCCTGCTGCCGCTGGCTGCCGCGGCATTGTGGCTGCGGTCGCATTGGGCAGAGCTTCCTCAGGCCTGGCCGACGCACTGGGATTCGGATGGAATGGCGAATGGGTGGGGACGCGCAACCAGCGCCGGAGTGTACGGGCCGCTGGTGGTGGGGGCGGCGGTGGTATTGGTGGCTCAGGCGGCGGCGCTCCTGCTTGGACGTGCGCCCGGACCGGAGCGCTCGAGGAGGCAGGGGATGGTAGTGCCGATGACCTGCTTCACATGGCTGCTCTCCCTCGGAGCCTGCGCGATGGGGTTACTGCCCGTGATGGGTACGGTTTCGCCCGGGAGAGTGCTGCTGGGAACGGCGGTGGTGTCGATCGCGTTGCTCGGGTTGGTGCTTTGGGGGCTGCGGCGGAGCGGGATGCTGCGGGCGGGGGATACGCCGCCCACGTTGCCGGCCTACGACGGCACGCCGGATGCGGGATGGAGAGGCGGCGGGTTGATCTACTTCAATCGCTCAGACGCTGCCGTGGTGGTGCCGAAGCGGCTGGGAGTGGGTTGGACGCTGAACTTCGCGCGGCCGCTGGCGTGGGTTTACGTGAGCGTACTGGTGGTCTTCATGGGAGTGATTGCGCGGTTCGCGGCGACACGCTGAGCTTCGAGTCAGCGGCCCGGTTTGAGAAAGACGCTCTGATTGCGCAGGACGGCGATGTGGGCGAGGTAGCGCATCAGCAGCTCGTACCTGTTGGGGCCGAGAAGACGCAGCGCGAGCTTGAGCAGAATGTGGACGGCCTCGACTCGGCGGTCGGTACCGGTGAACTCGCGCCAGGTGGCCTTTTGCGGGGCGGCGTTGCCGGCCAGAAGTCCGGCTTTTTGAGCGAATTGAAAGAACGGTCCGCTGGCGTCGAAGGGGTCTGACGTGCCGAAGCTGGCCTCGTGCTGGGCGTAGAGGCGGCGCGCGAGGCGCGTAATGGTGGTGCCGTCGGTGAAGGTGTCGAAGCCGTAGGGGAGCAATTCGAGAGTGCGGTCTTTGTTGGCGAGGACAGTCGCCTTGTAGAACGCGAAGATCTCGGCAAGGTCGGGGCGAGTCTCGAGGGTGAAGCGGTCGGTGTTCTTCGAGATGACCGTGGGGTCGCCGAGTACGAGGCCTGAGAAGTGGAAGAAGATGAGCGGGAAGGTTCCGTTGACGATCGGAGCGGGGTAGTCTCCGGAGAGCACACGGTCGTTGAGGTTCCAGTAGGCCATGTTGAGGCCGGGATGGCGGAGAATGGCGACGTTTTCGAACAGACCGGGAGCGAGGTTCATCCACTTCTGGTCGACGAAGAGCCCGGTGCGGCCTTCGGAGAAGCCGAGGTAAAGGCAGCGATGTTCCCACCATGTGAGGATCGCGAGCGCCTCGGGCGTGTTGCGGAAGGCGGCGAATCCGAGGTTGTAGGTGCCGTTGTAGAGCATCTCCTGCTCGCCCGGCAGTTTGTCGTCGAAGACCGGCGAGGTGAGATGCGGGGTAAGGACGCAGTCTGATGATTCGAGTGCTTCGAAAACTGGCTGGAGCGGGGAATAAACGAAGATGTCGGGGTCGAGGTAGGTGACGGCGTCGAGCTGATAGCGGGCGAGGAGGTGCTTCAGGAACGTCGGCTTGACATTGGTGTTGAGTTCGAGAATCTCGTACCGCATGGCGACGGCCGGCAGGTTTTCGACGCCGATCGCGGAGAGCAGCACGGCTTCGAAGGGCTCGTTTGCGAATGGAGCGGAATCGGTGAGGGCGGCAACGAGGAGCACGAAGAAGCGGTGACCGGGGTGTTGCGCCAGATAGGAGGCGGCGACGCTGCGGGCGAAGGCGAGATAGTTGGGAGAGACAATGGTGCAGGCGGCAAAGCGGCCCGGCCTCTGCGGTGGAAGCTGGTTCATAAGTCCCTTGGATGCAACTCTATAGTTGGGGGACAGGGATTTCGTTGAGGACTTCCGCAAGCGATAGCTGCCACTCCGGAAATTGGAATCCGAAGGTGGCTTCGAGCTTGCGGCAGTCGAGGCGACTGTTGGCGGGACGCTGCGCCGGGGTGGGATATTCGCTGGTCGGGATGGGGAGGATCTCGGCGAAGTTTGCCCGCGGCTCCCAGAGGCTGCGTTGGCGCACAGCTTCCCTGGCGAAGCCATACCAGGTCGTTTCGCCGCAGGCGGCTGCGTGGTAGATGCCCTGGTACGCCGCGGCCGATTCAGCATCGGGTGCGGCCACGAGGATGGTCGCGGCGAGGCGGGCGAGATCGCGGGACCAGGTGGGTGCGCCGTGCTGGTCGGCGACGATGGTCATCCGCTGCTTCTCTCGGGCGACACGAAGAATGGTGAGCAGAAAGTTCCTGCCGGTCGCGCCGTAGACCCAGGACGTCCGAAGGATGATATGCGGTGCGCCGGAGGCGGCGAGGGCTTGTTCGCCGGCCAGCTTGGTGGCGCCATAGACGCCCAGCGGACCCGTGGGTGCGTCTTCGGTATAAGGCGCGGTTCCAGTGCCGGGATAGACGTAGTCGGTGGAGAAATGAAGGACGGCAGCGCCGATCCGCGCGGCTTCTTCGCCAAGGATGCCGGGTGCGGTCGCATTGACGGCGTGGGCGAGTTCGGGTTCCGATTCGGCGCGGTCGACGGCCGTGTAGGCGGCTGGGTTGATAATCCAGGCCGGGTTCACGGCGCGCACGACGCGGCGGATACTCTCCGAGTTGGTCAGGTCGAGTTCAGAGCGGGTCAGGGCGTGGATCTGGCCGAGGGGCGCGAGCATCTGGGCAAGCTCCGCGCCGACCTGGCCGTTGACGCCGGTGATGAGGATGGAACGCTGCGGTTCCTGAATCATGCTAGTAGACGGTTCCTTCGAGCAGTTTCAAAAGGTAACGGCCGTAGCTGCTCTTGCCGATCCCGGCGGCAAGCTCGCGGAGCTGGGCTTCGTCGATGTAGCCAAGGCGATAGGCGATCTCTTCCGGGCAGGACACCTTCAGGCCCTGGCGATGCTCCAGGGTGTGGATGAAGTTAGAGGCGTCGAGCAGCGAGTCGTGGGTACCGGTGTCGAGCCACGCGATGCCACGCCCGAGCACCTCGGTCCGAAGCTCGCCGCGTTCGAGGTACCAGCGGTTGACATCGGTGATTTCAAGCTCGCCGCGCGGGGAGGGCTTAAGCTGCTCGGCGACGGAGACAACCTGGTTGTCGTAGAAGTATATTCCGGTGACCGCATACCGCGATTTGGGCTTCAGCGGCTTTTCTTCGAGCGAGACAGCCTTGCGGTTGGCATCGAACTCGACCACGCCATAGCGCTCGGGGTCGTTGACCGCATAGGCGAAAACGGTGGCGCCGGATTCCTGAGCGGCAGCGTCCCGGAGACAGCGGGCGAAGTCGTGGCCGTAGAAGATGTTATCGCCGAGCACAAGGCAACAGCCTTCGCCGGCGAGAAACTCCTTGCCAATGAGGAAGGCCTGGGCGAGGCCGTCGGGCGAGGGCTGCACCGCGTAGGTAAGGTTGAGGCCCCAGTGATGGCCGTCGCCGAGAAGCTGCTCGAAGCGCGGAGTATCGGTGGGGGTGGAGATGATGAGGATGTCGCGGCAGCCGGCGAGCATCAACGCCGAGAGCGGATAGTAGATCATCGGCTTGTCGTAGACCGGTAGCAGCTGTTTCGAGATGGCCTGCGTGACCGGGTGAAGCCGGGTGCCGGAGCCTCCGGCAAGAATAATTCCCTTCATGATTTTTCCTCCGCGATGTTAACCCCGGTGCGTGCGGAGTAGTTTTGGTCGATCCAGTGTTTGTAGGCTCCCGATGTGACGTTCTCAACCCATTGCGGGTTGTCGAGATACCATTGGACGGTTTTGCGGAGGCCGGTTTCGAAGGATTCGGCGGCATGCCAGTCAAGTTCTGCTTCGAGCTTGCGGGCGTCGATGGCATAGCGGCGATCGTGACCGGGACGGTCGGTGACGAAGCGGATGAGCTGCTTGTGCGGGACGTGCGGCGAGTTGGGGGCGAGTTCGTCGAGCAGCGCGCAGAGCGTATGGACAACCTCGAGGTTCGACCGCTGGTTACCGCCGCCGACGTTGTAGGTTTCGCCGACGCGGCCGCGTTCGAGCACGGTGCGGATCGCGGAGCAGTGGTCCAGCACGAAGAGCCAGTCGCGAATCTGTTGACCGTCTCCGTACACAGGCAGCGGCTTGCCGGAGAGCGCGTTGTTGAGCATCAGCGGGATGAGTTTTTCCGGAAACTGGTAGGGGCCGTAGTTGTTCGAGCAGTTGGTGACCAGCGTTGGCAGATTGAAGGTGTGGTGCCAGGCGCGGACGAGGTGGTCGGACGAGGCCTTCGACGCGGCGTAGGGAGAGTTGGGCGCGTAGGGCGTCTCTTCGTGGAAGGCGGGGTCGGTGGGCGAGAGCGTGCCGTAAACCTCGTCGGTGGAGACGTGGAGAAAGCGGAAGTTTTCCCTGACGTCGCCTTCAAGCGTGTCGTAGTACGTGCGGGCGGCTTGGAGAAGCGTAAAGGTGCCGTTGATATTCGTGTGCAGGAAGGCTTCGGGACCGGTGATCGAGCGATCAACGTGGGATTCTGCTGCAAAGTGCAGGATGGCCGACGGTTGGTGCTGCTCGAAGAGTTCGGCGACGAGAGCCGCATCGCAGATGTCGCCGTGGACGAAGGTGTAATCGAGGCGATGCGCGATGGAGGCGAGATTCTCGGCATTGCCGGCGTAGGTGAGCTTGTCCAGATTGACGAGCGGGCGTGTTTGGCCGTCGGCGTCGGCCTGGGCGAACCAGTCGAGGACGAAGTTGGAGCCGATAAAACCGGCGCCTCCGGTAACGAGGATTGGAGCGTGGGGTGTAGCCATCTTCATGATTTTACCTGTGGTTGCGGACGCCAACGCCATTTCCCGGGGGTGAGACGGTGTCGCTCGTGACGGGTGTATCCCATTCAAAAGGTAGATGCCCCCCTTGTGATGGGCGAGGTTGCCGGTTGGAGCGCGGGCTGCGGAAATCCGGCTTTCTGAGGCGCAAGCGAACTGAAATCCTTCCCGGATTGGTGGAAGTACCGCAGGTTGTAGCCGACGACGACAATCATGGTCACATGGAACCAGAGGTAGACGCGGAGGAGATTCTGATCTGCGCAGAGGGCCAGCCACTCGAAGATCAGAGCGCGGATCAGCGCCTGAAGCCACTTGGCCCGGTCGTCATCGTAGTGGGAGCGGATCAGCTTCCTTTCTCCCGCGGTGATGGTAAGGAAGAACCATAGGAAGGGAATGAAACCCCAGAATCCACTTGCCGCGAAGACGTCCAGGGGCACGGGGAAACCCCAGAATGCTCGAAGGTCGGAGATGGTGCGGAGTTGCAGCCCGTGGAGTTGTGCGATGGTGGCGGGCACTCCACCGAGACTTCGACCAATCCAGAAATGCAGCTTGATCACTTCGAAGGTGGCGGCAAATCCGCCGATGCGATCGTTGAGGGAATGCGCCGCCGTTCCATTGATTCCTGTGCCGGAGAGAAAGGTATTCAGATCGACGAATTGGCTTGCCACCTCCGCTGAAGCTGCCAGGAAGGCGACAACCAACAGCACGCCGGCAATGGTCTTGCCTCGTGGAAGGTCGACGATCCAGCTACCGCGAAGCAGCCTCGTGGTTTGACGGACGATGTGACGCCAAACAACAGGAAGAAATCGCGCAAGAACCTCCGCCATCATCAGAAGCCACGCCGTTTTGCTGGTGGAAAGAAACAGAATCGCGGAAATCAGGAGGAGAAACCAGAACCATCGCCGGGACTGGGTGATCGTGGCGTGCGAGGCACGGAGGTCGACGACCATGATCCATCCGATGATGAGGTACGTTGCGAAGTACGAAGGCTCGTAATTGAAGCCATTGATGCGAGGAATGAGCCCAGGGTAGATCCACTGTGCAATGAGCGGTGCCCCGAGATGCAGCGCCGGCGAAATGAACTGGATGGCGCCGAAGAGCGACACGATGACAAAGGAGTAAAGATAAACCTTCATCAACGAGCCGATGTGCGGGGATCTTCCGTAGATCTGCAATGCGGCGGCGATGCCAAGGAGGGTGAACAGCAGGACAGCGTAGAGCAGAAGACTGGTCGAGGGTGCGGGACTTTCCACGATGAAGATGCCCTGGAGAATGCACCAGAGCGCCAGAGCGTAGCCGCCTCGCGGCCAGAGGATGGTGCGCGTCTCGAGCATGTGAGCTACGGCGCACAGCATGACCCCGAGAAGCATGAATTGGCAAAAGCGCACCGTACCAGCGATGTCGACCGTCAGTACGAGGTCGCACGAGGCCGTGAGTAGGGCGAACGACATCAGGAGGTGAGCGAATTTCATTGGCTCCCCCTGAGTGCGCGCGCACCCGAGCCACAACGGCAAGCAGGACGATCCAGTGACGGGAGGAGGGGCATGGGCTGATGGGTACGCGGAACGTTGTCTTCTCGGAGCGTGTGTCAGATGCCTAAGCTAAAGCCTTGCCCCGTACCAGCTCCTGCATGCGGCGCCGATTGATGGGGTTCGCCATGATGACCTTGTAGGCGGCTTCGACGACGGTGAAGAGCACGCCCAGGAACAGTCCGATAGCGGCTCCGATCAGCAGCCATGTTCTCGTGGGTGGCCAGATGGGAGAGGGCGTCGGTCTTGCGGCGTCGAGCACTTCAATCATCGAGATGTCTTTCGATTCCTGCTGGCGAGCGGCTTCAACCTGGCGCGTAATCATGTCGAGCAGCGCTTCATGAAACTTCACCTCGCGCAGCTTTCGGATGTAATCGAGAGCCTGAGCGGGCTGCTGCGATGCGGGAGTGCCGACGCCCGGGCCGCCCGTCTGGAAGGCGCGAAGCTGGCCTTCGAGTCCGGCTATCTCCGACTGGAGCCGCACTACGTTAGGATTCTGAGGCGTCGCCCCCTGAAGCAGACCCTGCAATTCGATCTGCCGGGCGCGCAACTGAGCGCGGGTGCTCTCCTCCGCACCGAGCTGTGCATTCGCCTGCACCTGCGGTTCGACCACGCCGGTCTTTTGCTGACTCTGTTCGAGCGCTACCTCAGCATCCGCAAGCGCGTCCTTTTCCTTAACCATCTCGCCTTCGTAGTAACGGCGGAGTTGGCCTGCAGCGGTGATGCCGAGATGCGTGTTCAGCTGGCTCAGTTCAGTGAAGTACGCGTTCGCAAGAACGGCCGCCATCTTTGGGTCTTCATCCTGCACGGTGACCACCAGGAGGCCTTCCTTACTGGCAGAGACGAACGAACGTGCGAACAACGTTCCTTCGGCCGACTCCAGGTTGGGTGCCTTGTAATGAGCCTGCAGGTCGTAATCGGCAATCAGCTTGTCCTGTACGGTGCGACTGTGAAGGATATCCAGATAGACCTCGTACCCCCCGCCGAAGAGGTCGAGCCCGGTTGCAGCCTGCAGCGCCAGGTTGGCGGCCGACCCATTGTTCTGCTGCGGAATCAGGATGGTCGCGGTCGCTGCGTAGCGAGGCTTCCGCGTATGGGCGTACACGGCGGCAATCACGAGACCGAGAACGGCGCAGAGAAGAGTCCGCCACAGGTTGGCGCGCAGCAACATGGCGAAGGGAAACAGGTCCAGCTCACCCGGTCTGGAGGCACCGATGAGATCGCGGCCCTCCATGAAGGGCTTTGACGGCAATCCCGCTTCCGGCAGGCCACCATCGAAATCAGCTCGTTCTGTCATCACTTCTGTCTCTGCTCTCACGTTGGAAACCCTTCTTGCTTAGACGCCTTCCAGTCGTCTACCGGAGAAGATCGATAGCAGCAATCCCGATGCCAAGTCCGCCGACGACGTTCGAAATGTCGACCAGATCCCGGAGGATGGCGGGCCGCGCGAGGTTGGGCGGAACGACGATGGTATCGCCCGGGAACATCGTGGCCTTTTCGACATCGCCATATTGGCGGCTGAAGACGGATCCGTCGGCACGCAGGATGAACATGCGTTTCTTGTCGGCGTTGCGGTCCGGGCCGCCCGCCTGTCGCAGGTAATCGCGCTCGCGGCGTCCGCGCACAAAGACGAACGCGTTGGCGCTGTAGACCTGGCCTTCGACCGCAACCGTAGACGGCACGCGCGGCACGACGAAGCGGTCGCCATCTTCAAGCGGCAGATCGGGTACGGCGTCGATCCCGCGGCTATCGGGCTTAAGTTCGAGCACGATTCGGCCGATGGGCTGGATACGGCGCAAGCGGGCCACCGTCTGATTGGCCTGATTCGTGGCGGTTTGGTTGACCACGCTATCGAGGTCGGATACCGATCTGGACGTGCTGGACGCGGCCTGCGCGGTGATCTGCGCCTCGACCGAGTCGGCAAACTCATTCAGACGCTGCTGCTGCACTCGCTTGGTGGACTGGCGCGTAAACTCCGAGCCGTAGAGGTAGGCATCGGGAGTGAAGCCGCCGGCGCGCTGGAGCAGGTGACGCAGCGTTTCGCCGGGTTCGACACTATAGATCCCCGAAGCCACAAACTCTCCCTCAAGACGCACGAAGCGGGTCTGCTGCGTGGTGGGCACCTTCAGGTCCGCCGTGGAAAAGAAGGTGACGATGTCACCGGGGAGCAACGCGAG
>Ga0116227_10013227_pt1 | contig 13055 bp, 12 predicted proteins | sample S1TSphgellanicum_FD_89693 | JGI IMG/M metagenome (GOLD analysis project Ga0116227, IMG submission 89693) | Host-associated microbial communities from peat moss isolated from Minnesota, USA - S1T2_Fb - Sphagnum magellanicum MG | ecosystem: Host-associated > Plants > Peat moss > Unclassified...
AGCATCGTGATCCGCCATTCCATTCCCGTCACGATCGAGCCATCTCCGAGTGGAAATCCACCACCATCAGATCGCTCAAGCTCGGCCCAGAACCAAAGTTACCTTTTGCGTTCGGGGCGTGATGACACCGCCTTGCGGGGTGCCGCTCAGAGTACGATGGAAGCGCCAGTCCTCCATGTAACCCGCCTTGAGCATACCACGGATCAGCGCGATGAAGCGCCGGTCCGCGATCCGCTTTTCGAGTAGGCGCAGAAGGATAGCGTGATCGATATTGTCGAAGAAGCTGACAACATCGACGTCCACCAGCCATTTGACGCCCGTCCAGACCGCACCGATGGTTTTCAGCGCGGTGTGGCAGGATCGACCTTCCCGGAACCCGTGGCTTGCATCATGGAAGATGGGCTCGTAGATCTGGTTGAGCACGATCCTGACCACCTCTTGGACGAGACGGTCCTCCGTGGTCGGTATGCCGAGCGGTCGCATGCGACCGTCGGACTTGGATATCAAGACACGACGTACAGCAGCGGGTTTGTATGATCAGTCCGATAGCCGGTCGATGATGGAGCGGACCTTTTCGGGCGAGTAGCCGTCGAACGTCCTTCCATCGATGCCCGGTGTTATCGCCCCCTTGTTGGCGGCGACCTTCAGATAGGCCTGATCCCAGAGGGACGGGCTTTTCATCAGGCGGAACAGGCCATTGGCCCGCCGGCCCGACCGCACCACGGTCAGGAGTGATCCGATTGCCTTTTCGACGGTTCCCGGCAGCATTAGCACGCCCCCGCCAAAGTCGTTCGGATCGTGGAAGCTGCCGTCCTTCCCCCGACCGGTTGGCGTTTCACGCGGGTCGCCCCACGCTTATCGCGTCGATCGTCCGCCGGTCCACCGGCGACTGTCCCGGTCGTTACACCGGGCATTTGAGTACTATGACGGCTCCGTCGCCATGCAGGTCCGGGCAGGCCGTCCTGTTTAGGCGATCCCGCATTTACGCGAGCGGGAGGTTTCGACGTGTTTAGGCGCCCCGTTCGTTCACTTGCCCCTCCGTACAGAGGATGCGTCGGACGAGCTGATAGACCGGACCTCTCAACATCGGAGGAACGGCTCGCGGAGAGTGTAAACATCGCACTCCCCGACCATCCGATATGCCGCGTCAGCCATTCTGCGGCACCATTCCGGGTGTAAATCGCTGCAAACTGGGGTTAAGGCAGTATAGCTTTCGCCATGCACGTCTTGCTCTGACCCGCCGCGCCACAAATGGCTTCGACGCTTTGGGCCTTTTCCGGACATGCTATTGTCCCCCGCCTCTTTCGAGGTCGCAGCCATTTCTGGCCGAGGTTAGTCCGGTGAGCACAGGCCATTATCAGCAAGCCTGGCAGTTCATTCTGCACCTCCTTCTTCTCGCGCCGATACGGCGCACTGTTGATCCCCGAATAGGCCCGACCGCTGCTGGCATTGCGGGGAAGCCCCGCCAGCACGGCGGAGCTGTCCCAGGGCTGCACCCAAGGGAGCCGCCCCTCCTCCAACTGCGCGACAATGCGCGCCGTCACGTGGGAATAAAGGTCCTCCATGGGCCGAGGCGGAGAAGCCTCCGCCTGCGAAGGACCCGGAAGTTCCGACTGCCTGCGCGAGGTATGATTGAAAGCCATGATCCTTCACTCCTGCCTAAACCGCCGCAAACCGGCGCCGGTCTGGCGGGTGGGCGGCAGGAGCGGACCAACAGGCCCGTCGATGAAGGCGCGGCGCACCCGCAGGGCCGAAATGGAATGGAGGACCCCGGCTCCGCCGGGGTTGCGGCGCGCCGCGACGGGCCTACAGGGCTGCTCCGCCCACCCGCCAGACTGGGGCCGGAGGCCCACGCCAGCGCGCATCGCGCGCTGTCCGCCAGGACGGGCAAGGCCCGGCCCCCGCGCCAGGGGCGCGGCCCTTCACCCCTTCCGCGTCAGCGATCGCAGCGGCTTGGCCGACGAGACGCCTCGGGCGACTCGGATGCAGCACAGCTGAACCAGAGCGCGGTCCAGCGCCCGAACAGGGGCGCCGGAGACGCCCTGAAACTCGTTCGTCAAAAAGCGAACCTACGCTATAGACCGCTATGGACGACTGTAGATCTATATGGACACCCACGGAATTCCGAATTTGTCTCTGCTCGTGGCGCGTCTCAGGTACACAGATCTTGCCCGGCGATGCCCCGGCGCTCATTCGGCCAGGCCATTACACCCTGCCCACCATGTTGAAACAGGCCGGCCACACCACAGGCCTGGTCGGGAAATGGCATCTTGGCCTGGACGATGGCCATGTCGACTGGAACGGCGAGATTCGCCCCAGCCTGCTCGACATCACCATCGACAAGGGTGTCTTCATGCCCGGCACGCTTGATCGCGTGCCCACGGTGCTGATCGACAACCGCTGCGTCGCCCATCTCGCCCTCCGCCCCCATCCGCGTGGACTATCAGGCCAGGGTGGGGACCGAACCGACCGGCGCGTACCATCCCGAACTGCTCAAATTCGCAGCGGAACCGGAGCACTCGGGCACCATCGTCAACGGCATCAGCCGTATCGGCCGGATGGCAGGGGAGCAGGCGCCCGCTGGACGGACTAGGCGTTGAGCGGAAATCAGAGCCTTTCGGTCTGTGCCGGGTTTAGTCGATACGCCATCATCCTTGCTATCGGGGAGCCGCTCATCCCCTAGAGAATGAACGGCTTTCCCCAGAATTCAATTAAATCTCGCCTACCTCTGCGTGAAGGTAAACGGTAAAGGCGGCAGGTGCGGGCGTCCCAAAATAAACTCTAACATTTGTCGCAGAGACGTTCCCATACGCGTAAGTCGTCACCCAATTCGGGCCGTTCAAATTATGACACTCGAACAGGCTGGGGATCGCGGCTAGCGAGAGCGGGAAGTCGGCATAGGTGGCACCGGCAGCTACGGTGACACTTACATTTTGAGCAAGGCGCAAACCGGTCAGGCAGGCATTGGCCAATTTATTCCAATATCGATGCCGCGCGACTGCAGTGACGAACAAAGTTCCTGTGTAAGATAGAATGTCATTCTTTCCACAAAAATCAATCAGCATCCCATCAACGAAATCAACGCCTTGAAGGAAATAATTTCCGCTGACGTTAACATTAGACTTAACATAGTCCCTCGCATTAAATGTCGTGCCTCGCGAATAAAGAACTGTATTTCCTATAAAATTCACGTTACTTGCATCAAGCGCAAGGTGACCTCGTTTGAAATCGACAATAAAATCCACGCGCTCGAACATATTGTTAAGGATATTCGCGGCGTGAAAGGTTCTATGCCCAACCAACGCGTCGGACCCAGAATATCCGATTCGAATACCACCCGTGATTGCCACATCGTCATTCATAAATCGGCCGAAATGGTTGCCGCGAACTTCAAATTCAAAAATTGCAGCGACACGACCAACAGCTAGATCCACAAAGATGTTACAGGGAACAAAACTGGGGTTCTGCCCCTTCCCATTGTAGAGCTGATTTGTTTCGATATGATAGTGATCTTCATTTTGTTGATCAACGGCAGGAAGTTTAATGTAAATGCAGGAACCATTCACATTGATTTCGTTCCTTCTGATGTAGACCCATTGTGTCCAATTGCATTTAATTCCGTGAGTTACCGTGGCTCCGCTTTGGACCTTAGGTCCAATGCTGCACATTTCAATAACTGTCGAATCCGCGCAATCAATCAAAAGGCATTCGCCACTATGATCACTGGCAGGGATGATGCCAATATTGTAGATAAAGGTATTAACGACTTTGGTTCCCAACTTCGTGGGCAACCCGCTTGCACCGGGAGGACCCTCTGTGGCGACCCCGAGGATGATCCGGGCATTATTCTGTCCTGAAAGACAAGCCTGCCCATGCCCGACGCCGATAATCGAACAGTTGCTTTGCGTCACGATCTTATCTTGATTAAAAATGAAGGTGAGGCCAGCGGGAATCAATAACGATCGGCCACGAACTTCATTTAGCCAAGAAAATGCAGCCGCAATTGCTTCTTCCTCAATGGTACCATCGCCAACCGCACCAAAGCTATGCAAGCTTCGTGAATTGCTATCGTATTCATCAAGGAGGTCCTGAAGCGTGGGAGTCTCTGCCATAATACTATTTCCTTCACGTCATTTAGACATTCGGAAATTTAAAAGGCTTCACAAAAGTAGGAAAGGATAAAATTGAAATTTTATCGAATTAATTACATTTTGTAGAAAAAATCCAACAAGATACTGGGGTCAAGACTCGTCACCCTGCCGTAAGACAGGGCACCGTAGCGCCTTAGGCTTGCTTAAACGCCTGCACTTCCTGATCTGCCCCGCGGCAGTCCCTTGGTCATAACGAGAGTCTTGGGGGTTAATGCACTGCTAACCAAGCTTGGACTGCCAGACCCGACCCGGGTGCGATAGCTGTCATAGGCTCATCGGCCTCATGCAAAACGGAGCCTCGCTCACTTTAGAACGGCAGCCAATCGAAGATGAAATTCTGATAGCTGACCGACCATGTAGAGTTCCTAAAATGAAAGCGCCGAGCAGGCCTCATTCGTGCGGCATATTTGCGGAAATTATGACTTTTCAAACGCAGGGCGTATTACTAAATTATACTAAAGATAATCAAAAATATCTATCTAAATCAAATGGTTCTCGGATGACCGCAAATCCCACCCAGTCCGCCAAATCCTGCGGAACGCCCTGTGAAATATGGGAAGCTCGCTTGGCAGATGGCGCCAAGCCTGCGAAGGCTGGGCTATGACGCAAGACAGCACCCTGCTTCGCCCCGACCACAATTGCTGGCGCATCGAGCGCGCCGCAAAGGCAGCGGTGATCGTCGATGCCGACAATTACTTCAAGGCCGCCCGTGCCGCGATGCTCAGGGCGCGCAAGCAGATCCTGCTCGTCGGCTGGGATTTCGATGCCCGCATCCGACTCGGCGGTGATGTCGAGGATGGCGCCCCCGTCCAGGTCGGTGCCTTTCTCAGTTGGCTGGTGAAGCGCACACCCGGCCTGCAGGTGCATATTCTGCGCTGGGATGTCGGGGCGATCAAGACTCTGGCGCATGGGCGTACCCTGCTGCGTCTGGCCAAATGGCTGAAAGATCCGCAGATCCATATGCGGCTGGACAGCCATCACCCGCCTGCCGGATCGCATCACCAGAAGGTCGTGGTGATCGACGACGACCTCGCCTTTTGCGGCGGCATCGACATGACCGCCCGGCGCTGGGACACATGCGCCCATGCCGACGACGAGCCACGCCGCGTCGATCCCAATGGCGCGCCCTATCACCCTTGGCATGATGCGACGACGATACTGCAAGGCTCCGTGGCGCGCGCTCTGGGCGATATGTGCCGTGACCGATGGGAGGTATCGGGCGGCGATAAAATCGCGCCGGTCGAGGGCGCGGCGGATTGCTGGCCCGAGAAGGTGCAGCCCGATTTCCGCAATGTCGATGTCGGCATCGCGCTGACCGTGCCCGAAATGGCCGAACAGGACCCGCGCCATGAAATCGAGGCTCTCTATATCGATCTGATCGCCCGCGCGAAACGCTGGTTCTACGCCGAGAGCCAGTATTTTGCCTCGCGCAAGGTGGCCGAGGCCATCGCCAAACGGCTCGCCGAGCCCGATGGGCCCGAGTTCGTGATCGTTCACCCCACCTCGGCGCAGGGCTGGCTTGAGCCCGTGGCGATGGATTCCGCGCGTGCCCGGCTGGTGGAGGCGCTGCTGGAGCGTGATCCCTATCGCCGCCTGCGCCTCTATCACCCCTTCACCGCGCAGGGGCAGCCGATCTACGTCCACGCCAAGGTCACGGTGGTGGATGACGATGTGTTGCGGGTGGGCTCTTCCAACTTCAACAACCGCTCGCTGCGGCTGGACACAGAATGCGATGTGGTGATCGATGCCGCCCGCTCGGGGAAGGCCGAGGATGATCTGGCCATCGCCACGATCCGCAATGGTCTGCTGGCCGAACATCTGGGATGCGAGCCCTCGGCGATTGCCGCGATGCTGGCACGGACCGGATCGCTGATCGAGACGGTGGAGCGATTGCGGGGCAAAGGCCGCTCGCTGCGCCCCTATGAGGTCGAGGATATCGACGGCGTGAAGGCCTGGCTGGCGGACAACAAGATCCTCGACCCTGAAGGCCCGGGCGAGATGTTCGAGCCGCTGTCGCGCCGCAAGCCGCTGCTCAAGCGATTGCGCCCGCATCTGCGGCGTGAGGATGGCACCTTGTCAAAGGGGAGCATGCTGGCCGTGGGTGGTGTGCTCGCGGCTGGTTTAATGGCGCTGGCGGTGTCCGCAAAGCGCAAGTGACAAGGCATGGGGGGAGGCCCTCTGAAAGACCGGCTTCCCCCTTGCCCGATCAGATCCGGCTCACCAGCGCGGCCATGGCGTCATCGATGCCGATCCTGCCCTTGCGATGGTCGGGATTGGCGCCGGTGAAATCGATCCAGCCCTCGTTGAAGCCGTCGATCATCCGCATGCGCGGTTGCGGATTGCCCATGCCCTCGCCGCGGAAGATGGTTTCCCATTCGGCTTTGGGAACGGCTTGAACACGCACCTCATGGCCCAGAGCCTTGGCCAGCGCCGCCGCAATGTCCTGCGGGGAAACGCGCTGCGCCGCTTCAAGCTCGACGACGCGGTGGCCCGCCCAATCCTCCAGCAGCAGATGCGCCGCGACACGCCCCACATCGTCGGTCGCAATCATGGCGATCTTGCGGTCGAGCGGTTGCAGATAGCTGGCGATCAAGCCGTTCTCCCGCGCCGCCGCCACATCCCATTGCGCATTCTCGATAAACCAGGCCGCGCGCAGAAAGGTGATCGGCAGGTCGATGTCGTCCAGAGCCTCTTCCAGCAGGTGCAGCGCGGTGAGCAGATTGGGCTCGGCCGCATCCGCGCCGATGGTCGAGAGCACCACCGCCTTGCCGGGCCGCGCGCGCAGCAGAGCCTCGCGAAAGACCGCGATGCGCGCCTTCACATCGGAAAAATCCTCCGCCGGGTCGAAATTGGGCGGCAGCAGCAGGAAGACGCCCTCTGTGCCCGATAGGGCTGCGGTCAGCGCATCGGCATCGTCGGCATCGGCCAGCGCCACCTGCGCCCCGCGCGCGGCCCATGGCGCACCCTTGGCTTCGTCGCGGACAATCGCGCGGACGGGAAGGCCCTGCTCCAGCAAGCGGTTGGCCAGCGCGCCGCCGACGCGGCCTGTGATCGCGGTAATGGCATACATCGTTATTCTCCTGTTCGGGGGGATGGGGGGAATTACCAGGGCACACTTGCGCTGAAGCGGTCGATAAAGCGCAGGCCCACGCTGCCGCGATGCGCGGTGACGGTTTCGACCACGCGGGGGATGGTTTCCTCGATGGAATAAGTCGCGCCGCTGCCGCCCATCTCGGTGCGTATCCAGCCGGGACAGACCAACAGCACCGCGCGTTGCCCGCCATGGTCCGCCGCAAAGCCACGTATCAGCATGTTGAGCGCGGCCTTGCTGGCGCTGTAGAAAGACCAGACGCCGCCGGCATTGTTGGTGAGGCTGCCCAGTTCCGAGGACATTGCCGCCAGCACGCCGCCATCGGGCACCAGATCGCCCAGAATTTCCAGCGCGCGCACCGGCCCCAGCGCATTGGTGCGCATCATGGCCAGAATATCGGCCTCGGCCACCGATCGGGCGCTGTCGCCGAGGCCCAGCGCGATACCGGCGTTGACGAACAGAATATCCACCGACCTGCCCTGCAGATCGCGGCGTAGCGCATGGATCGAGGCGGCATCATCCAGATCCGCTTGCCGGATCGACAGGCTGGCGGGATAACGCGCGGCCAGCGCCGAAAGCCGGGCCGAGGGCGCACGCACCGTCGCTGTCACCCGGGCGCCCTGCCCGCACCATTCCTCCGCCATGGCCAGACCAAGGCCGCGCGATGCGCCGAGAATAAGGACATGCAATGATTTCGACATAAGGCCTCCTTGCGGCTTGCCTGCTGCGGATAGTGCTTTCCCCTTCTTGAATCGAACGCCGTTCTGGACCATCACTATGGACTCATAATCAGGAATGTGGCGATGACCTATGACACCCGTCTGCTCTCGGGCGTGACCGTGCTGATGGCGGTGGTGGAGGCTGGCTCCATGACGCGGGCCGCTAATGCGCTGGGGCTGACGGCATCGGGCGTGGGGCGTGCCATCGCCCGGCTGGAGGCGCGGCTTGGCGTGCGTCTGCTCGATCGCACGACGCGCAGCATGCATCTCACCGACGAGGGGCGTCGCTTCCATGAAAGGGTGATGCCGCTGCTCAACGGGCTGGAGGAAGCGGCGCTCGATGCTTCGGGCACATCGGTTCAGGTGCAGGGGCGGCTTCGGGTCAATGTCGACCCCTTCTTTTCGCAGGCGGCCCTGCCCGGGCGCATCGCGGGCTTTGTCGAGGCGCATCCGGCGCTCTCCACCGAACTGATCATGCGCGACAGGATCGGCGATCTGATCGCTGACGGCTTCGATCTGGCGCTGCGCTATGGCGATCCCCCGTCGAGCGGCTTTACCGCGCGCAAGCTGATGGAAACCCGCGTGCTGACGGTGGCCGCACCCGCCTATATCGCCCGGCGCGGGCGGCCCGTGCATCCGCGCGATGTCGCCGATCACGATGTGCTCGACTATTGGGATGCGGCGCGTGGGCGGCCCTATGAGTGGGAGTTCCATCGCGGCGGCGAGATCGTCGAGATCGACAAACAGCCGCGCCTTGTCACATCCGATGCGCGCACCATGCTGGATATTTGTCTGGCGGGCGGCGGCATTGCTCAGGTGCTGGCTTTCGGCACGCAGGCGCTGCGAGAGAAAGGCGATCTGGTCGAACTGTTCCCGGACTGGAGCGACGAGACCTTTCCGCTTTACGCCATCTATCCCTCACGCCGCCACCGGCCCGCAAAAGTTCAGGTCTTCGTGGACTTTATCATGGGTTTGATCGCGGAAGCGGCGGAATAGATCGCCCCGGCGCATCGCTGCACCGGGGCGATCAGGCATTATTCGGCGATATCGACCACGAGCTTGCCATGTCCTTCCCCGGCGCGCAGCGTGCGATAGGCGTCGCAGACCGTCTCCAGCGTATAATGGCGCGGATCGACCATCGGCAGCAGGCTGCCCGCTTCGACCAGTTGCGCGGCCTCGGCCAGAATCTCGCCATGATGGGCGCGGCCGACACCCGACAGCAGCGGCATCAGGGTAAAGACCCCCGAATAGCTGGCCCCCTTGAAGGACAGCGGCGCCAGCGCATGCGCGCCCCAACCAAGGCAGCTGACCACATGGCCAAAGCGCTTTACGGCCTGAAAGGAGGCATCGAGCCCCACGCCGCCCACTGTGTCATACACGCGGTCGAAGCCTTCGCCGGCGGTCAGGCGGGCGACATAGTCGGCCACCGGCTCGTTCCGGTCGATAAAGATCGCGCCCAGCCTTTCGATCACGCCGCGCTGGTCGGCAGAGCCGGTCGCGAAGACCTCGGCGCCGCGTGACAAAGCGATCTGGATGGCAACATGGCCGACACCGCCCGCGCCGCCCTGAACCAGCACAGTGTCACCCGCCTTGACGTTCATGCGGTCGACCATGCCTTCCCAGGCGGTGATGGTGATCAGCGGCAGGGCGGCTGCCTCGCGCATCGACAGATTGGCGGGCTTGATCGCCAGCAGATCGGCATCGACGATGGCCGCCTGCGCCAGCGATCCCTGATGGCCGCCCACGCCGCCGGTCATGCCATAGACATTGTCGCCGGGGCGGAAGCGGGTGACGCCCTCACCCACAGCTTCGACCGTACCTGCCAGATCGAGGCCGAGCACGGCGGGGACGGGATGTTTGGCATGGGCGGCCTGCCCCTCATGGATCTTGAGGTCGAGCGGATTGATGCCGCTGGCGGCAATGCGGACGCGGACCTGTCCCGGACCGGGCTCTGGCAGCGCAATCGTGGTAAGGGTGAAGGGAGCTCCGTTGGCTTCAAGAATGGCTGCTTGCATGATGGTTCTCGCTGTTGATGTGTGGGCTGTTTCCCATGCCCCGCATCATCGGCCCGATGGCCTCAAACGAAAATCAACGATGTTGCACGAACCCCATGCAATTCTGTTTGGGCTCAATTGGCCAAGCGCTCTACCACCAGATCGAGCAGGGCCCGCATCCGCGCCAGCCTGCGCATATCCTTGTGATAGCCCACAAAGGTATCGCGGCCCGGCGGGTTGCTGCCCAGATCGATGGCGGCGATACCGGGCGTGGCGTCGCCCAGCAGACGGGGCAGCACGGCCAGCCCCGCCCCATCGGCGCAAAGGCGCGCCTGAACCTGCCGGTTGTTGCTGCGGAAGGCGACGCGCGCCTCGGGCAGGCGCTGCCGCAGCCAGACCGCATCGGCCATCTGCGAGAAACCGGCGTCCATGGTGACGATGCGGGCCTCCTGCCCTTCCGCGATGCCCTCCGGGTTGAAGCCGAGCGGGGCATAGACGGCATAGGGAATATGCAGCAGGCGCCGCGAAATGACCTCCGGCTCATCGAAAGGCTTGATGCGGAACACCATGTCGGCCTCACGGCGCGGCAGGCTGTAGAGCCGGGCATCGGTCAGCAATTCGACGCAGACGCCGGGATGGCGCGCCCCGAATTCGGCCAGCACCGGGGCGAGCAGGCAGCTTCCGAACATTCCGAGCTGGAGAGGCGCAGCATGCCCTCCAGCTGCCCCTCGCTGCCGTTGAGTTCGCGCTGGAAGGCCAGAGCCTCTTCCTCGATCCTTTCGGCATGGGCCAGCACCAGACTACCCTCATCGGTCAGGACAAAACCCTCGGCGGTGCGCTGGAACAGGATATGGCCGACAGCGTCTTCCAGAGCGCGCAGCCGGCGGCCCATGGTCGGCTGCGTCTGACCCAGCGAACGCGCGGCAGCACCCAGCGTGCCGGTGCGGGCGATGGCCAGAAAGACCCGCAGATCGCTCCATTCCATCATTGCGGCTTCCCCTCCGGCCCAGACCTTATGCCGATGGGGTGATTTCAGGAAAATCCACAGCGCGCAACGGCTTTGTGGGCCTCAGAGATAGCGCAGCCACCATGCCGGGGAGCGCCGCTTCACCCCGGCAAACCAGCGCGTGGCCCACCAGAGCGGCGGCGCCAGCGCGGCGGCGATGGCCCACAGCCAAGCAACGGAGGGCACCTCGATTGCGCTGTGCCCCATCCACCATGCCGCCCCCAGATGGCTGAGGTGCAGCACATAGAGATGCAGCAGATAGAAAAACAGCGGCGCGCCGCCCAGCACCGCCAGAACGCCGCCCTTCTGTCTGTCCCATGCCGCCAGCAGGAGGCAGGCGATGCCGAGTGTCACCAGCAGGAAATCGAGCGAGGGCGGATATTTGGTGAGGTTGAGGAAGGACAGCGCCGTCATCACGGCCGAGGGCTGCACCGACCATGGCACGGGCTCGCCATAGATGTTGGTGACGCGCAACACGGCGAAAACCACCAGCATCGCGCCGCCGATTTTGACCAGAAGGCGCTGGCGCTGCTGCGAAGTCATGGCGCCGGAAAACCAGGGCCCGGCAGCATAACCCAGCGCCATCGTCCCGATCCACGGCAGCAGTGGATAGGATGTGCGGGCGCGGAAACCGGGCGCCAGATCGATAAAGTCGCGCTGATGCAGGATTGCCCAGAGCGCATGGCCGCTCTGCCCCGGCGCGATATGGATAGTGTCGAGCAGATTGTGCCCGGCCACGATGGCCACGCCGATCGCCGCGATCCAGACACGCGGCAGATGGATCAGCCCGGCCAGCACCAGCATGGAGGCACCGATGGCCCAGATCACCTGCAGGAACAGCACTTTGGGCGGCAGGGCGAAAGTCCATGCGAAGCTGACCCATGTCAGTTCCAGCGCGATCAGGAACAGGCCTCGCTTCAGGAGAAAGGCCGAGGTCTCCCCCACCGACCTGTTCGCACCATAGAGCCATGCCGCGAGCCCGGTCAGCGCCACGAACACCGGCGCGCACGAATGGGCGATCAGCCTTGTGGCGGCCAGATCAGGCGGGGTTGTCGCCAGATCCATCGGATCGCTGACCTGATGGCCCAGATAGAAGAACTCGCGCGTGTGATCGACCATCATCAGCAGCATCACCAGACCGCGCAAACGGTCGATGGAGGCGAGGCGTTCGGGTTTGGCGCTCATCAGAAGGTGCTCCGCAGATGGGCGGTGACCTGCCGGGGAGCGCCGGGCGCCACCCAGACGCGCGAATAGGAATTGGCATACCATGTGGTGTCGAACAGATTGGTCACATCCACACCAAGGCGCAGGCGCGGCGTGAGGGCGATGCTGCCGTTCAGCCCGACCAGCGTATAGGCCGGCAGGGTAAAGGCGCTGCCATCGGCATAGCGGAAGCCCGTCTGGCCCACGCGGTTGCCCGCGTAATTCAGCGTGGCGCCGAGGCTGGCCTTGCGGCTGCCCAGGGTGAACTCCTTGCTGACCAGAGCGCTGGCGCTGTTCTTCGGCACATTGATCAGCGGGTCACCGCGCCTCAGGGCAAAGCCGAAGTTGGCGTCGATGGCGTCGCGGGCGATGGTGGCATCGGTGTAGGCATAGTTGAGCAGCACTTGCACCCCGCCCGGCAGAGTGCCCGCGACCGACGCCTCCACACCCCGGCTGCGCGCCGCGCCGATGGCCAGCGAATAGCCACTGTTGACCGGATCGGCGGTGAGCAGATCGGTGCGTTCCATGGTGAAGGCCGCCAGCGTGCCGGTCAGCCTGCCCCCCAGCGCGGACAGCTTGGCGCCGGTTTCCCATGAGGTGGTGCGCTCGGGCGCGAAGGTCTGGCCCGAAACATTGACGCCGGTGTTGGGGCGGAAGCCGCGACCATAGCTGGCATAGAGTGTCAGCGCTTTGTTCGGTACGATGCTAAAGCCGATCTGCGGGCTGAAAGCGGTCTGGCGTTGGCGCTGGGTGGAGGCAGCGAGATAATCGCTCACGCTCTGCTCGAACCAGTCGAGGCGCCCGCCCGCGCGCAGCTTCAGCCACGGGGCAACGTCGATCATATCCTGCGCATAGATGCCGCTTTCCTGATCCTTTTCATATGTATCGAGA
>Ga0116227_10013228_pt1 | contig 13055 bp, 8 predicted proteins | sample S1TSphgellanicum_FD_89693 | JGI IMG/M metagenome (GOLD analysis project Ga0116227, IMG submission 89693) | Host-associated microbial communities from peat moss isolated from Minnesota, USA - S1T2_Fb - Sphagnum magellanicum MG | ecosystem: Host-associated > Plants > Peat moss > Unclassified...
GAGCCCCTTGGAGTTGTGTGTTTCTTCTTTCCCTTTTTTTTTTATAAAACCAAAAGATGGCCCCCCCCCCCCCCCCCCAAATTCCAAACCAGTGCAATCCATCCATGGCCACTTTTGTTTGTTTGGATGTGACTAGATCATAACCCTCTCAAGGACCCTGGGGTCCCTCACTTTGCTTTTGATATGTTTAGAAAAGCCCTTGACAATGTGGTATACACATTTTGTTGTTTCATAATTTTTGAACTAACAGGCCAAAAGTTATTAAATTTTCAATGATTTTTGTCCTCTGGTCAAGATTGAAATAACAAATTTTTCACAATTGAGTTCCATAAGAATTCTGAAGTTAAGCCCACTTGAATTAGAAATAGTATGGAGATGGGTGAACTTTATAGCAGCAGGTTTAATATACTTGGGTCAGCAACACAAAGGCCCACTAATCACAACCCTTAATACTTTTGTGACAAAGAAGGTGGCATGAAGAAATCACATTGATGATCCATTAATCAAGTAGACTAAAGTTTGTCAATCCATGCTGAAATAGTTAACAGGATCAAGTAATGCATATGTACAGTGGCAACATGGGAGCAGTGTTTTCCCTAGCAATTTTGGTTTGTAGCCAAAGTGACAATCATCATAGGAAGATGCAATGTTTTTTTTTTGATGAAAAATCGCCAAATTTCTTCAAAAAATCTGGACCAGCCACCTGTAGGCTTGGATTTCCATGGTGAAATCTGGGTCTTTTTGCCTAAAAACGTTGCCAAGCCCTAAAAGGTCACCTAAAAACATCATGACTTTGTAATCTAGTCGCCTTTCTAACAATGGACCAACGTCAACATTTCTTAGAACACCCCAAGTAAAACCCTAAGTCACCTACTTTGTGATGTCAGCCATTGGATAGTCACCACCTTTTACCCAACAAATATGGGCCATTCACCAAACCCTTCATTTCCGGTTCAAAACATTTCACCATCCCTTCTCTTCTTTTCTGAAGTCCATCATCATTCTGTCACCCCAAGGCTCAAATTATGTTACTACAAAACCTTACCAAAATAGTTTAAAGTTAAAGCACTCCAAAACTTCAACTACAATTTGCTAAGTTCTTGTGGCCAACTACAGTTTGCCAAGCTCTTCTAGCCAGCTCAGTCATGGGTGTTACAAGTTCTTTGTTTTAGTTTCTTAAGGTTCACAAGATTTGCAAATCGTGATTCTTAATGCTGAAACTTGAAAGCCTCAATGCTTGCAGGCTGCAACTCAATGGCTCATTGATTTGTTTTGCCCATTGAAAAAACTTCATCAATGAACAACAAGTTGCAATTGCTGGCACACATAATGCACATAATGCACATGGATGATTGGATTTTGGAAATTGGGATTTGGCGCTCGTTGTACTACTTCAATCATTACTAGTTGAATACAAGGTGCACCAAGATTTTGGGTTTATGAAGTTGCTCCAAGACTTGTTTAAATTATAAGTATGTGAACAACCTTATTAAGTTCTATATGGTTCAATTATGTGGGTTCACACATTCTATAAAGTCCAAATTGTCTGTGTTCATTAGTATTTGGCTTCGCGTTGTTTGGTTTTGTGGTTCACACATTCTTGTCTAGGTTCATCAGTTTTGGCTTCGCATTGTGTAGTTTTGTGGGTTCGCACATTTTGTAGATCGTTTGGGTTTGTTGACTTTTCGCTTCGCCTTGTTTAGTTTCATCGGTTCACACACTTTTTAGGTTATCTAGGTTCATCAATTTTTGGCTTCGCATTGCTCAATTCATGGGTTCACACATTCTCCAAAGTGTTTGGGTTCATCAATTTTTTCTTCACATTGGTTTTGTGAGTTTTTGGATTCACATTTTGTTCAAGTTTTATGACTTTGTGGGTTCTTGAAGTTGTTTTCACTTTACTAGAGGTGGTGGGTGTCGATGGTAATTACATGGTGCATTGGTTTTGTGTGTTCGAATTGGTGGTGGGTGTTAGTGGGTCATGGCAAATTGTGGTTTTGTGCAGTCAAATTTGATGCCTCCACTTAAAACCCTAGACTTTAAGTTTAAATATTTCTATGGGACTTCTTTACTTGCATCTAATATGGCTTCCAACAAGAAAGGTGGGGCTTAGTCTATGCATCAGCTTGCTATTTTGAAAGGTAAGCAACCTACCACTACCATTGAAGTACATGTGATTTGTTTGAGTCCTTTGAATGAATCTCCAGCAAAATCTTCTAATGTTGATTCAACAGAAGAGGTGGTGGAAGTTTTGGATCAAAATTTGTCACCACCAAAAGTCAATAAAACTTGAGCTTATGAATAAAAAATGAACAACCAAATTGCCTTGGGTTGAGTTGCAAGTGGGGTCTAATGGTGTTTTGCACATTGTGAAATGCTAAATTTGCTTAGAGATTGAGCATAAAGACAAACTTATGGCTCCAAAATGGGATTCATTGCAAAAACATGTCAATGGAAGGAAAGTTAACAAACCTATGAAAGGGGTGAAGAAAGGGGAATAGTATACCAACAATGATTGTAAGCATAGCAAAAATCAAGCTGCATATGCTTCTAAAAGGAAATAATCTATTTTGCAGCAAGTTTCTAATGGGTTGGTCGGTGAAAAGCGTAGGAAACTAATCTAATTTGCTACATTGTCTCACATTTTGAAACATGGCAAACCAATGCTTGAGTATGAGGCTCACAAAGACTTGTTTGATTTCTTGAATCTTGAAGAGAATCCCAAAATGCATTGCACATACATCTCTAGCTAGGTTATGGTTCAACATATGCATGGCATTATCTTAGAGGCCACAAAATCTGCTGTTGGAACAACCTGGTACTTGTCACTTGTGATGATGTAAGTACAATTGACAACCAAAGTTGGTTATCAATTCATGCCTATGTGTTTCAAAATTGGTTGAAAATACCAATTCTCTTATCCCTTGAACATGTTGTGGCTGGATCAAGTGCCGATAATCTTACTCAAGTCCATATGCAAGCTTTGATGCATCAAAGGGGTCTCACATAAGATTTGATTGGTACTAAGCTTATGACATTTGGAGCTAATGGGGTTTTTGTTTTTCAAGGGACTAGGTCAAGTTGTACTCTATAGATTTTTAATGTTTGGGCACCACATTCCACAGGGGTTCATTGTATGGCCCATAAAACCAATTTGGCAATTTAGACTCTATCACACTTGCAGATTGTTAACAGATTTGAAGGTTTGTTTCAAAGCTTGTAAAACTATTTTTCCAAGAGCCCTAAGAGGCATTTGGAATACACAAAGCTTGCAAAGCTTATGGAAACTAAAGGGGCTAAGATTTTGAAGAATGTAAAAACCCCTTGGATTTCTATGTTGTCTCCTATTTGACATGTTATGGTAGAATATAAAACTTTACTAATGAAAATGGCCCTTGATGCTCCTATTAATGAAAAGGCAAAAGTTGTCTTTCTAAAAGACAACTTTGACCTTATTTGTGATGTGTAGATTTTATTGGGGCTTGCTATCATTTTGCTATTGCTACGATCAGTCCATAACCTGATTAAATTTAGCTAGTTGTGAGAGGTTTTCATCTATGATTTTACAGTAGCAACGAAAATGTGTCAAGGGGAAATTTATGAATTGTACACAAACTTGAACACAAGCTTCAAATATGATTTTTTGAGGGTGATAAAGTTTTGTTGAATGTTAAGCATGATTCCATAATTATGTAGTGGATGATAGATTTGAACAAGGCATAGAGCATTTGGCATTTGATGTGAACCAATAACACATTTGGGCTACTCATTTGAATATGCAAAGTGGTGAAGTTTCTTATATCATAAAGGAGGTTTATGCTACAATCATCACACAAGTGGAGGTAGAATGCAAAGGTAAAATATCTTACTTATCATTTTGTTTATTTCAACTTTGTTCATTGAATAATTTGAATTTTAGAGTCTATTTTGTTGCATTGAATTGAATGTAGCAACTTAGGTTTGTAGGGGCTATTAATTTCCTTGTTGCAAAATTGTAAGGGAAATTCCTTGCTCATGGAGTAATGGACAATTTAGGTGTGGTATACCCACAATATTAGTTGTAGTCTAATACAAAAGAAAGTTTCAAGAAACACTTGGATGTGATTAAAGTAGCTTTATGCCACCCCAAGAAACTGGTTGATAGTGATACTTGGGTGCCTAAAGTTCTATCAACAACATCCTTTGGCATTCAACAATCCATGTTCAAGCTAGCCATGAAATCAAATGCTTACATAACCATGGTTAAGCCGTTCGATGGAATCCTTTGACATGACTTTGACACACTCTTTTAACATCCAAAATACTTGTTTTTGCATTTCCTAAGTACTTCAAGTTAGTTAAAATTGCCATGGTACAAGTGTTTGGTAGTGTAGAAGATGAATGGCGCTTCAACTCTTTGGCATTTTGCAAATCCAAATTAGGTAACAGACTCACTACCAACCTAGGTTTAGTGGTCAGAATGTTTTCCCAAAAGTTTTATACTCTTCATAATTTTCCGTATGCTTCTACATATGAAGAATTGTGTGTAGAATGTCCTCAATATGGTGTGGAAACTTAAATTTAAAGCTCTTGATTTTGGAGTCCTAAACAATTTTAATACACCAGATTTTTGATTGGTTGGTTTTCTAGGTTTTTGGGTAAGTGAAATTGGTGATCCCCAAATGGATATCGTTTCTTATTCAACCTTCTATGTTTTTTTTTATTGTAATTTTTCATTTGAGGGTGGTTTTGTATTGAACTAATTTATTTATTTTTGTAGGCAAGACATTTGTGCTACAATGGGCAATTTAAAGGGTTGAATCCCCTCACAAGTGATTAAAGTTTCCATGGTTTAATGAAAAGTAGCCTAGATTTCCCTTGTGAAAATTGTTAGTAGCCAAAACTCTTACAACAATTTGATAGCTACAGCCAAAACTCTTACAAGTTTATGACAATTGTAGCCAAAATTAACCACCTTTAAAAAAACTAAATTGTCTAATGAAACTCCATTCCCCTTTAATTTGTACCCAAAAAATCCCTTCAATTTTACTTTTTTGGCACATTGGACTACAATTCATTCCAACCAATTGCCAACTTAGCAACAAAAGGCTTGAAACAATAGCCAAATGTCATATTTTTCCAAAACAAAAAAAACATTGGAAGATGTAGAAAAAATGGCAATCATACCTTAAAATATTAAGCCAAATCTAGTTGTAAACAATATATGAAATACAAATCTTTAATCATTTTTCAATATTTTTGGTTACACACTAGAAACCAAATATAAAAATCTCAAGAATTTTATTATTTTTTCCCCTAACTTTTGGTGATTTGAAAACCTCCAAAATTGTTTCATTTGCTAGTTTGGTTTCTGGAAAGAAAAACAAGATTGAAATCAAAGAACTGCCAATTCCAATTATTGAGAAAACCTTGCAGGAAGCAATGAAAGAACCAATAAAGAACTAGTGGTTATAAAGCCAAATATTTGATTTTCCAAATTCTGGTTATATATCAAAAGATCAGGTTTTTTTAATTTTTGAAAAAGAATGGTTAGGAACCCTGAGAACCACCCTAAAAGTTGCATGGCATTTGTTCCTATTAATGATAATTGCCTAATATTGGTATGGGCAAGGCGGTCCTACTTTGAATGGTGTTCAATTTTATTAAATAAAATGACCCAAACTTGAATGGTAAGTCATCTCTTGAACAACTTTTATTTTACTAGATAAATTTTGCCAAAAGGTGAAACTAAAAATTGAAGAGCTAAAATGAAAAAGTAGTGATTTTTTGGGATTTTCGATTGGCAAGATTTGAGGGACAAAAATTAAGAAAATTTATTGAATCTCAATACTTGGTTCAAGTAGTTAGCCAAAAATGTAAAATGATGTTTAAATTTTTTTACTTTCATACGTCATTTGTAGCCACATTTGGTTAAATTTTCCTATGGTTGATCATTGCCACTTTGGCTACATTACAAAATGACCCCAAAAAAAAAACATTGTTTCTTAACCCTAAAAAATGATGCAAGGAAATTCTTTGTGTGATTATTTACAAGGAAATTCTTATCCACAAGCACACATTCAAATAGATTAACAATTTGATCATCGACCCACATGAAAGGGATTATGCTTGATGGCTAGCATGCACTTGATCTCTACCCATTCAACATTGCAATTTGATGATGAGGATATCAAGTTTATTATAATACTTCACACCAACCTTAAAGTTTACTTTAAACATGTTGAACTTGGATCCACCTTAAGGATTTATGCAATGAAAATTGTAGAAAATAATTAATTGTGAATGAGCATTTTGCATGCACAATTTGCATTCTTTAAAAAAAATATCATGAACATTCCTACAATTGAAATTTGTAGAAAAGAAAACAAAATCATTAGGAGGATTCTTGCAAATATAATTTGTACAAAATAATTCATTGTGAATGAACATTTCGCAATCACAACATCTAGAAGAAAAGAAATTTATTAAGAGTATTCCAAAGTAAAAGCACACTATGATGGACTTTTTTGGATGTCATAGTGGCAGTTTTTTATGAATGAGTCAAGTATTGTTGCATAAATATGTTTGAGAAACTTGGCACAAGTGAGATGAAAAATTAAAACCTACATTTTAATATTTCAAACCCAAATTTATTTTATTAAAAGGATAAATTTTCAATCCAAGGTGGACTTTACAAATGATGGTACATCCAATGTCATAGTCCAAACAACCCAAAAAAACTATCATTATGGACTTTTTTCTTTTAGTGGAGTTAGAAACTAATCCTATAACTTTTTACCACCGCACAGTGAAGTACCATAACACTTAAAATGAAAAAATCAAGTAAGAAAAAGTCTATAAAAAAATTTAAGATTTAAAATGAAAATGAAAATTTGTAAAGTCCATTTCACTATCTAAATTGGTTTTTTCAAGGTCCATATTTTTAGAGGTTTTTTTTTAAGGTTTAAATTATGGTATTATGAACTTGGAAATGGAAAAAAAGTGTGAACTTCAACACCATTTAAATGTCTTTTTTGAAAAATCACAGGATTTGGACTCCAAAAATGAACTTTCAGCTACCAATTTTGGTCTAGTGCAGTGTGTTTTTATCGTCCAATGATTGCAATTCAAAAAATAGAAAAGTTCATCATGAGTATTACTACAATCACAAATTGTAAAAAAAATTCATCATGAAAAAATCTACAATTTAACATAAATAGCATGGACATGAAAGGCACATAATATGTGCCTTTTCATGTCCATATATATAGGTGGGTATGGGAAAGGGGTTAGGTAGTTAGGCTTGAAACAGGTAGTGTGAATAGCACAAATATATATATGGATGAATGTAATGCCCTTGCTAAGTCCCAAATTGAACAAAATCCATCCCCTCCCCACCCCCCACCTCCTTCCCCCTTTTTAAAATATTATGTTCATCATTATTTATGTCAATCTCAATTTTGATTTTAATATAGATAATGTGCACATAAAAGAACACATGTTAATTTGCCATTCATATCCATGTATGTGGATAGAGGAAAAGAGTGAGGTAGTTATGCATGGAAGAGGTAGGTATGTTGTTACACAAACCAACAAACAAATGACAAAAAAATTAAAATATACAATTCCAGTTTTAATTTATCAAAGTTAAAAAATCCAAAAATAGGTTATCAATTGTGTTCCTCAATTATATTCCAACACTAATTTCTTGGAAAAATAACAGTGATGCAAATTGTAAAAAATGTGATACGAAGGGGTTTTTTTACATGTTTGTGCAAACCCAAACTTGCATTGCATTTAGTCTCCTTTGTACCAAAACTTAGTCTCCATGTTGCCCCACACTACCAATGATAATGAAATGTTGAAAAAAGTGAATGGATTTTGTGAAAATTAAAGTTACATTTGAATGACATTGCATGCAACTTGAATTGAATTCCACTCAATTCAATTTGAATAATTCAAAAAAATCAAATTCCTAAATTCAATTCAAGTACATTGAATGAAATTCAAATTGAATTGAATTGAATGTTTTTCATAATATAGTCAAATTGAATTTAACCAAAATTTGAAATTTCAATTATGAAGAACACATGTTAATTCACATTTTCATATCCATATAGGAGGGTGAGTGAAAAGGGTGAGGTTGTTAGGCTTGGGATTCTATATGGAATGTTTTCATAATTGTCAACTTGATGACCATGCTATTAGACCTTATACTTGTTTCACCTATGCAAATTCCAATTATCATTGTCATAATAATTCTTAAAATCAAGTTTTTCCCTTCCTTAAAATGGTCTTGATCAACATGAAATGCATACTTGATATCCATATCCAAAGAAAAGGAAAGTTCTCTTGATCTTATTACAGTGATCTATTCTTTCTAAAAACAAGTCAATACCAAATTTGGGCTCCACATTATTAGTGACAATGAAATGATGGGAAAAAAAAAAGTTGTAAAAATTCAAATCCACTTAAATAAAAACATTGAATGACATTATGTGTAACTTAAAATCAATTCAAATTCTTAAATTCAAGTATAATTCCATTGAATTTAATTCAAATTCCTAGATTCAATTATAATTCCATTGAATTTAATTTAAATTCTTAAATTGAACACAATGTTCCTTTTTTCAAAATTTAGCACAATTAATGCTCACATTGAAATTTCAATTGAATTGAATTTGATTGAATTGAATTTTTTGCATAATTTGGCTGAATTGTTCATTCAAATACAACCAAATTATGAAAATGTACATGTTTTGCCTTTACGTTTATCCATGTAGGTGGGTTGGTAAAAGGAATGAGGTAGTTAGGCTTGGAATTCCATATGGAATTCTCAACTTGATGACCACATTATTGAGCTTTATACCTATTTCACTTAAACCAATTCCAAGTATTATCTCACTTGAATCATTAAAGTGGATAATTTTGATAGATAACCCTTGGGTAGTAACCCTTATATCAACATTTAACCTTTGAAAAAGTATAAACAACAAAAGCTTGCTCAATCAAATGTTAATATAACTTTGTTTTTAAACTATTGAATTTTGCAAATATAAGTTAAAGTTATGACATTAAAGTTATGATATCATAGCTTTAACTTATATTTGCAAGATGAGATAGTTTTAATTTAGCTTTTATAAGAGCACAACTTATATTTTTCAATCATTTTACATCATTGTGAATGAAAATTTGACAATGGTCAATAGAATTAACTAACCAAAACTGAAACTTTGAACTTTGAACCTTCAATGAACAACCTATTAGGCATTTGTGGACATAAGTGATACACAATTTTGATCAATGTTATTTTCTTGGCCTATATGATAAAGACCAACACTATGACAAACATTTCAATTTTCACAAGTTAATTTTACTTAAGAAGAAAGCATCCTACTAATATCCACGAGGGGAAAAAAAAAGATTTTTGGAACAACTTTTTCTTCAATCCAAAATTTCCCTTTTGTCTTTTAGCTCCCTTGTTGTATCTATTTGTGTTGCCCCCTGCTAATCTAGGCATTCCAATCTCCAAATTCATCTTCCTCATTTCATTCCACATGTCCTTTCACCTATGCGGGGCCTATGTAAAGCACAACATGTGCTTTCAACCATGTCACATGGGTTTGTCTTTATTTCCTTATGAGGCCATTGTCTCACATTACATACATGACATGTCTTAAGGCTCAATTGCAACAAAATTCAAAGAGTGTACCAATGATATGAAAAGTGTAAAGTCATCGTTGCAACTTGCTACTACCAACATAATATGACAAAATCATCTTAAAGCATACAAATAGAAACATAATATGACAAACTCAATCACTTAAGGTGTTACATGAACTATGCAAGATAAATATAAATGTCATTTAGGTGAAATAAAAGTCACAAACAACAAGTCATTGATGGACACAACCTAATTGCTATGATTGTAGTAATGTCAACCATGTGTTTTGTCCATAAGGAAATATAGACCATCTAGCACAAGAATATAGCATTTTGTTTTATATTTTTTGAAAGTCATATGTTTCGCCCAATAATAATACACCCCTCTTATATTATAATTGTAAGCTTGCAACAATTGCACCATTTTGATTTTGTATTTACTAACCTCAAGCTCTTCAACATCCGTGGGGTGCGATGTATCAAGATGTGTGATTAGATCAATTGGTTTTTAAATAGATAAAACTCAAAGGCACATAAAATGAGGTTAAATATTTGCACCATACTAGAGTTTAGAAGGTGAAGTTCCAGTACAAACATTCAAGTATTGTTGTTCTATGGATGAATATGGTATGGAGGATTAAATCCCAATCCAACAACATGGTTCTTTGCAAAGAGATTACACAAGGTCTTATTAAATTGTTCAATTAACCTATCACATTGGTGTTCATATGGAATTGTGATGTTGTGATCCACTTGATCCTAAAGTTCACAAAATTTTAACAAATAACTACAATTTCTCTCGTGCATTGAATTTTCAAGATTTGCAAAAGGATATCATGTTTTCAAAAAGCAATATTTTGTTATTCCTTCATTATATTATATATAGGAGCCCAAATGTGCACCCACTTGGTGCAGTAGTTCTTGTGCCAATGTAGCATGTGTATTGTATTGGTCTTAGCAAATCCTAATTATCATTGATTACAAACTTGCCCCCTCCATGTATGTGTGCTTTTATAATACTTTAACAATATGTTCAAGGTTAAGTGGTTATAAAGTGTTGACCAATCATTAATATAATGTTGTAATGACATTGGAATACAATGATTAATCATCACAATGTTTTATAATACCATCATAACATCATATCAATGGTTGTATCGACATTTTGTTAGCACTTAACTTTCAACACGTTGTTAAAGTGTTGTAAAAACATAAATACATGGAGGGGGCAAGTTTGTGATTTGAATTCTTGTAGTCCAATTAGTTCTACAAATAAATAAACCTTTTTTTTTACTAACAAAATCTCACTGAAAAAAAAACAAACAAAATTCAAAAAAATAATTTTGGAGGGTTTCTGGCATAAGAAGCAAGTGAAAAAAAGTAAGGGTTGCGAAATTTCTAGATTTGGTTTTTAATGTGTAGCCATGAATATAGAATGTTGATTAAAAATTTGTGCTCCACATCTTGTTTATAGCGAAAATTTGGTTGAATCTTCATGTGGACAATTGCCACTTAAGCTGCATAAAGAAATTCCTTAAAAAAACACAAAAATAAGTCCTTTTAAAGAAATTTCAAAAGTTGATTATGGGTATCAAGCACATGAAATGGAATTAGAATATCTAGAAATATGTTCCTATATCATATTTGGAAGAATGTGGTTGATTTGGTACCAAGTAAGTTATTTGACTATTCTTGTTACCTACTTGTTTTTATCTTGGATGGTCTTTTTGTTAGATGAATCATGTCATTTTATCTATTACAAATCCTAACTAAATACATTTATAAATATGGTATGGCATGTAATAATCAAATAGAGGTTGACATGTAAACTTAAGGTAATACCCAATCATCCCATTGGTTAGTAATTTTATTTAAGCAACCAAAACTTAGTATGGTCATATGAACATGGCTTTTGCAACCAACAATCAAAACTAAACCTTTATCATTCTTTTAATTCTTTTGAAGTTGAGTATGTATTTTATAAAAGTTGATTTTATGATATATTTTTGCGTCAAGTATTTTTGTTTTGTTTGATTAATGTAATTGAAATGCATACGGTTGAAGAGGTTTGAAAGGCTAATAACAAGCTTCCATTTCATTTCTTGTCTTATTGGGTGTTTTATTTATTTTTTCTAAGTGAGATCAAAACTTGGTTTATTTGGTGGTTTGTGTGGTTGTGTTTCTTATATTGGTCTAGCAAGTTGCAATGATGTAATGTGAGTTGAAATGATATAACATTGCATGCAAGTTGCCAGCACAAACCAACTTTTCATCTTGACAATCAAGTTAAGTGGTGAACACCTATTAGCAAGGATGTGTCCAATGGTGTTGTGTTTGACAAAAAGATGCGTAAGATGTTTGATTTCATCAAGTGACTATAAGGCAATGAGTTTGGACTTCATGGTCAATGTTCTTAAAATATATGATTTTGGCTTTTATCCCAAAGTAATGGACCACAATTGGCAATATAGTTATGTCATAAAAAATAGCAATAGTAAATAAGGTGTGACAAGGTGAATAACCACGTCTTAAAACAAAACAACATGACCTTCGTTGCCACCACCAAAATTTAGATGACATGGTTTTAGGAAGGATTTGATTATGAACTAGAGGCCCATCTATTTAAGTTCATGCTTCCTTCATATACTTGTTTTCACATTGTTTTGTTTTAATGAAGTTTTGAGTTGAAAGGCCATTCTCATTTTTTGTTTGAAGCTAATATGTGTTTGCCATAACAAAGCATAATGGGGATCAAATATATCTTCATATGTATTTACACCAAAAAAATGCCTACCTTAAATGGTTATTCACGTTTTGGTTCCACGAGGAGATAGTCTTCTTTGAATTTACAAAATACATGAGTAAATATATAGGGTTCCATATATTGGTTGTTGTGTAAAAATCATAACTTAGTTAGTTCTATAATAGGATTAGTTTATTATGAAAATAAGGTATAATTAATATAAGGTGTATGTTATTCCCCAATTTTAGAAGAAAACAATTACGAAAAATACAAAATATATGTAATAAAATATTTAGGTATTATTGGTTATTAAGTTTAATTAGTAATTTAAATAAGTTCAATTAATATTTTAGTAAATGAATATTAGTAATAATAAATGAATTAATAACTAAACATGGAAGAATGTGAAGTGAAGGATCCCTCCACATCATTGACAATCAACTTATTTTGAAAAACTTACACTTTAAATTGGTATTTTGTTTTACCACCTTTCAATTAATTATTTTGAGGATATGTTAAATACATATGGTATCTCAAAAAGAAAAATAGTAAGGTCACGTGATCTAACCATGTGTTTAGTTGCATCCTCATGATTCCTTACAATATCATATATATATATATATATATATATATATATATATATATATATATATATATATATATATATATA
>Ga0116227_10013229_pt1 | contig 13054 bp, 11 predicted proteins | sample S1TSphgellanicum_FD_89693 | JGI IMG/M metagenome (GOLD analysis project Ga0116227, IMG submission 89693) | Host-associated microbial communities from peat moss isolated from Minnesota, USA - S1T2_Fb - Sphagnum magellanicum MG | ecosystem: Host-associated > Plants > Peat moss > Unclassified...
CATGCCCACAGGTGGCACAGATGTTAAGGTCAGGCACAGCAAGTCTTCCTGTCAAACAATAATAATACACTCCTGGCACTAGTTCATTCTACAAATGTCTGTCTCTAGGTTTAGATGATGTTTCAGGAAGAAACTTTCATTCAAGAGTGAAGATGATGGATGGGTGGTGGTGTTAAATGACGCCTGCTGCCTGCAGGTCTACACAGTGGGTCCAGAATATGCGCATGCTGAAGCTCGTAAGTCTCCAGTTGTTGATGGTGTTGTCATGAGGAGTGCAGATGGGAAAGAGGTGTGTGTGTGGCACATTCATCAAATTCCTAAAGACTTTTTGTGGGTGAAATCTCTTGCAATAATTTTACTCCTGATGAATCTGAATGTGTTCATGAATCTTTGCTGTCCAAGCTTGAAGCTTTGGAATCTGAGGAGAGCCCCAACTGAGAGGAAAGATTCCTCCCTCCCTTGGGTCATGTGTGTTGCTTTGCTTTCAGGTGAGGTATCCGGTGCTGTTGACACCAGTTGAGAAACAAATGGCTCGTGAAGTCTGCATGGCGTTTGGCCAAGCGGTGAGCTTGCTCGTCGATCAAGATGACCAACTTATTGATTGTGAAGGAGAGAGACATTGCAGTAGTGATTTCATCAACTCATTGTTGATACCCATTTCTTGTGATCAATTATTGTATCCATTCAAGACTTGGTTTGTATTTTGTTTTGGCTATGATCTTCTTGAGTCAAAGTTGGTGGTGTGTTGTTGGGCAATGATGACAGGTTTGTGGGTTTGATCTTCTCCGGTCCGAAGGACGATCATACGTTTGTGATGTCAATGGATGGAGTTTTGTGAAAAACTCATACAAGTAAGCAATTCGGAATCAACCTTGAAAAATTGAAGCTCCAGAGTTGCAGCAGAAAAAATGAACCTGCTGCACACATACATGCCCTTGTTGTTGTTCAAGCAAAGAAAAATTATACCCAACATGGCTCTAGCTGGTGCTGCGGACTTTGTAGAACCCATGCTTCTATAATCTTCTGAAATTTGACAAGCTCTAGTTAAATTTCTTTTCAGGTACTATGATGATGCAGCATCGGTATTACAGCTGATGCTTTTGAAGGCGAAAGCTCCACACCTCATTTCAGTGCTACCTGCACCAAGCTTGCTATCTCAGAGTCGTGACTTGGAGCATGAGAAAGTCAAGGATGTAATGAAGCTCGCCCCAACTACATCAAATGGCACATTTGGGCAATCGGAGGAGCTTCGCTGTGTCATTGCTGTTTTACGCCAGTAAGCATATCCATCTTGCGATGCAGTTTTGCAATCCTCCTCTTCAGTAAAACATTACATGGTTTTTTTGCGGGGAAGGTTATTACAAGATTTGTGTCTTTTTGTTGCTTGACATCTTCACTTAGCCCTGGCTCCATGCTTGAAGCAACAAACTTTGAACTTTTGTCTTTTATAATTAATGCAGTGGTGATAGAACACCGAAAGCAAAATTGAAGATGAAAGTCACGCAAGACAAGCTACTGAATTTGATGATGAAATACAATGGTGGCAGACCTCGCGCTGAGGTGCACATGCATACCATTCACTCCTTTACATGGAATTGCCCCTAGATTCAGAATTTCTTTTTTATGTCTAAGGTGACAATCCAACTTTGTCTATGGCAACAATCCTTTGCAAGCAGAATCTTGTGATTATTCTTCTCATGTGCTCTTTTCCATGTAAAGCCAAATATATGTGGATTCTGAAACCTTGGGGTCTGGAGTAATAATATGTAACAGGCAAAATTGAAGAGCGCGGTGCAATTGCAAGATCTTCTTGACGTGACTCGCCAACTTACACCAGACCGAAGGTGATCAGTAAATTGCTGTCAATTGTTTACAATTGTGCCATGATTTCTCACATGGGTTCCACTTGGATGTTTCTATAGCTGCCTGATGGGTTTCAATACTAAAGGTGTGATTTTTGTGGGTAGCTCAGGTCAACTGAGTTTGAGGTTGAAGACTGTGAGAATGCAGAGAAACTTCGGCATGTGAAAGCTGTCTTGGAGGAGGTAAAATTCCTAGACAATAGTGATAGTGAGACCCAATTTCATTTTTGGCTTAGGAAAATTTGCTGTGCACTCTCTCTCCTGACTTTTGGTTTCTCAAATTCAACATTTTTCCAAGGGACTCAGATGCCCTACTGAGTAATTGCAGCTCTGGTAGTCATTGTTTTTGCTGTACTAAGGTTTTCTTCTTGGTACCTACTGCAGGGTGGGCATTTTTCAGGGATCTACCGTAAGGTACAACTGAAACCTCAAAGCTGGGTGAAGGTGATCAAGGAAGGAGAAGGGACCGAAGAAGAGAGACCTACAGAGGCACTGATGCTGTTGAAGTATGGTGGTGTCCTCACACATGCAGGACGAAAGCAGGTGCAAAAAACCCAACACTTTATCAATAGTTTAAATGTTTCATCATCTGCAAAAGTGCATAGGATTTTCAAGGAGTGAATGTACATCTCCTAGTTTTTTTTTTTTTCCCCCTCATGTAGGTTCTCACGGAACCTCAGAGAACATTGCATCATAAAGAAGACATGCAATGGGTTCTGTAAGGAAATGTCAAGGCATTTCAGCCAACTGTCCCCCATTTGTAGAAACTGAAAGATCAGGCATTGTTTTGCAGGCAGAAGAATTGGGGCGCTCATTCAGAAATTACATGTACCCAGGTCAGTTTTTTTTCTCTTTAATGCCTGTGAAGAAGAAGCTCTGTATTGTCATTTGCTGCACTCTCATGGAAACTAAAAATTGCTGACTAAATTTGCCATCTGTTTTTGGAAACAGGGGAGGGTCCTGGATTGCTCCGTCTTCACAGTACATACCGACATGACTTGAAGATCTATAGTTCAGATGAGGGTCGTGTACAAGTAAGTACTATGTCTGCTATGGTCTCTAGTGTTGCAAATTTTCAAGTGTTTTCGAATTTTTTTTTGGCAATGTTAGATTCCTTCTTTGTGGAATGAATGGTTCCCTCTTCGATTTCCTTTTTTGGATGGTTGGATGGGGAAAAAAGAAAATTGTATAAAGAATTTTGTTGATGTGAGGAGGGCTTGCCCCTTTGACAGATATTCAATGGGGGTTTTGGCAACCTTTGCAGATGTCAGCTGCTGCGTTTGCAAAAGGATTGCTTGATTTGGAAGGGGAGTTGACACCCATTATGGTAAAGCTTTTGCACTGTATATGGAGTGTGGTAGAGGCCCACATAGCGGGGGTGTGGGTAGAGATGCTGTTAAGTGGACCAAACTTGCAATGTTGGAGAGAGTTCAAAGAGCTTCTACTCTCAGAAGAAAAACATTACTGTAGTACAAGTGTGGCTTCAAGACATGTCTGTTGAAATAATTAATTATTTTGAAAATTCCACGTCAGATAAGAATATTCTGGAATATTCCAGAAGATTCTTTACTTTTCATTTACAAAATTGTGTTCTTTGACAAAAATATTTTATTGAAAATTTCAACATTTCTGCAAATAATGTAATTAGTGTTGAAGTTGCGTTGTCAAGGTACTACTATGGGTTATACGAACTTAGTGGGTCAGGCTGAAGACTAACAGGCCCTCTCCTTGGTTCAGGTATCACTGGTGGGCAAGGATTCATCTATGCTAGATGGGCTTGATACCGCCAGTCAAGAAATGGACCAGGCCAAGGTGAGGCTCCTTTCGTATGTACCGAACAACAACCTTGCAATTTTCTTTTCTTTTTCCTTGCATCTTTTCTAGAGTCAAGTAATCTAGGACATTCGGGTTTTGGGTCCAAAGAAAATCATCACCTTGAGAGTAATACTGTATGTAGTTGGGGTTAAATTGTAGGGTAAAAGGCCCCAGAGTGTGGGCATTCCTGAAATACAGGGCCTAGGATGAGGTGGTAGTCAACTCTGGCCCCACCTTTTGAGAATGTCCCCAATCCGTCGACTCTGGCCCTGCATTTTGGGAATGTCCCTGATCCATGGGCTTTAAATTGCCGAAAGCCGACACTTTTAAAAACACAGGGAATATTCTGTCGCATATTCCCTATTTTCCTAAGGGAAAGAAATTGCCATGTTTTGAGGGAAAGTCTTTTGTTTCTGGGATGGATGTTTTGGTGGATTTTTGGTTGGGATATTCATGGACATTAGGTGCCCTCCAAGTACACTAGGAAGTTTCTCTGAGTAGCTTTACAATGTATTATCAACTTTGCCATTCACAGCAAATTGTAGATCTTCCAATGAAGGGGGAAACAAACAAACGACAAACAAACACACACTTCAATAATCGGAAGCTTATTATGCCTGTCAGTTGGAGTGGTTGGATTTCAGGCAAAGTTATATGAGGTTATGACATCGTCTGAAACAGAGGCTGCTCGCATCCGCTCAAATGGCAATCTGCCATGGCTTGAGAACAGTAGCATGCCTTCAAATTCATTGGATTTGATGAAAAAGCTGGTCCACCCTCCACCTTCTCTCCTCCATCCTTCCAAATTTCCTGGGTACATTTTACATGAAAAAAAGCCTCTCCTTTTAGGATGAAGTTGAAATATTTTGGGTGCTTTTTTTTTCCCCCCATAGATGATTGTGTGTATAAAAGTGATGGAAAAGAAGGGATTTGGGTGTTGTTCAGGTGAATCTGACAAGGAAAGTCATGGAGCAAGTGACTAAGCTATGTGAGGTGGAAGAAGAGCGATTAGCTTTTAGTACATCGAATAAGGGACTTCCCCAGTATGACCAGGCATATGCACTCGGGAAGTCCACCATTGACATGCAACGAATCGCAGCAGGGCTACCATGTGGGAGCGAAAGCTTCCTTCTCATGTCTGCTCGTTGGAAAAAGCTTGAACATGACATATACAGTGAACGCAGAAAGTGAGTACCCACCTCTGATTTGTATCTTATTACATGACTGATGAAGCCTCGGATTATTTTATTTTATCTTAGACTAGAAAGTGCTGGGTGGGTGGGTGAGTGGGTGGTGGTGGGTGCTTACACATGGTGATGATATCTACAAAAATATTATCTTCTTTGGATACTGAGCACCAATTACTCAGGTAGCTTATGTACTTCAGTAGCTTGTGTACTTAGCTTGATCCCCATTTTTAGTTTGATTTGAAAACGGACTTGATTGTTGTGGGCCATCATATTGCAGCTTATTTAGTTATTATCTTAATCCTTTATTTACTAATCTAGTGCAGTGATGTTTCAACCATGCTGTAACCATGAGTCTTCGGTTTGTGTGTGGGATGGGGGGGTATTTGTGAATTCAGCCGCTATGATATAAGCAAAGTTCCTGACATTTATGATTCTGCCAAGTAAGGCCAAATCTTCATCCCATGATCTGCTTAAGCCTCTGTTTTTTTCTTCACAGTTCCCATGTACCTATTTGGTAACACTTTGGCAGTTTGTTCTTGATTCTTTGATGTCTGATGGGAGAGACTAGGCTACTCGCTCTTTGAGCTCTCTGATGATACTCAAATCATTCCCTTTGCATTTCCATCTTGCCTGTGGATGCCAGATATGATCTTCTACACAATGCACATTTGAAAATCAAGGGTCTAGATGAACTCTACAAAGTGGCCAAGGTGATTGTTTTTTCTTCTTTTGAAAATACTCATTTCCTCCCTGCTACTTATTTGAATTTTGTGGATTCCAATTTTGTAGCAAATGAAGAGGCAGTTTTTAGAACTCTGGGTACCTTCTTTTCCCCTCTGGTTTAGTTATGGTTTAGGTGATTTTGTGGTGGACAGGTATTGGCAGATGGGGTTATTCCAAATGAGTATGGTATCAACCCTAAGCACAAACTAATCATAGGTGCAAAGGTACTTTTCCTATTCAATTCGATTGTTCCTTGCACTGTGATTTCATGGATTTAGGGTTTAGGGTTTAGGATTTTTCCAAATTTTTATTTATAAAAACTTTTCTATCCAAACTGGTCAAAGTTTGTACACCTTTGAGGTAAATGGTATGCCAATGTTCAATGTTCCAGATTGCACACCGGTTGATGGGTAAGATACTAATTGACCTCCGGAACACCAAAGAGGAGACGTTAAGTGTAGCGGAACTGAAGAAAAATGATGAGGAGAATGATGATGCAGCTGCTGCAATGCTACGTAGTCCGAAAAAACTTGATGGCAGCAAAGGCAGTCCAAGAGTAGGAAGCAGGCGACAACAAAGTGCTGCTGAAAATGTGAATGATGATGATACTGAAAAAGAGACCCAGTATCGTTTGGATCCCAAGTATGTTGTCCTAAACCTAAGATCTCAGTTGTACATTCATGAATCTCCTAAAGGGTCTTGTGGATTTCAGGACATTATTTATTTGAAGGAGACTTTGCATGATCATTGCTTGAAAAGTTCTCATCCTCATGTGCCCATTGACATATGTCACACTTGTGGGAATTGTGGGAAGTTCCACAAGAACATTACAACTGGATGACGTTGTATGGATTTTATGGAGCTGGATGCTAATGAATATGACAATGGTTCTTAATAGGTATGCAAATGTCAGAACTCCTGAGAGGCATGTTCGTACTCGGCTTTACTTCACATCTGTAAGTGGTCCTCATCCTCACTCTGTTGTTGTACTCATTGGTAGGTTATAAGCAATTTGGTAGGTTGTGACTGGGAGGTAATGCTGCAAACAGAAAACTGTGTTTTTTATGATCGCCCATATGTCATGGTTGACTAACTTTGGCTGTGTCTGGATTCTTGCAGGAGTCCCACATACACTCCTTGATCAATATATTGTGGTATTGTCATTTGGATGACTCATTGAAAGGCGAACCTGGACTGGTTTCGAATGAAGGGCTACAACGTATATCCGAAATCAAGGAGCTTGACTACTTGACTCATATAGTCCTGCGAATGTTTGAGAATACTGCGGTACAAAAATCAATTTCTCCACAACCTAACTTCACCATTGAACTTCCTTTGAACTTTTCTGCAAATTTTTCAATCATTTAAAAGATGTAGATACTCAAATGGAGCAGTCATTTTAATCCTGTAATTAATTTCATCTTCACGAAAGGTTCCTGAAGAATTTGATCTTACAAGAGGGTTGTGGTTGTATGGTATATAGGTGCCATTGGAAGACCCAAAAAGGTTCCGGATTGAGCTAATGTTCAGTAATGGAGCTGCTCTTAGTCCTCTCGAGGTACTGACCTGCTCTTTGTTTTTTTTCTCTCAATTCAATAGCACATACAATAACAAGTGCAAGATTTTGAGCCAAAAGCTTACAAAACACAAGTGTTCATTTTCAAAGTGGAAATAATTGACAGTTGGTTTGAGATGATGCCGTCATGGATGGCAGGCAACTCCTCGGAACCAAGACCATACTCTTCCTGTACTACTGGCTGTGACATTACAGGAGGATGGACGATACTTAACTTTGGATCAGTTGGAGAAGCTTGTTCGACCGTTTGCTATGCGAGCTGAAGATTTTCCACCATCCACAACGCCACATGAGCTCTCGGGTCTATTCATGAAAGGTGAAGGAGCTTTTGGGCACTAAAAAGAAGAAATAATTTTTGCATCTTCTTAAATTAAGAAAAAGGCACATATCAAACAGATCCTTGTAAAGAAAAGATCATGCACATGTGTGTACAGAGAACAAAAGAATAGTTGCCATGTCTGCTGAAATGCCAACTGATTCTTGCAAGAATAAGTCTCTGTTCCATAGTCTGTCTGTGGGTTTATATTGCCACCCAATGGATGGCACTAGGGTGAACATAGTTCATCAAATCCTTTTGCAACTCAGTTGGAGCAACAAGGTGAAAACACAATATTCTGACTCAATTTTCAGTCCATACAACAGTGTTGGGTTTTGGGTTTGGGGTTTAGGGAAGAGAGCCTTATATGGCTATAGGCCAAAAAGTATTGCCACGGGTTTAAGGTTTAGGGAAAAGAGCCCATAAAGACTATATAATGCCCAAAAAGGATTGCCATCCTGTGACACTCATGACTTCATTGAGTTTGGAGAGAGAGATTGAGCACAAATGTTTTGATCAAAACACGAAACTAGAATTTGTACATTGGGTTATGAGCTCTGTATGAAGAAACAATCTGGAGTTGCAAGTAATGGGCAATTCAGAGTTGCAACAGGAGCAATTGTGTTCCCTTCTGTTTTAGTCCAAAACCCACTGTTAGTTATGTGCAGAAAGAAGTGAAATCTAGATACAGAGCTGCTGGTGGATGCATGACAGGAACTTGGACCAAACCCAACTGAAAAGAAAGATATCTAAAAGAATTGCAAAGATATTGAATTGAGACAGTTTTTTTGTTGGATTATGGTTCACAAGGTGTGCGCTGGTGGCATCGGAGGCGCTAAATGAGGAGGGGGCAAACAGCAGCAGCAGCAGCAGCAAGAAGGACAACCTATCTTTTCAACAGAAGATTTCACACCAACGGTGGCACTCAATATCCATGGTGTTCAAGGTCTTTGTGTTGGGTGGGTGGGGTGTGGGAGTATGCAATAACAAAATTGTCAGAACTGGTCAAAGATCTGTTCTACGAGCACCGAACAAAAAACTCTTTGCTGAGTAACCAGCTTAACATCAGAAGAATATGACACTCCATCCCATTAGCAGCAGATTTAATTACATTTGACCACATTCTTTGATGGGGGCCTGTCCATCAACCTTTTCAAGTTTTGCATTAGTTCCAACTGCCAGGCAATTCATGATTTATAGCTTTCAATAATTTTTAAAAACAGTTGTCAGCTAGTACCTGTGTTTTGTCAGGCAGTTTCATGTAGAAAACCTCACACCCGAAGGGATTAGAAGAATTGCAGATGCTTTGAGAAGATGAAATGTGCTATATATTAGAGAATAATAATAAAACCAATGAGTTCCGAGGTTGAAAGAAGGGATGGTTGTAAGTACCTCTTCATTGTCTTCCTGCAGTCAGGCTTGCCTAGCAGCCAAATCTGTATTGACCCCATTTGCACCTGCTGCTGTTATGTAAGAATATGGCCATTGGTAACACCCACTTTGCTTTGCAGCAGCCTGCACAGTATCCTGTGCACAAGTGGTGCATATGCATCAAAAGTCTATGCTAACTCTTTACAATGTACCTTTGGAACTTGTTGTGTGAGTAGCAGCTTCAATTGTGGGCCACTGCACCAGGGCCAGCATCTGTATCATCATCATCCTGAGTTGCAGTTTCATGAAAGAGGAAACTGCGCAGGACAAAAAAAGTCTGTTCTGGAGCCTCAAATCCAACAAAGAATTTTTCCACCACATTAAACCCTAAATGGGCTATGCAGGCAAGATTTCAGGTTTGCCAAAGGTGGGTTTCCCAAACTGTGGTTTTCAGTTCACAAAGCTTTCAGCAACTCCATACATACAGTGTGCATCTTGTTCTTCTAATGTCTACTCTAGGCAGAATCCCCAGCTGTTTGTTTTCTCCTGTCTCTAGTTTCTGGATGGCATGCAAGACTCTTACAACATGTGTCCAGCTACTAACCCATCTTTGTAGTAAACCTGAACTGGAGGCTCATGAAACTTGCTGTTTTCCTCAACACCATCACATCTCCATTTGACTCTTACATGACATTCTTCTCAAATTGGAACATCCCAGTTTGAGACAATGTAGAACAATGGAGATTGGTGTGGTGTGCAAATCATTTGATGTCACCACATGCACCAATCATTTTGAACTATGAATCAAACTCATATTTTTCTCAAAGTCAAAACATGTTTCTTTAGCGGCATGAAGGAGAGAATAGTGTGTATGTAACCTTTATATATGCACAGGTCCAAAGGCAAAAGAAACTGGGGCTAAATTATGCTACATTTTGGTGGGGCGTTGGGAAAAGTTGCAAAATAAACATTATACTGTACCTGCACCTGATGTTCAGCACAAAATAAATTTGCAAAAGATCTAGACAAGAAAAAGAGAAGGTTTTTATTGAAAATTTAGTGAATTTGTTGAGAATTGAGCTCCTGTCTAAACAATTGCATTACTATTACAAATACACAACACAAGGTGTATTGTGCATGCTTGTCGTAATGAATTCTCATAGAGGATTTTTAATATGATCAAACTAGGATTCTAAACCGAGGCCACAAATGCACAAAGTAGAACATGGAATGAGTTGGATTTGAAAAGGAATTTGAAATGAATGAAGGAAAATATTAACAACTTTTAAAGCAACTTTAAACCACTTGCTGCTGAAGACAGGCATTCTCTTTAGTGATGAAAATCTATAAGTGTCCATGGTATAGGACATGGTTCAGTGTGCTCTCATGGTTTAAGGTGCTTCTACCTTAGTCATGCTGCACTCCATGAGTAAGCTTTGAACATGGAGGCAATTTTCTAATTTTTAGACCTAAAGTTTGGAGATATTGAATTTTGAATAATTTCTGTCATGGAATTTTTTTAATGAAAATTCAATTTCAGATTTACATTAAAGAACATTGGTGTATCATTTGCCCTTACAAAATTCATTCAACATATTACAATATGTGCTCAACAGCACATGTAGCACAGGATTGTTCATCGATCACAGTTTGGAAGGAAGGACCTTTGCATTAGTAAACGCATAGCTAGAGTTTTTTAGTATAGGAGAAGGGCCTGTACTTAGGTCCTTTTCCTAAGTACAGCGGAGCTGGGATTTTTTCACTTTTTAGAAATAGTGACAGGGTGGCTGGTACCTTCCACCGCACAAGATCCCGCTTGCTGAAAACAGGTTTCTTCAGGCAGGTAAGGGAGCTGAAAATACGAAGGAAAAATCCAGGCAGTGCTTTACGTGTCCTCAAACACCACAGTATAGAGTGAAACAATTTGTCCTATTTTTGTGTGGGCTTTATGATTTTCATAGAACCCTCCTACACTCTCCAAATGCTTTACAAAGATTGCAAAGCCCACATGCTATTGGTCTTGCCACACAGCCATTGTCTTTACACACGTTAAAGCTCTTTAGTTAAGGGCATTACTGGATTTGGACTGGACTTGGACCTGCCGCATTCAGGCCCTTTTTATGGTGAAGCCATTGCCCTAACAGGCCTTTTACCAACCATTTTTTGTGACTTCCTTTCTAAACCCCGAATTGTATTTTCACTAAGTTTCGGTACTATACTAAAAATTAGGAACAAGCTTATACACCTACAGAATCTCACAATGTAGCACATTTTCATTCTAATGAGTCATGATTAGAGTTTCTTTTTCTAATATATTTTTTTTTCACAAAAATTTGAGATTTTTTCTGTTTTTCTAGTGTAAATATCACTAATTTTGCTACTTTTTGGAAAAGAAAAGGCCAAATTTTTTATATAAAAATGTGAGAAAAATACCCTGGTCATGACAAAAGAAATAAAACTAAAGAGGATCATAAGTTCATAACACACAATGTGTTCAAAATGGAATTATATTTAACTCCTTACAAAAACTCTCTATTATTGAATACCGCTTAATATTTCTGTCAAGTAACTGATTTTGGTGGCTTTCTAAGGCACTTTTTAAGGCTTTTTCCTAGCTGGGACCAGTGTTTTTTTGGGTCAAAATGCGAAAAATAAAAATAAAAAGGGAATATTCTCTCAGTAGTTTGTCGCAGTATTCCCATTTTTTCTGAAAAGATGGCCAATTTTTATTTATTTTTAGAATGAATTTTTTTGGCTGCATTGGAGCTCTGATTTTAGTTTGGTTCTAACTAGTTTTTTTACTATTTAGCCATTTAATGCTATATCCCCCTTGTGATGCTAGCCAACACAGAACATTAAATTTTTATAAATATATGTTACTGGGTGGGACAGATAGTCATATGCTGGTTCCACTTGTGTTGTGTATCAAAGGGTGGGAAATACTGTAATGATGTGAATCCAGCATGGGGGTACCAATTACCCTCTGGAATAAGCCCTGTAAAACAGCCAGAATGAACCTGCACCTACGGACACACCACCATGGACAGATGGGTGTGTGGACCAGACACTCTTTTTCATTGGGTTCTTGCTCCGCAGCTAACCTCAATTGATCTCAAAAGGTTCTACAAGTGTGCTGAATTCGGGGTTCATCCAACTAATTGAGTGGTCTCACATTTTGTATGTCCTTTAAAGGGTTTGAAGGTCCTTTAAAGGGTTTAAAGGTTTTGCCTCATGCTTTGAGTCAGCATTTCTTTTACTGCCAAGTTTTCGCCAAATTTCGACCTATGCAAAAGAATTTTCACATAAAAAAATGCTCAGAATTCACCAGATTTTGAAATCAGCATAATTTTATGATAACTTCTACTAAGTAGCCACAAGACATCATAGAAACGGTTCTTTTCTTTTTTGTTTCTACTTTCATATTTAACATGTAGCCGAATTTGGCTAAACTATTTTCTGGATGATTGCCACTTTGACTACATGCCAAAATCCTCTGAGAAACCCTGCTTCAAGTGGAGTGAGGCTGCTAACACTTGAGGGATATTCCCAAGATGTGCTGAGCTGGGCAGGGCTGTAGCTTATTTTGAGATTGCCCCTACCCTAGGGCTCAAGCCTCAAGCCTCTACAAATTTACATACTATTTATAGGAGTCATGACAGGATGCTTGCGACTCTTTTCATACCATATATTATGTTGTAACCAGTTGGAGCGGAAATAAACTGAAAATTTATCTTCAACTAAGCAAGCAAAGGGACTTGCAGAATGGGCCACAAGCTGCTGTATTTCTAAGTCACGCGAGACGGGTCACGGGAGACGGGAGTCCCACGACTGAGAAGCTGCTGTATTTCTAGGTCACGCGAGACGGGAGTCCCATGACTGAGACGCGAGTCCCGCGAGAGAAGGGCATTGGGAAAACTAGGAGGGAAGTGAGGTGTACACGGTGAGTTTACACTGGAAACAACCTGGGACCCTCCTAGTTTTCCCAATGCTCTTCTCTCGCGGGACTCGCGTCTCAATGTAAACTCACCTGTACACCTCACTTCCCTCCTAGTTTTCCAAATGCTCTTCTCTCGCGGGACCCTCCTAGTTTTCCCAAGGCTCTTCTCTCGCGGGACCCTCCTAGTTTTCCCAAGGCTCTTCTCTCGCGGGACCCTCCTAGTTTTCCCAAGGCTCTTCTCTCGCGGGACCCTCCTAGTTTTCC
>Ga0116227_10013230_pt1 | contig 13054 bp, 13 predicted proteins | sample S1TSphgellanicum_FD_89693 | JGI IMG/M metagenome (GOLD analysis project Ga0116227, IMG submission 89693) | Host-associated microbial communities from peat moss isolated from Minnesota, USA - S1T2_Fb - Sphagnum magellanicum MG | ecosystem: Host-associated > Plants > Peat moss > Unclassified...
AACGTCATGGAATTCGTCAACCAGCAGCCGCAAGGCTTCGACACGCAGCTCACCGATCGCGGGCAGAATTTCTCGGGCGGCCAGCGGCAACGGATTTCCATCGCGCGCGCACTCCTCAAGGATGCGCCGGTGCTGGTGCTGGATGAGGCCACCGCGGCGCTCGACAACGAATCCGAGCGGCGCGTGCAGCAGGAGTTGGCCACGCTCATGCAGGGACGAACCACGCTGGTGATCGCGCATCGGCTCTCGACCGTCGAGGGTGCGGATCGCATCATCGTGCTGGATGAGGGCAGAATCGTGGAGATGGGCACGCACCAAGAACTGAAGGCACTCGGCGGCCTGTACGCCGCGCTGCACGGGATGCAGTTCAACGCCTGAACGGCGCGCCTATGTCCGCCAACACGTGGCTGAACCAGATCTGGTACGGGCGCGCCGCGCCGCCGGTGTGGCTGCTGCCCCTGGCGGCAGTGTTCGGCGCCGTGACGGCGTTGCGCCGCTGGCTATATGCCAGGAATCTGCGCCGTTCGGTGCGGCTGTCGCGGCCGGTCATCGTGGTCGGGAACTTGAGCGTCGGCGGCACCGGCAAGACCCCGCTGGTGTGTTGGCTGGTCGAGCGCCTGCAGGAACGTGGGCTCAACCCCGGCGTCGTGACCCGCGGCTTCGGCGGCTCGAATCGCGTGCCGCGGCTGGTGAGCGACGCGGACGATGCTGGGCGGGTCGGGGATGAGCCCTTGCTGATGGCGCGGCGCACGGGCGCCAAAGTGGCGATCGGCCGCCGCCGGCCGGCCGCGGCGCAGCTGCTCATCGATGCCGGGTGCGATGTGATCGTGAGCGATGACGGCTTGCAGCATTATGCGTTGTGCCGCGACGTGGAGATCGCCGTCATCGACGGGGAGCGCGGCTTCGGCAACGGGCACTTGCTGCCGGCGGGGCCCTTGCGCGAAGGCAGAAGCCGGCTGGCCGCGGTCGATGCCGTTGTGGTCAACGGCGCCGGCGCGGGTGCGGCGCGCTTGGGCCTCGCGGGTGGGGTGGCGGGTGGCGGCCTGCCGACGGGGGACAGCGCACGGGGGCGCGCCTATGGCATGCACTTGCGCGCCTCGCAGGCGGTGTCGCTGCACGGTGCGGCCGCGCGGGATTTGCGCGAATTCTCAGGTGAGGAGGTGCACGCCGTGGCCGGCATCGGCAACCCTCAGCGCTTCTTCACCCTGCTGCGCAGCGTCGGCATGCAGGTGATCGCGCACGAATGGCCCGATCACGCGGTGTTCAAGTCCGCGGACATCGAGTTCGGCGACGGCCGGGCGGTGCTCATGACGGAGAAAGATGCCGTAAAATGCGCAAGCTTCGCGCGCTCGCAGCATTGGTACGTACCGGTGAGCGTCGATTTTGAGGGTGACGGCGGGGCGAGATTTCTCGAGGTCGTGACCGGCTCGTTGGCGACGTCGATGACTGAAGGAAACCATGGATAAGCGACTACTCGAATTATTGGTGTGTCCGGTGTGCAAAGGCCCGGTGCGCAGCGTCGGCAGCGGCAGCACGCAAGAATTGATCTGTCGGCCGGACCGGCTCGCTTATGCGGTGCGCGATGACATCCCCTTGATGCTCCCCGAGGACGCGCGCGTGCTCGCCGCGGATGATCCGCTGTTGCAGCGCTAGGCCTGCGGTAGCGGCACGCTCTCGATGTTTCATGTGATCATTCCGGCCCGCTTTGCGGCCACGCGCCTGCCGGGCAAGCCGCTGCTCGAGATCGGCGGCCGGCCCTTGATCGAGTGGGTGTGGCAACGCGCGCGCGACAGCGGTGCGGCGTCGGTGATCCTCGCCACTGACGATGAACGCATTCGCGCCGCCGCCTCAAAATTCGGCGCCGACGTCGTCATGACCTCGCCGCTGCACGCGTCCGGCACGGATCGCATCGCCGAGGTCGTGCGCGCGCGCAGGCTCGAGCCCGAGGACATCGTCATCAACCTGCAGGGTGATGAACCCCTGATGCCCGCCGCGGTGATTGCGGCCGTGGCCGGGGCTCTTAAGTCCGCGCCGCACATCGACATCGCGACCGCCGCGGCGCCGGTGCAATCACTTGATGAATTCCTGGATCCCAATTGCGTCAAGGCGGTGTGCAACGGCGACGGCCGCGCGTTGTATTTCAGCCGCGCTCCCGTACCGTGGCCGCGCGATCACGTGACGGACGGGCGGCCGCAGGCATTCCGCGGGGCACTGCGCCATGTTGGGATCTATGGTTACCGGGTACGCAGCTTGCTGCAATTCGCTGCGTGGGCACCGACGCCGCTCGAGCTGAGCGAGAAGCTCGAGCAGCTCCGTGCATTGGAATACGGCATGCACATCCAGGTGGTCACGCTCGAGGCGGCGCCGCCGCCGGGCATCGATACGCCGCAGGATCTGGAGCGTGTGCGGGGGTTGTTGGGATGACCGGACTGCTAGTGCGCGGCGGCACTAAACGCAGCACGGCCACGGCGGTTAAGCTGCCAATTTCAATTTAGGTCTTAGTCCGACTCGTGCAGCCAACAGCAGCAACATATCCGCGCTGAAATCGCGCCAAACGCCCTTTACCAGTGCCGATACACGTGGTTGAGTGATCCCGAGCTCGGCGGCGGCTTTAGTTTGCGTCCAGCCTCGCTCCCGAATGTGATGGCGCAGGGCAGCCATGAGATCTGCACGCATAGCGAGCACGTGCGCTTCGGCCTCATCGAATCCGAGATCGCAGAACACGCTACGGTTGGCGGGTGTCGTATGTTGAATGTTGCGTTTGCGCATGGGTTTATTTTCCTATCTGCCCAAAGCGGCGAGCCGCCAGGTCAATGTCCGCTCTACGAGTCTTCCGAGTTTTCTTTTGAAAGCAATGAAGAACATAAACTCCCTCGGGACGCGTAGCCAAATAGATCACCCGAAATGCGCCTGTGGCATCCCGTACACGAATTTCATTGACTCCAGCACCGACGGCCCTCATGGGCTTCCAGTTCGACGGCTCGAGGCCCCGTTGCACAAAATCCAAGTTGAATCCAGCATCTCTTCGCGCTTCGTCAGGAAAGGCTTTCAAATCATCATGGCTGGAGCCAACGAAATGCAGCGGCTTGCGTGGCACCTCCATTCATGCACTATACAGGTACTAGTATAGTTATACAACTACATGTATAGCGCCTTGTGCGCGCGATTGCTCCAATTCGCAGCATAGGCGGCGACACCGCTCGAGCTCAGCGAGCCGCAGGATCTGGAGCGTGTGCAGGGGAACATCAAAGCCTTGCTGTCCCATGGTTCAGTAGTGCAGACACGTCGTTGAGCACATCATCGAGGCCTGTAAAGAGAAGGTTCATCACCTCATGGGCCTGAAAAGCGCGGTTGCGACGCTGCTGGGTCTGGGCGCGCAACACGTCCATCCCAAGCAGCAGGTTCACGGCAGAGCTGGCGGCTACGAATGAGATTTGCAGCGCGGCGGCTACCGCGTTCACCGTGACGACCGGTTGTCCCAGGAGATATTCGATCAGTCTCCAGGCCGTGGCGTGGCGGCGCACACGGCGCTCTTCAAGCAGACGGTGCCAGCGCTCGGCGATGATCGCCAGCTCGCGCAGCAGATCAACCGTGTTGCGGCAGGATGCGATGGTGCACTCCAAATACAACTCGATCCACTTGTCCCACTTCAGGCGCATCTGCACGTCAAGTAACGCGTCGTAGTATTCGCGCTGGCGCAGTTTTAGAAAGCTCGCCAAATGGATGGGCGGCTCCTCTTCCGCGACAAACATCAGCGGAAAGAGAAGTCGGCCGACGCGACCGTTGCCGTCAATGAAGGGGTGAATGGCCTCAAACTGGGCATGCACGACGGGTGCGCGTGCGAGAACTCCGAGCCGATAATGGCTCTCTGGGTCGCGCTCGGCGATGATGAGTCGATGCAGTCCGCTCATCAGCTGCGGCACCTGGTCTGCGGGCGGCGGGATGAAGCGGGCGTCTTCTATTTTAAAGCCCCCGATCCAGTTTTGGATGTTGCGCAGGTTCCCGGGCGTCGAGCGCACATTCCCCATCATGAGCTGTGCGTGTAACTTGCAGATGAACGGCACGTCCAATGCCGTCACACCTCGCTCCATAGCTTGCTGCACACCCCAGGTATATGCGCGCAGATAGTTCAACGTCACATCGGCGTCAGGATCCGCGGTCGCATCCGGCGTGCCTGCTTCTATTTCGTGCAGCAGTAGGGCATCGAACTGCGTAGATGTACCCTCGATCTGGCTGCTGTCGACTGCTTCGCGTCGATTGAGCATATGCATCAGCAGTTTTGAGTACTTTGGGGCTGCACGTGCCGCGGCCGTCAGCTGCTGCATCTCTCTTACGGCTACGCCCAGCAGGGGAGAGCGGATATGCAGAAACTCAGGCGTTGGAGGTACCACGGCATAGCAGCCAGAATGTCCCGGTACGGGCACGGCGGTTGCGCGAAGACGGGGGTGGAGCGCCGATTTTTTCAGAGATAGAAACCTTGAACACGTGGGTTGTTATTACGAGTTTACGGTGTGAAACTTTAATATAGAATATTTTATTTAAGCTTTCGGTCAAAGCGCGTTGATATCTTACCAGGCGCCAAGGTGGAAAATGGTCAATAAATCTAACGAAAACAAGCAGATAAGAATTTTGTTCGTCTGTCTGGGCAACATTTGCCGCAGCCCGACGGCGGAGGGCGTGTTTCGAGATTTGGTGAGAAAAGCTGGGCCGGCGCTTGAGGTGCACATCGATTCCGCCGGCACCGCGGGTTATCACATCGGCGAGGCGCCGGATCCACGCAGTCGTGGCGCAGCGCTCAAGCGCGGCATTGATATCGGCGACCTGCGTGCCCGGCAGATTACCCGCACCGACTTTACGACCTTTGATTGGATACTTGCCATGGACCGGGACAATCTGCGCGATCTCGAGGCGAAGCGCCCGAGTGACGCGCGCGCGAAGCTGGCCTTGTTCCTGGATTTTGCGCCGCAAACCGGCCGCAGCGAAGTTCCGGATCCGTACTACGGCGGCGATGCCGATTTCGAGCGGGTGCTCGATCTCTGCACCGCCGCGTCGCGCGGACTTCTCCTCGCCTTACAGCATGGTCCGTAGCAGCCAGAACAGGCCGGCAGCGAGGGCGATAGACACCGGCAGGGTCAGAACCCACGCCATCGCCAGATTGCGCACCGTGGACCACTGCAGCCCCGAGTGATTCGCGACCATGGTGCCGGCGACGCCGGAGGAGAGCACGTGCGTCGTGCTCACCGGAAGTCCGTACATTTCGGCCGCACCGATCGTGGCCATGGCGACGATCTCGGCGGACGCGCCCTGTGCGTAGGTCAGATGGGTCTTGCCGATGCGCTCGCCGACGGTCACGACGATGCGCTTCCAGCCGATCATGGTGCCGAGGCCTAAGGCGATGGCGACCGCAACCTTCACCCAGGTGGGAATGAACTTGGTGGAGTGGTCGAGTTCGCCCTTGTACGCAGTCAACACCTTCTTGTCGTCGCTGGTCACGTTCAGGCTCGTGTCCTTGCTCAAGAAGCGCAATCCCTCGCTGAGCACGTACATGTCGTTACGGATGTTCACCATGGAACCCGGCGGCACGTTGGCCATGGAATGATATTCGCCCACCTGCTGGGAGACCGAGCCCGCGAGCACGGACAACGCCGAAACGCCTTCGCGCGAGATCTTGCGATCGCGCACCACCTGCATCGCCGCCGCGCGCGCATCTTTCGTGTCTTCTGTCGGCGTCGCGCTGCCGTAATGCGAGAGAGCCGTCTGCGCTTGAGCGGAGACGCTCACGAACTGCGCGACGTCGGCTTCGTGCATGGTGCGATTCAACGCATAGGCGGTCGGCACGGTGCCGATCAAGATCAACATGATGAGGCCCATGCCTTTCTGGCCATCATTACCGCCGTGGAAAAAACTGACGCCCGTGCAGGTGAGAATGAGCAGACCCCGAATCCAGAACGGCGGCGGCGTGTTGCCGTGTGGTTCCTGGTAGAGCGCGGGGATTTTGATCGTCGCTTTGAGAATCGTCAGCAGCAGCCAGGCCGCGCTGAAGCCGATCAACGGCGACACGAGCAGCGTCTCGCCGATCTTGGTCGCCTGACCCCAGTCGACACCGCTCGTACCCGATGCGCTGGTCGCCATCAGCTGGTTCATGAGTCCGACACCGATGATGGAGCCGATCAAGGTATGCGAGCTCGAGGAGGGCAGGCCGAAATACCACGTGCCGAGATTCCAGAGGATGGCCGCGATCAGCAAGGCGAACACCATCGCGAATCCTGCACCGCTTCCCACCTGCAATATCAGTTCGACCGGCAACAAGGACACGATGCCGAATGCCACGGCGCCCGAAGAAACCAGCACGCCGAGAAAGTTGAAAAATCCCGACCAGATCACCGCCAAATTGGGCGACAATGAGTTGGTGTAAATGACGGTGGCCACGGCGTTCGCAGTGTCATGAAAGCCGTTGACGAACTCGAATCCCAGTGCGATCAACAATGCGATGCCCAGCAAAATATAAGGATAGGCCCTCGTATCCCGCACCACGCTCAAATCCTGCGCCAAGTGATAGCCGGCGTAGATGATGCCGCCGATGACAACCACGGCCGCGAGTACGTTGAACCAAGGATTGGATTTGTGGGTTACGAGAGGCGAGGCGGGAGCCGTGCCGTTTGATCCCAAGGATGAGTCGAGTGTGGAAACATTCGCCATGTTGATTGTCCAAATATTTGTGCGATGTAGCCCTCAAATTTTAGACGCGTAACATGAACATTTGATGACACAAGGCCATTCATGCCGTTTACTTTGTCCCATCCCGCCGCTGTCCTGCCGTTTTCGCGCGCGCTCGCGCGCTGGCGGGTTTTATCCGCGGCCGTGATCGGGTCCATGATTCCGGATTCGCACTATATTTTGCCCTGGCACACCCCGCACGGCGAGACCCACAGCGCCATCTCATTGGTGACATATTCGCTGCCGCTCGGTTTGCTGGTCTATTGGATCTTTCAATATCTCGTCAAGTTGCCGATGATCGAACTGTTGCCCGACGGCGCCTATGCACGCTGGCGTCCTTACGAGTCGCGGGCATCGATGCGCAGCCTTCGGCAGTGGTTGCTGGCGGCCTGCGGAGTTCTGGCCGGTGCATTCTCGCATTTGGTGTGGGACGCGTTCACCCATGAAGGCGCGCGCGGCGTGCGCATGCTGCCCGCGCGCGACGAGCCTGCAGTTGACATTGGCCACCATCATTTGATGTTCGCCCGGCTGGTGCAGGATTTGAGTTCGTTGCTCGGATTGGCCGCGGTCTTGGTGATGATCTGCTACGGTCTGCGCCGCGGCCGCGAGCAGCCCATTGCGAACCGCAGGCTGTCTCATCCCGAGCGCCGCATATGGACCTTAGGCTGCGTGTCCATCACGCTCGCCTTGTTTGCATCCTTCCTCGTCTTGGGACGCTGGTTGGACACCTATCCTTACGGCTTGACCTCGATGTTATATGTCTCGGCAATAGCCAGCCTGCGTGCGCTGGCCACCGCCGTCATTCTCGTTGCCGCCGCGATGCAGGTGCGGTTGCGCAACTGACCCACCGGCGGATCAGCTCATCATCGTTCTTCGGGCCCCGGGCGCGGTACCTCTGCCGGTGCAGAGGACCACACCACGTACTTGTCGCCGCCGCCCGCAGCCGCAGGCGGTGCTGATGGAGGAGCCGAGGGAGGCGGCGCCTCGCGCGGCGGCGGCGCCTCGCGTGGTGCCGTTTCGGGGCTGGGAGCGCTGAAGCTCGGGCTCGGGCCTGATGCGCCGTTCGCACCTTGATCGGGCCTGGCCTGGTCCTGACGCGGGCCACCCTGTTGCGGCGGGCTACCTGGGTCCGGACGAGCCTGCTCAGGGCGTCCTTCGCCGCCGCCATCGCGCCCGCGGCCACGCCCGCGGCGTCGCCGGCTGCGGCCGCTGCGTTCGCCACCCTCGCCGCGCGGCGAGGCGTCCTGGCGTGGACCCGAGTCTGGACGTCCGCCATCAGGTCGGGGCCCCGAGTCTGGACGACCTGCAGCATCCGGGCGGCTTGCCTCGGGGCGTGCCTGGCCCAGCTGCGGGCCACCCTGGTCGGGGCGAGCTTGCGGCGGTCCACCTTGATCCGGGCGGCCCTCCGGGCGCGCCGCCGCCTCGGGGCGGGGTCCTTGATCAGGCCGTGCCGCCCGATCGGGTGAGGGTGCACCATCCGGACGCCGCGGGCCGGCATCGCCCCGCGGACGGTCGCGGCGCGGATCGCGGGGGCCATCCCTGCGCGCGTTACGGTCGCGGTCTCTATCCCGGTCGGGGCGGTTGCGGTCGCGCTCGTTGCGGTAGCGGTCATGACGCGCATCGCGATGCGCGGGCCGGTCACGAGGTGCCTGAGGCGCTGTGGCAGGTTCTACAGTCGATGCAGCCACGGGTGCGCCGGTGCCGAACAAGAAGCGCCACATCCTGACGAAGATACCGGCCTGCGGCACCACGGGCGCCACCACCGGCTCAGGGGCAGGTGCGGCGACCGCCACGGGCTCGGGAATCGGAATCGGGATGATGGGCGCCGCCGAGGCGGGCAGGATGCTCGGCACCAGGGGTACATCGCCGGGCGGCTTCTTGTCGCGATTGCCGATGTTCGAATCATCCACGGCGGGTTGCTCCGCCATCTGGTAGCTGACCGTGCTGTTCTCGGGCAGCTCCTTCTCGTCGTCGCGAATGCGGCGCAGCGTATACGCGGGCGTCAGCATGTGCGGATTCGGCACGATCACCAGCGAAACCTTGTCGCGCACTTCTATTTGCTTGAGCTGCTCGCGCTTCTCATTCATCAGATACGTGGCCACATCGACCGGCACCTGGGTGATGACGCGGCCGGTGCGCTCCTTGCGCGCCTCCTCGCCGATCAGGCGCAGGAGCGCGAGGGACATCGATTCGACGCTGCGGATGTTGCCCATGCCGCTGCAGCGCGGGCAGTTGATGTGGGTGGTTTCGCTCAACGCCGGGCGCAGGCGCTGGCGCGACAACTCGAGCAGGCCGAAGCGCGACAGCCGCCCCAGTTGAATGCGCGCGCGATCCATCTTGACCGAGTCACGCAGCATGTCCTCGACCGCACGCTGGTTCGCGGTCGATTCCATGTCGATGAAGTCGATGACGATGAGGCCGCCGATGTCGCGCAAGCGCAGCTGGCGGGCGATCTCCTCGGCCGCTTCCAGGTTGGTGTTGCGCGCCGTGGCTTCGATGTCGCCGCCGCGGGTGCTGCGCGCCGAGTTGATGTCGATCGACACCAACGCTTCCGTGTGATCGATCACCAGGCTGCCACCGGAAGGCAGATTGACCTTGTGCGCGTAGGCCGACTCGATCTGACTCTCGATCTGGTAGCGCGTGAAGAGCGGCACCGGATCTTGATACAGCTTGAGCTTGCGCTGCGCATCCGGCGGCATGAAGCGCTGCATGTACTCTTGAGCCTTCTGGAAGGCTTCCTCATCATCGATCAGGCATTCGCCCACGTCATCGGAGAAGTAATCGCGCAGTCCGCGGGTTACCGCGTCGCTCTCCTGAAAAATCAGGAAGGGTGCGGGCCTGCCGTCATTGGCCGCCACGATCGCATCCCAGGCGGTCTTGAGATTGTTCAAATCCCACTGCAGCTCTTCGGTGCTGCGCCCGACGCCGGCGGTACGCACGATGGCACCCATGCCGTCGGGTATCACCAGCCCGTTCATGGCGTCGCGCATCTGCTCGCGGTCCTCGCCTTCGATGCGGCGTGAGACGCCGCCGGCGCGCGGGTTGTTCGGCATCAGCACCAGGAACCGGCCGGCGAGGCTGATGAAGGTGGTGAGTGCCGCACCCTTGTTGCCGCGCTCTTCCTTCTCCACCTGGACGATCAATTCCTGGCCTTCGCGCAGCAGGTCCTTGATGTTCATCCGGCCTTGGGATGGATTTTGCGCCTGGAAGTAATCCTTCGAGACTTCCTTCAGCGGCAGGAAGCCATGGCGCTGCGCGCCGTACTCGACGAAGGCGGCTTCGAGGCTCGGCTCTACGCGGGTGACGCGACCCTTGTAGATGTTGGATTTCTTCTGTTCCCGGGAGGGAATCTCAATCGATAAATCGTATAGCTTTTGACCGTCGACCAGTGCGACTCGCAGTTCTTCTTCTTGAACTGCGTTGACGAGCATTCTTTTCATGTGCCCCAACTAAGGTGGTAGGGGCCGAGGAGAGCTTGAGAATAGAAACCGGGGAAAAACCCGTGGATACGACAAAGTATGGGAGTCGGCCGAGCGCGGTAAACGCGACCGGTATCCACTCCATCAATGTAAGCCAAAACGTATACGGCAAGCCCGGGGCCTTGATTCTCGGTTAACCGCTTGTCAGACGCCGAGGCCGATGCTTACGTCAGCCTGCGCGCGTCCGTCTCATCGGCCGAGCGATGGTCTGGACTTCCAGAACCAACTAATATGCGGCTCCCCACCTTTGAATGGGGGGCCACGGAAAACCTGTGTCTAATTGCAATGCTTTGATTCAGGCAATGCCCTTCAAAGGTTTATGCGCCTGACACGGTGATGACACGTTACCATGGCACCCCTTGAGGGTCAATATAATCAATACGTTAGATAAGGCGTTGGGCGGTCACACAATATCATGAGCATTCCGATGACCGATTCCCCCCGTGCGCAGGGCCCGAAAACCCCGCTGACGCTGCACACGATTACCGCCGATGAAGCCGGTCAGCGGATCGACAATTTTCTCATGCGTCACTTCAAGACGGTGCCGCGCAGCCGTGTCTACCGGCTGCTGCGCAAGGGAGAGGTGCGGGTCAATCGCAAGCGCATCGATGCCGAATATCGCATTCAAGAGGGTGATGAGGTGCGGCTGCCGCCGGTGCGCATGGCCACCGCGGAGGAACTCGCGCGCCCCTCGAGCAGCCTGACCGAACTCATCGAGGGCGCCATCATTTTCCAGGACAAGCACCTGTTGGTGCTCGACAAACCGCCGGGCGTGGCGGTGCATGGCGGCAGCGGCATGAGCTTCGGCGTGATCGAGAGCCTGCGTGCCTCGCGGCCGCGCGAGACGCTGGAGTTGGTGCACAGGCTCGATCGCGACACCAGTGGATGTCTCTTGGTGGCGCGCGACCGCAGTACCCTGACGGCACTGCATGCCCTGATTCGCGACGGCGGCATGCACAAGACGTACATGGCGCTGGTCGCCGGCAGCTGGCAGTTGGGCACCAAGCGCATCGATGCGCCGCTGGCGACCGACAATCGCCAACATGGCGAGCGTCACGTGCGCGTCGCCGCCGCGGGCAAGGATTCGGTGAGCATCTTCAAGCCGGTGCAGTTCTTCGGCGCGCTCGCGACGCTCATGGAAGTCGACATCCCGACCGGACGCACGCACCAGATTCGGGTGCATGCCTCGTTTGCCGGGCACCCGCTGCTCGGCGATGACAAGTACGGCGACCGCGAGCGCAATGCCGCGCTCAAGGAACAGGGTTTGAAGCGCACCTTCCTGCATGCCCAGTCGATCGCGTTCGAGTGGCCCGGCACGGGCGTGCCGTTCCATGTGAGCGCGCCGCTGCCCGCCGATCTGTCGGCCGTCATCGATGCCATCACCCCGATGAAGCGCAAAGCGCCCAGGCCCAAGTCGGATAAGCGGGGCGGCCAACCGCGGGGCGGCCAACCGCGCGGGGCGCCAAACGGCGGGGCGCCGAAGCGCGGGGCGGCCAAGCGCAGCAATCGATCAGGGTAAATCGAAACCCACGGTACGCAGCGTTGCCGCCAGGCGTATCAGCGGCAAGCCGATCAACGCACTCGGATCGACGCTCACGATCGATTCACAGAGCGTGATGCCGAGGCCCTCGCTCTTGAAGCCTCCGGCGCAATCGAGCGGCCTCTCGTGGGTCACATACCGTTCTATCGTCGCGTCATCCAGCAGGCGAAACATGACCCGCGTGGTGTCGGTGAACTCGAGCGGCGCCGCATCCTTCATCACCACCGCAACCGCGGTCAGAAACGTGACCGTCTGACCGGAACAGTGGCGCAATTGGTCGATGCACGCCGCAACGCTGCCGGGCTTGCCCAAGATGGTCTCGCCGTCGGCGGCATCCGTACGCACCGCCACCTGATCTGAACCGATGACGCAGGCGTCAGGGTGTGCCGCGGCGACGGCCATGGCCTTTTCCCGCGCCAGACGAACCACCAAGGCGGCCGCCCGTTCGCCGGAAATGATGGCTTCATTCACCCCCGGGGGGATGCACAGGAAGGGCAACCCCAACCTGTGCAGCAACTCGCGTCGGTATTTTGAGGTCGAGGCCAGAATAAGTTCGGGTGGAGACTTCAAAAACAAAGACTTGCACCGGATTCGTTTTGACAGAGGTGGGAAGCGGCCCTATTATACGCGGCCCATGGCAGCGGGCTTGCCTGACCGAGTCGATTGTGCGCGTCTGGCCGCGGAGGCCGCGGTCTTGCAGCGTGTCTACGAATTGGGCGAGTTGCCCCGGCTGAAAGATTTGCTGGCGGACGGCAACGGTAGCGTCAGCGTAACCTTCGCCTTCGAGAATGTTGCGGCGGGTCGCGCGGGCGCGACGGTGGAGATGGCGGCGAAGCCGAATCTGATCTGCCAGCGATGTCTGCAGGGATTCCCCTTCGCGGTTTCCGGGAAGAGTGAAATTGAATTCGCCGGCAGCGAGGATGCGACGCCGGTAGAGTCGCGGCGCGAGATTTACGTGATGCAAGAGGGCCGGGTCTCGTTGCGCGAGCTGGTCGAGGAAGAAGTGTTGCTGGCCTTGCCGATTGCTGCGGCGTGCTCTGTGCCCGAGAGCTGCGGCAGGGCGCCGGCGCTCGAGAATGACAAGTCTCGGCCGTTTGCCGGACTTGAGAAATTGTTGAAGAAAACTTGATAGGACATTAGCACCCATGGCAGTTCAAAAAAGTAGAAAGACCCCGTCCAAGCGCGGCATGCATCGCTCGCATTCGGCACTCTCGGCGCCGGCGGTATCGATCGACGCCAAGAGCGGCGAGACGCATTCACGCCACCGCATTTCGCGCGATGGTTTTTATCGCGGCAAGAAGGTTTTGCAGACCAAGGC
>Ga0116227_10013231_pt1 | contig 13052 bp, 6 predicted proteins | sample S1TSphgellanicum_FD_89693 | JGI IMG/M metagenome (GOLD analysis project Ga0116227, IMG submission 89693) | Host-associated microbial communities from peat moss isolated from Minnesota, USA - S1T2_Fb - Sphagnum magellanicum MG | ecosystem: Host-associated > Plants > Peat moss > Unclassified...
ATATATATATATATATATATATATATATATATATATATATATATATATATATATATATATATATATATAATTGGTGAAATAATTATATGAATCAAATTTATTTATAATTCATAATAATTAGTTGTCAGCTTAATTAATGAGTTCAAAATAATTAAGGTAATTACATGTTAATTAATTAGTAATAAGTAATAAAAATTTGAAAAATAATTCTTTCTAAATATTAAAAATATCGAAGTATAAATAGGCATATGCATATGTACACGAAATTAAATGTCGAATATAATATACACATTGCTTATAGTTTCACATCTAAATTAATTATATGTATCCAAATATATACACACACACACACACACACACACACACATATATATAATTAATGATTTGGTAATTATTGGTGAATTAGAAATTATTATAAATAATTGAACGAATTCATTATGAAGTATCGTCAACTTGGATAATTATTTAATTATTATTATGTATTAAATAACTAGTTTGATGATTAATGTAAAATTAATTATACGAATATGTATCCTTATTAAGTTTTAAATAGTTGCATTATAGCCATAACATAGTTGAATAATAATACTTTAATAGTAATGCAGTAGTGGCCTTACTAATTATATCAATGGGGATCAAAGTAAAATTTAATAAATAGTATCCCATAATGGGTGATGGAAAATGTGTACATGTGGCATGATTTCATGTATGTACATTCTACATTAATTACAACATAATTATTGATTTAATGACCATTTACAATAGTTTTTAAAAGTAGTTGCCACATGTAATTACAATGCAATTCCTAAAAAAATCAAACATAATTAACTACATATATATGTATGATGTGTATAATTACCATATATAATATCCATTTTCAATTCATTTGCAACTTTAATACAACTAATTGATATTTTCTAACATGGCAATTTAGTAATTATTATCGTGTATTTTTAAGGGATAGTTGCATAATAGTTATAATACCTAAAAGATAGTTGCACAATAGTTGTATATGAGTTGTTTTTGAACTTTAGTTGCAAGGTAATGTGATTTCAATGGATGCAATTTCTCATAATGGAAGTTAATTACAACTTATTTAAAAATGAACTAGGAATTAATTACAAGTTACTTATGAGTGAACTATGAATTAACTAAAAGATAATTACAAGTTAACTACAAGTGAATTACAAAGTCATAGATGAAAATCCATGTGAATGGACTACATCATCATATGATCATGTCCAATATCAACATCCATGACAATAACAACTTAGTTACTAAAATGCCCATAAAATCAACTAGTTTAAGTGGAATTTTTTTACCCTTCACAAGGTCCTAAAACACTATAACATTCCACCTAGTTGGTCATTAACCTAGGTTTTTAATATACTAACCTACCTATCATACATACTTACTCGAGCTTATTTAGGTAAATACATATTTAAACTACTTAAGTAGGTTATATATTTTGTGCATAGCCTTGGTATTCCGAAGTATATTAGGTATGCATATACCTCTCTATGTACCAAGTGTTATTTAACTTTATTAGGTATGCATATTAACATGTTAAATATGAGCATAGGTAGGCAAAGGTATACTTAATGTACCATCCTATACACTACATATGAATATCATAGGTATCCATACCTAATACACCTTATAGTACATACCTAAGGCTCACAACATATGATAATGGTATGGGGACCTTCTAGGGATAGGGGTAAAAATTAAACATCTAACTTTCCCTTCAAAAGTTCTTTCGAACTTTGTGCCTCATTTTAGTAGCACCTCATAGAGTTGGTGTTTCATTGAAGTGTTTTTTCCATTCTTGTTTATGTTTTCTTGAATATTGTCCACAATCTTTTTGAAACCTTCCAATGTTATAGGTTTTTTTTAGTTAGAATATATAATGTATAAAAAGTTGCAAAGCATGGAAGATTAGACCAAGAATGGAAGCCCCTTGAATGTCAACTTGTCCATAACCTTTTTGCAAGTGACCAAAACAAAGGAACAAAAAGTTGCAAGGATCTTTTGGATGTAAACTTGCCCATAACCATTCGACAACTTTGATCAAAACAAAAATCTTGCATGCCTATATTTATTTGCAAATTTGTTATTTGAATTTCGTTTTGAATTCGATGTCTTGAAGTTGAAAATCAATTTGTTCCCATTATTGTACATATTAATCTACTTTGAATCTAGTTGCATTTGGTTGACAATTGCCAACTCTTGTGTGAATATGAAACCAATCGTTGACATTAATTTTCTCCCTTAAGCTTTTATGTAAATTTAAAGTCTAATTTTTCAACATGTACACATGTACACAACCCAACTTTGCTACATTGTTATGGGGGTGTTGAATGCATGTGTCGAGACAGGTGCGCACGAAAATCTTAGGGCATGTATGATCATGGGAAAATCAATCTATAGTTGTAACTCAATTTGTAATTAAGGAACAACTAAATGTTTTGTCTTTGAATTTCATGTTATAAGTTATATAAAGAAAACATGTTTTCTTATGTTCTCACATCAAAACACATGTGCCATTTTGGAATGAATTCAAAAGAACTTAACCCTAAAGGCAAAATATTATAAAATTTAAAAAATATTTCAATGATTATTTTTTTGTTGATTTAATCTTGTGTTTTCCTACCTATTTACCTACCTAGGTAAATAAATAGGTCTTGATGCGCTCCCAAGTCCCTAGTTAGACCCAAGACGGGTTTAAGTTACTCACATAACGAAATTGTGAGGAACTTGGGGCACGCTTTCAACTCTCATCACTAGAAGGGGTAAAGGGCATGCTGAAGCTCTGGGATGGGATTAGGAAGAGTGACAAGCTATTCACTTACTCAAACCTGCATCAAACCAACCAACAAGTTGGTTAGTTCACTTTCTACAGCACCCTTGGTGTTAGGACAAGCCACGGGCAACATTCGATTCACTTGACTCATCACGGCCTGAACTCAGGGGAAGCCACCACCTTCCCCCATATAGTATACTTTGTGCCTCTTCATGGCACCCACATCCAAATGGCTTTTTGTCCCGGGATTCCCAAGGAGGAGTCCTGAAACTGTCCCAATTTGGACTCCTAGGATTTTGCACGATCATAACTCCTTGCTTAGACCTCTAATTGGGATGAGGTCTAAAGCAAACTTGTAACTCTCCTTGAAAGCTTTTCAACAGTGTGTTACATTCCACTTGCACGCACCAGGGTCGGGTCAATTCCTAACTTTTAGTGGTCGGGAGTCAAATTAGCAGTTTGACTTTCGGCCTTTCTTTTCATCATAACTTAAAATGTCAAAATGGCCCATGCGAGCCCATTTTCGACATCAACATTTCAATAGCTTTCCAATGATATAAAGAACATTCCAATGTGAGGTGTTTTGAACCCCACACTCGAACTTTGAAATTTCGAGAGTCTCGGAGGACTCCCAAGTTCCAACTTTGGGGGTGTGAGTTTCATCCTCACACTTTCTCAAAGTAGGGTTGCGACAGGTCCTAAGTAAGTACATAGGTATGTAGGTCTTAAAACCTACCAACTTACCTACCTATGGTTATGTACGACCTACTTAACTATTATATATATATATATATATCCAAAATACAATTAATATGCTATGTGGTAAATTTTTATTAGGCCACATGTTAAATTTTTAATGGGTTAATGATGTTAGCATGACATCATGCATGTAGATATAATGGAGTTACATAATAGTTGAAAATGATTTGTTTTGACTGTATTGCGATTGAATTGCAATGAGTTGCATTATATATATGATGAATTCTAATTATCCAACTTGTGCAGTTTGTCTATTAACATTCATGGCATATAAATATAATGAATTACAAGTGTCCAATGCAACTCAAAAATTGAATTGCAAGGCTAATTGTAAAACACCATTTTTGCATAGTGTCTCTGTTCATTCCATATTCATTATTAATTCATTTTTATTCAATTCAAAATTTAATTGATAACTAATTCATAATTCATCCATAATTCACTTTTGATTCGTTATTAATTAATTGATAGTTCATTTGCAATTAAAAGGTTCTCAAAATGGTTCTTTGGTCAATGAACATATGGAAACCTCCATGGAAGCTTCCATGAACTAAATCCCCAAAAACTTATAAATAGAGGTAGAATCCCCCGTTACATTCAATTTGTTCAACATTGGTTTGAAGCATGATCTTACATCAAAACCTTGTTTTTATCTTTGTGTTTATATATTTTTACTTTATCACAATAGAAATTTATTTGTACCTTGGTCTTACACATATAATGTTATTGATTTTAGCCTTTGTGTTCTTGTCTTGGTTTTTTTATTTCTTGTTTTGAATTTAGATTTAGATCTATCCTTTCATTGTTCGCCTTTGTAGTTTTTTTGTTTGTTACAATTATTAGTGATAGATTATTTAATGTCTTTTAATTTATTTTGAGGATGAAACCATTAGGTTAATATTTCATGGAAATGAGTGATTGGTACTTATTTGAATAAATGTGGACCTTATGTGATCTTGTGAAAGGGGGGATCAAGAGAAAAACCTGCATCATTCTAGTATGGATTTTTTCATAAAAATGTGGTATGAAAAAAAAATAATGCAAATGGTGTGCAAAGTGTGTGGAACTTGTGTGTATCATGTTATTTTTATTTTTATTTCTTTCTTTATGTTTTACTTTCCTTTTAGAATGTCAATAGTTTATTATAGTTTGATGTAGAATATTATAGTTTTCACGTTAATATATTATACATCTTTGTGTTACATTTAAGACTTGCTATTTGGACCATTATAGCTTGTTGGAAGTTAGTGGTTGTAGGATGGTAGGAAAAGTTTATAGGTCTTTTGTTGGACGGTAGTAGTTGAACCAAGGTAAGGCAATGAGCTTGGAAAGTACTAGTCAACTATACTAGTTGTTGCTTGAAATACAACTACTTGGGTTGGACCGTAGTTATGTTCCTACGTTTCCCCTTGGATAGTTAGAAATTCTAGTTTGTTTTCATCTTTATTTCACTATTTTGTTTTTGTGGTGGAACTTGCTTTCCACATGGTGATCTTTGAAGATTGCCATTTCTTTTGTAATTTTTGAAAGTTTTATTCAACAACCCTTCTCCAAGTTTCATTTCTTGGGCTACTAGGCATGTGGTTTTACATATGCATATTCTAGTAGTGTGATCTTATCAACGATGTCATCACTTTACAGATGAAATTGTATGTGGTTAGATAATGTTAAGAATATTGACTATTTGTATTAAACAAGATTTGTCTTGAAGCATTATGTGAAAATAATTTTTCCCACCTTTATTTTTACCTAATTTGCTAATATGCACATATTTTAATTACCATATGTATAAATTTTGTTTACATTCAAATTCAATATAATATTTTCATTTAAAATTTAAAATTTAGTAAACTTGGAATTAAAGAAAAATGAAGATTTCTCGTTCAAAGGTAGATCATTTGCATAACGAGTTAGGACATTTAGGAGTAGTTGCCTTAATCCCTTTTATCAATTCACTTCATTACATGCAAACAATTGAAAACAAATGAATCTTTTGCAATTGATTTTTTAGGTCAAAAAAATTTGTGGTTAATGCAATTTCCAATGCAATTTAGACATATTATGCAATTAAACAACATCAATTACCAATACAACTTGTAATTTGAAATATTAATTGGCCAATGCAAGTTCAATCTTCAACTCAAATTATTGACACACAAATGGAATGATAGAACTAACATGTGACAACATTGAAAGAATTTGGTTTGAAGTGGGCAATGTAAGGTTCTTCCCATGAAAATGTGCAAAGTTATAATATTTTACATGGAGTTTAATAGGAGATGGGTTCAATAACTAACGGAGGAAATAAGATGGAACCTTGAGGAGGTGTTAACCACTCTTCACATCGACCCATATAATGTGATCTTGCAAGAGCAAGTTTGTCACATTCATAGCTCTTTTAAAGACTTTTGAAAACATAATTATGAAATGATAACACATTATAGCTTATAAAAGGCGAAGGAAAAAAAATGACACCATGTTTAAAGATTTTTTGCTAGAGTTCATGAATCAATCATCACCAATTTGAAGAAGCCGAATGGGTAGTTTAAAAGGATGTGGGAGAATTCAAGAGAAAAAAAGTAATTTTATCATAACTTTTATTATTCACTAATAATAATGAAGGGAAATTGACATATAAGAGAACAAGTGTTCACATTCATGTCAATCAATTTTTTCTTGAGATGAATGCCAAACTAATTGCCCCAATCATGTTATGTGAATTAGAATTGGTAATTAAATGCATGGCCAAAGGCAAAACACCATGTCCCAATGGGGTAGCAATTGAGTATTTTGTCTAGTTTTGGGATTCCATGTGGTAAAAGTATTAACACGTGATCAATCAAGCCCTTCAAAAGCATGCCTTTGCCAAGGTTGGAGTTAAAAAAAAGGCCCATCACCTTGCTCAAAATCACATACAAGATTTACACCAAAGTTTTTAAATGTATATAATAACCAATTTTGATGGATGTTATCCACCTAAATCAAACTACTTTCCAATTGTTTAGGTACATTTTGAAAATATTTCTTTTGCAATAGATTTTAAACAAACAAAACTTGGTTTCGCTAAAATTAGACTTCATTAAGGCATATGATAAAGTACCTTGGAACAATATATTTGGGGTGATAGAAAAGGTTGGAATGGACCTTATATTCATTAACATGGTTTGCATTATTTTCAATAACAAAAAAAAATCTATAAATGTGATTAGTGCATTAACAAAGTCATTTTCAATTATATGGGGGTACAAGGCTATCCTTGTTGCTATACCTATTCATTTTTGTGGGTAAGGCTTTTAACCACATCATCAAAGAAGTTGTGGGGAAAAGATAAATAGAAGGTATTTATCATGTATAACTTACTTGGCAACACAACAACATTAGATTATTTTGCTATATGTTGATGTCATGTCATCCACAATCAAGGATGAACAACGAAAATTGTCAATAGCCTAGTCAAATTGCTATTAAGATTTTTAAAAATTTAAGGTTTTCAAACTAATGATAGAATAATAAATTAGCTTATTTGCAAAATCCATAGGAAGAAAACCATCTTGGAAATTCAAATGATTTTCAATGGATTTAAGAGGATCTTTCCAATCTCCTTGGCATCCCTTTCAACTTCAACCTTCATGTCCAAGATGATTTATTTTGGATAATTTTTTAAAAAAACTTACAAATTAATATAAATTGTTTTTTTTTTAAGAAGTCATTTATTATCAACAATGTTTTTTGGTCGACATTGTAATATTTATTGTTAGTGTGGCCTAATTGTAAAAATGATATTAATAAGGCTCATGCAAGGGTACAAACTTTCTTGTGATCAAAAAGTGAATTTATCCCTATACAAGAATCGACTTGAACATATATTATTGCTTGAAACATAAGAAGGGAGGTTAGGGATCAAAGATCCAAAGGACATGATGAATGTTTTGCTTACAAAGTGAATCTTCCTTACAATATATCAAATTGGAGAAGCCAAGCATAAGTTCATCCCCTGACATCAACTAATTAATCACACATGACCCTTTAAGCACAAAAGGTGGCATTTTGATTTGTAGTGGAGCTTCATTCCAAGACATGCAATTTTTACTTGGTTCAAAAATTGGGAACATGTTTACTAAGTCTTGGAAAAACTCTTGAGTAAAATTTAGTTTTTAGAACCTTTCTAAGCTCAAGCTATCTTGGAGACTATTTCATGTTTGAAACAAACATGAAGTTTCTTCCCCCTTACTTTGAAAAGTTAATCATTGTTACCATATTACCATCACATTTGTAGTAGGAAAATAGTCACAAAGGATGTTTCAAGTGGATAATACAAACATTATGCTAACACAATTCTTAGGACATTGGATCCCTACCAAAGTAGTCTAAGTGACTTGTGGCACACAAGGTGACAATTTTAGAACTTTTTGGTCCATTGATAATCTCAAATTTGATCTCAAATACTAGAAATGAGGACCAAAACAAGGATTCTTCAAGTACATAATTAAAACCAAAACTCACTTTCTAAGTCCATTGTGATGAAGTGGGCAACATTTTTCTTTTATCATTCTTACCATATTGGAAGGAGGTGGGGGCCAAAAAGAGGTTAAGGAATGAATTTGATTTTATTGAATGGTACTCATATCATAAGGATATGATGATAAATTGTATTGGAAATGTGAACAAATTAGCTTATTGACATTATCTAGGTATTCGTAATGATCAACCAAAGAAAATCTTGACAAATAGATTCTTTGAGTGCCTTCGAGCCAAAGTGGCCTCGTCATGGGTGGCCTAGTCATATTCAATTGGTGCAAATGTGTAAATCTCCTAGGGTAGGACCTTAGAAAAGATTTTTTACACATTTATGTCTAGTTGGAGGCAAACCTCCAAAACAATTCAACTCTTTAAAAACAATTGGACATGTTTTTTTGTGGTCTTGTGCTATGAATTTCCAAGGCCTTGAAGTCTTGTAGATTTGGAGATTTTAAAATATGTCAACTCATTTCAAAAAGCCTAATTGAATATGGCATATATGCATGGTAGAAAACCATTATGTTGAGAGAACAAGGCAATTGGGGAGATTCATGAGGGTTTTGACAAATAATGGGGCACTCACTCTACACTTTGTTTTAATGATAGCTTGAAAGTTAGCGAGACTTACCGACTTCCAACTAGTGTAGATATTACATGGTGATTCTTCTCCTTTGCCCTCAATTCTTGAACGCCTTGTGGGTTTGAGGTTGTCCTTTGGTTTCATTTTTACAATGAATTAGTGTTCTAGTTATGTTATATATATATATATATATATACACTAGTGGGTACTCGTGACCTTCGGGCATTATGAAGTCCTTTGGTTTTTTTAAACTTGGTTCATGTTTTAATTTTTTTTAGAAAATTTTATCTTTTTCTTTTTTTTAATATGTTTTTTGTTATTATTATTATTTTGTATAATAAAAATAAAGTGTTTCTTTTTCACTTTTATATTTTTGTTTATTTGGATGCAAGTTTGAAGTTTGGAGAAAGAAGATACAACTCATTCTTTTTCAAGTAAGGTTTTTCTTCATTATTATAAGTTTTATTTATTTTTATTTTTTACTATTTATTTGGTTTCTTCATTTTTGTAAATTTTCTTTCTTTTAAAATTATTTTACTGTATTTCTCTTTCCTTGTTTCATTTGTTTCCATTCCTTTTTTATAGTTTTTGCGTTTTTTATTTTTTTTGTGTTTATGTTTGTTTCATGTTTTTATTTTTTCTATTCTTATTTTGTCTATTTTCATTTTTTTCTATTTTTATTTATTTATTTATTTAGTTTCTAGTGGGTACCCATGACTTTCGGACACGATGAAATCCCTTGTTTCTTTAAATTTAAACTTGGTTCATGTTTTAGTTTTTTTAAGAAACTTTTATCTTTTTTATGAGGGGACGAATGACGAAACGAATGGATAGAAAAAACGACCGAACACCACCGCAAGCGGACAAAATCAAGGATATTATATAAATAGATATATATAGTGTGAGGCTTAGTTAAACCCAAGAAGCTTGATGCAAAGCATCGAAAAATAATTTGATTGTGGTCTTTGAAATGACAAATTTTTGACAAAGAAGTTCACTTGTTCTTTTGTACCTCAATCTTTTCTAAAAATGTTTTTTGGAAGGTGGGGAGGGGGATTGTAGTGTTCCAACTTGAGTTTTACACTAAGTTATTTTACATCTTAAGTTTTCAAAACATGCACATCCTTTTTTGACTTGGATTTTTTTTTTGGGAGCAAGTGTCCAAAAAATCAAAGTAGGTGCTAGCTAGTGTGAAAACAACATTGAAACTTCCCAAGCTTTCCTTGTTCCCAAGCTTTCTGTGCATTAGCTCAGCACCAAACACACACACTTCCGGACTTTCAGGGGCAACTTGCTAGTGTGATGGGCCAGACCCAACCAGCAGCACACCATCCATTGGAAACCTGTTATGACTCAGCTCTGGATGTACCCAGTTCATGTTAGGTTTCATGGGAAGAGGGGGGGTGTATGACCTTAATTAGGTGAAACAGAACCTACACTTCTACCATGGTAAAAACCAAAAAAACTCTGAAAAACCCTCAAGAGTTCTGGGTTTTCTTCTAAATATTCTAAAGGTACACATACCATCCATCCTTCTTAGATAGGTCTTCAACTATCAAGCAACTATCAAGCGCCAAAATTTAACATTTCCCAAGTCAAGTATTGTAATACCTTTTCAGGTTTGGCATCTTGATGCCGAAAAATTATTTTATTTTGAAAATTGATTTTGTATCTTTTCTTTTGAATTTTTGGGAAAAAAATAAATTAAAAAAATCAACAACGGGCCTGAAATTGCTTAAAATATATGCATTAATAGTATACATACTAAAACCCTAAAACTACCTTGTAACAACTTGAATTCTATGAAATTTCGGCATCAATGAAAAATGTTTAAATAAAATTTCAGTATGAAGGGACTTTAATTTTCTAGAATTTCAGCATTTGAAAAAATAATATAATTTCTTTGATGAACCTGAAAAGGTACTACCATAGTTGTAGCCTCTAAACAACATGAGGGTATTAGTCTAAGGACTAAATGAGGGCTGCTAAGTCTATTTTTAATATTTCCAAAGGTGAGATATAGCCTCTTAAGAGCATCCCCACCGGTGCTCAGTAAGTATGTGACCCTGAACTTGAAAATCAGGTGTCAAAATATGCGCGTTTGACTCATGAAGGAAGTGGGTTCGCTCCGGATGCTGTTAAAGAGGAGTTGCAAAGAAGCTATGCACCTGATAGAGAAAAGTGTAATAAATATGATTTGACTGCTGCTCCCTGTTTTTGATGGGTCAATCATAACGATTGGTCCAGGTGGTTTGCTATTAGTGTTTCCCACACATTTGCCATCCCCCAGTTTCAGTTTTTTATGGGTGGAGTTACAAAATAGTGAATAATTAAACTTGGATGTGAGAAATATTTTGGCAAGGTCACATACTAAGCACTCATGGGGATGCTCTTGGAGGCCTCACTCGAAATGTAATGGCTCTACCCTTTATTGTGAGTTCAAAGTTCCAACCTGCAACATTTAAAATAGAAAATGTTCCGTGAAGTGTAAGGTAAGGGTCAAGAGCAAAGAGCAAAGGACATTCCGGGAACAAGGGCCTAACATGAGGTGGGAGTGGAGCACGGGACCCAAATTCCCAAAACTCCTCCGCTACTTGAGGAATTGATCGGCCATAGAATTTTGATGGCTCTCATTTTGTTTGCAAAGGATGAGAGGCTCCTTACCGGGCGTAAGGTGGTATTCTCTCCGGAGAATGAATTTTTATTTATTGAGGATAAGGTGTCCTTCACATATACTAAAAAAAATTGTACCCGTTCTTTACGGTTTAAAAAATGAAGTTACTTGTAGGGTTATAACACCCTTTGGACGGGGGGTGTTCCTGAAAAAATGGGTCGGGAGCACGGCATTTTTGAAATCAACCCCCACTCGGGATGCTTAAATCAAGAACGGCCGGCTCCAAGGGCATTACCCGGTATAAAGACCAACAAGAATTTTTATTTTTTTTTCAATTTTTTCATGTGATACTTGCGATGTATCGTGTGACAAAAAAGAAAAAGAGGGCGACTGTTTCAAAAAACCAAAACACCCACTCCGGTGGGCATTTTGCTTTTTGACCGAGCATTTCACTCGCCCACCTTTCACGGACGAAAAATTCTTCTTCGTAATATCACCTCCAAATACAACCGGTCTTTATAGTTCACACTAAAATGGGACGAACATTTCCAAAAAAAATGTGGGACCAATTGAAGTCTAGATGGTCCCCCTTAGAGCCAATAAGAACTACCAATTTTCAAAGTAATTTCACATAGGAGTGTAGGAATTGGGGGTGTAATTTTTTCATTTAATTTTTTTTTTCTTGTTTTTTGCCCCAACCCATGGGATTGTGGTGGACATGTACTTTAGCATCATAATTGGATTTAATTTCCGTAGTGGAAGGGGGTGGGGGGGGGTGCCAGGAGACTCGGTGCCTTCTTCCTATTGGCGTAGACCATTTGCATGCATTTCACATGTATCAGCCACTTGGGGTGTCAGGGCGGCTTCTGATTGGACGGTACCTCCAAATTTGCAGGCTGCCCATGCCAGCGTCTTACTTACTTCCGGGTCCCCCCCCCCCACCCCCCCACTAGGCAGTTGGAAACCACATATAATCCTACGGAAGCTAGTGAAGCCACGTCGCCCATTTAATCATGTGGTGAGACTTTTTTTTCTTTTTTTTTTCTTTTACAAATTTTATTTTAATTTTTTAAAAAAAATTATTATTATTATTATTATTATTATTATTTCCATAAGCTCTTCCTTTATGATAACTACATGATCCTTTTTTTTTTTTGGGGGGGGGGTCATTTATAAAATTTAAAAAAATTCCAAGAGTTTGTGTTCAACTCTTTGCAATCGACCACAACCACCGACTACACTATACATGATAAGATCAACAATGCATAATTTTCTTAAAAAATTCTTAAAGATTGTCGGGTGTACAGTGTGTTGTATCCCGCCCTTTCTCTCCCTTTGACAATTTTTTCCTTAAATTAGGGTTGGGGTGGGGGGGAGAGGGTTTCGTTTCATTGAAAGAGAAGAAGTATCGGTTATGTTGGCCTATGTCACCCATGGGTAACGTGCAAATGGAGGCAATAGAGGAATAACCTTGTGTCATTGGTTGTAAGCTCGTGACTCCGCACATGTTAGAATGAATGAAGGGGGAGAGAGTCGAGTGAAGTACATGTACGGGGTAAAAAAAAAACCTTAAACATTTGGTGAGTCTGAAAGGGGATGGTGGTGTAGGAAGCACGACACTCACGCTCACTTAAGCAAATTAATTTTAAAAAAAAAAAAGAAAAAAAAAAGGCCATCACCTTGACAACCAAATTTATATAAATCCTACTAAATGTTTTAACCAAAAACCCCCAAAAACTCGGAAACCCCCCCACCAAAACAAAATCGCCTCCGACCCA